>Ga0315336_1000545_pt1 | contig 98707 bp, 85 predicted proteins | sample ASW5metaG_FD_204512 | JGI IMG/M metagenome (GOLD analysis project Ga0315336, IMG submission 204512) | Ammonia-oxidizing marine archaeal communities from Monterey Bay, California, United States - ASW #5 | ecosystem: Environmental > Aquatic > Marine > Intertidal zone | place: USA: California...
CTTCCCGTCCAGGAACGTAGCGAGCGTGTTTTCGAAGATTCGGCTTTGACCCATACTCGGCGGAATCACGTCGAGCAGGAGTCGCAGATCAATTCCGGCCCGGACCGCCATGGCCGCGCCTTCGCAGGCGCCGACGTAGTTCACGAACATCATCAGGTTGTTAATGAGCTTGATCGTATTTCCGGAGCCGGCGGGACCCATGTAGACGATTTTTCTGCCGATCGTATCCAGCACGGGTCGGACGCGCTGCAGATCTTCCTCAACCCCCCCGACGAAGACCGTCAACGTCGCCTCACGGGCCCCGACAATGCCTCCGCTGACCGGCCGCATCAAGCACGTGAATTCCCTGCTTCCACCCGATCTCCGAGATTCGGCGCATGAAGGATGGCGGGTTCGTGCCCGTATCGATATAGGTAGCGCCCCGGGAGAGAGCCGCAAACACCCCCTCGTCGCCCAGCGCCACCTTTTCAGCCACCTTCGGATTGGGCAGACAAGTCAGCAGCACATCGGATCGCGCCGCAACCTCACGTGGCGTATCGACCCAGGCGGCCCCCGCGGCCTCGAGATCGTAACCCGCCTCGCGCCGCACATCCAGGATGGTCGCTTCCTACCCGGCCTGCAGGATGTTTGCCGCCATCGGATGTCCCATCTTTCCCAGGCCGATGAGTCCGATTCTCATGCTGAACCTTCAGATCGAACGGTGCCCACGGCAGCGCACTACCGCTCCTCCTCGCGCGTCTCAAACTCGGCCGGCATCGTGATCTCGAGGACTTCCCAGTCGTCCGAGTATTCGAGCACCTCGTGCCGGACGCCGGGCGCCTGGTACCAGGCGTCGCCCGCTTCGACGCGGACCTCCCCGATGTCCTCGAAGTAGAGCTGCGCCCAGCCCTTGATCAAATAGACCATCTGGAATTCGAGCGCGTGGGAATGGTACCCCATCGGCCCTGCGCAGGGTTGATCGGCGCGAATGACGTGCGCCTGCACCTTGCCCCCGGTGGCCTCCCTGATCCCCAGGTCGCGGTATGCGAAATAGGGCCGCAGATCCTTGCCCCACCGGGCATCCTTTGCGTGCGCGGCGAACGATCGGGTCGTCTTCTCGGTCATCGTACCCCTCCTTTTTTGCCTACTCTTTACAGATTATTCTCAGAAACATTGTTGATGCCGTCATCGACGATCTTCTCGGGCACATTAACAAATTCATTTCTTTCTACAACATTCCCCTCCGCAGAATGTTCCAACCAGACTCCTCTCTTGAAACCCTTTATCTTGTTGCCGGATATGAGATGATTCCTGCCACCGAGCCAGATGGCGGAATTCTCGGACGTGCCGCGCATAAACTGGTTATTGGAGATGATGAACCGGTTGCCCTTCGTAGGCCTCGGGAACGGGTCCGGCTGACAATCAACGGAAACGACGGCGCCGCGCCCCTTTACATCGGCCACCGAGTTGCCTGTCACGGTTACGTGATGAGTTCCGCGGATGCCCAGGCCGGTATGGCAATCCCGGATCGCATTGCCGGTTATTGTGATGGGATAATCAGCGGTCGCATCCCCCCATTCGTCTTTCAAGTTGTCCACCACCACGGCGGTTCCGCAATGCTCCACGAAATTGCCGGTAACCGTCGCGTCCTGGCTGATGACCGCGATTCCGACGCCGCCGTCGTCCTTTGTGCCATCGCCGTAAACGTGATTGGCGCTGACGACCGCTTTGCGGGACTGATTAATGCTGATGCAGGACCGCGGACAGTTTCTCACGATATTGTTGCTGACAACGGAAAATCCGGCGGCGTTCGCATAGACGTTGATCCCATCCTCATGAAGCGAATTCTCGACGATGTTGCCGATGATTTGAGTGTACTCGCCAAACGGATTGACATATCCCTTGAGACCGAAGTTCCTGATGGTATTGCCTTCGAATTGCACATAATCGGAAGCGATCAACAAGACTGCCGTCGATGCGATATCGTGTATGTGCAGGTTCGTGAATCGGGAGTTGTGTGCCGAGTCCATATAGACTGCGCACAGCCCTTCCTCGCCGTGATGCAGTTTTGCATGCATCTTCGGGCACGGAGATACATAGTCCTCCGCGCGCGCCGGTTCCGGGCCGGGATGGTGGCTATAATCTGCGCCACCATAGACTTTCGCGATGTGATCCCAGTTGCAATCAATCGAGAAGTCCCGCAAATCAAGATGGTCCTTGCCGTATGCCTTGATCATCACCCAGGCGGGCGCGGCTCTCGGGTGAGCCGCCATCGACATCGGGTTCACCAATCCCCGGTCGAGCGTTATCGTGTTTCCGTCCAGTTTCTGAATCAAATGCAGTTCGCCGCCGATGAGGTACGTCGTATAATAGTGGAAACCTCCCGAATCGGAGATCTTCCTGAACGCCTCGGGTGAATGCTCCGCGGTAGGGCAGAGTTCTTCATTCGTGAGTCCGATTAACTGATCCACATGAAACTGTGAGGCGTCCTTCACCACGATTTCCGCACTGCCCCTGGCCGAGTCCCGGGTCAGTGGAACCCAGCATGTCGGACTATGTTTCAAGATCGTGGATTTCCCAGCTCCTCGCAGGGTCACATTGCTCTTTGTGATTTCCACATCGTTTCCGAAATGGAACGTGCCCGCGAGAAGTTCCACCATCCCGCCCGAAGCCGGCAAGGCGTCAATCGCCTCCTGCACCTGGACCTGGTCGTCCCTGCCGTCGCATTGATAGTCGGCCCTTTCCCTTCCGGGCGAATCCTGGGCAGCCACGATCATACCGGGTTCCCTCCTTTGCAAAAAAGACCAAGTTCACTACGCCCCGGGTACCACCACCAGGTGAACCGGTTTGAAAATGCCGGCGGCGAACATCATTTTGTTCACCCTGACGACGAGCTGATGTTCGTGTGCGGGCTCGGTAAACTTTGAAATGTCCAAACTCTTCGGCCCGTCCCATGGGTGTAGAGGCAGTTCACCCACGGATTGACCATCGACCCAGATTTTCGCGTCGCCGTCCATTCCGTCGAACAGAAGCCACAGGGGGCCGTCCACATCCGGCGGCACATGTAGCGTCACGGCGTACCAGGCTGTCCCGTGATAATTGTACCCCTGTGTTGTCCAGGATTCATCCACGCGGATGTCGTGCCATTCGGCGCCATCACTGTTGGGGCTATCGTTCCAGTCTTCGGCCAATCCCTTTTCCCCGGGGTCTGTTCTGAAGCGCCAGATCATCGGAAGTGACGCCACTTTCTGACCGGACAATGCCTCAAACGGGGGGCGATATCCCCTTGAAAATCGATTCCGCATCGGTCCGGTCAGTGGAATATCGTATTGCTTTACAAGACCCAGCGTATCATCTCGTATCCCGTCATAGCGTTGAAAGAGTGCCGCATATTCAGCGTTCGATGCGTTCAACTCCAACGCAAGCGCCAGGAGGGAATTCATCGCCACGCGCATCGCCGCGACGTTTCTTACATCACGTGGCTCACCGTCGACGGCCTCCCGTTCCGCCTGCCGGATCCGTTCATCAAGTTCGGTGAGCGCATCGGGAGGCAGTGCGCCGACCCAACTGCCGTAGATCGAGTGGTCCAAGTCGTGTTGGATGGCGTGATCGATCAGGTCATAGAATGCCTTCATGGTCAATGCGGCAGGCCCGTATACATACCGGCAATACTCTTCGACGAAGGCGTCAACATCAGTGTCAATGTCCCATAGCAGCCGGGCCTTGAGTGACTGCCACACGCCCGATCCCATCCACGAGGCGTCGCCTTCGCCGCTCCACCCCAGCACCTTGACCCCTTTGGCGTATTCGACGAACCGTTTGGTAACGTGCGTGTGCCCTACCGGCACGTCCTGAAAACGGGTGGACCCCGGCGGGTAGGTATAGAGGATCACCGGATTGCCGTCCTTGGACCATCCACGGATCCATTCGTCGTTCAACCTGTTCACCCTGCACGTAGGGTCCTGCGGATCGTGTGTATAGCAGACGCCATCACACGTCGTGAACGAAACCATCATGTTGGGCTCGAGTTTCCAATCATCCCCCCGGGGCGGCGCGACCGTCGAGCCATATGCCATGATCCCCACGTATTTGCCCGGATACTTCTTCGCCACAATACGCGCCACTCGATTGCCAAGTTCCATCATCCGCGTGCTCATCGGACTGGGTCCGCTTTTGGACCTTGCACCGGAAGCGTCGAATCTGTCGTTCTTTTTCCACGTGCTGTGCGGACCGTCCATCACGAGACAATCTTCACACTCGCAATGATCATTGGAATCGCCGTTGCCTATGACAAAGAGTTCACATCTGGTGTTGATGTCAAACCATTCGATGATCCTTCGAGCAATCTCACGGGTTACTTCCGGATTTGAAAAGCAGGCCTGCACCGTTCCGCCGTTTTCCCTTTGCCAGACGCGCTTCCCATCGATCTTTGGATACCATCCAGGATGCTCGGCGAAAACTTCGCCCTTCTGGTAGTCACCCGAGGGGATGAGACCGGGAATGGTGTGCCCCATGCGGTCGTAGGTGCCGTAGCCATATCTCGGCGGATACGCAACGGCCGTAGCCGGGCAAAACCCATTGAGCATGTTGCGAACCGCCCAGGGGTAGTAGTACTGCCCCGGCTTCCAGTATTCCTGCGGTCCCCGCATGGGGCTCCAGCCCCGGCGGTCGAACGAGGGGGTGTAACGATGGGATTCCGCTTTCAAGGTCAGGGTGTCAATCCTGGGAATAAACTCGCCCCCACCTCCCGGCCAGTACCAGCGGCAGCCCTGGTCGCGCAGAAACTCGCAGACGGCGAACAACGTGCCCTGATCGCCCTCACCCACTATCGCAATATCGGGGTCGCCGTACCCGATGTAAATCGTGTCCGGCGCCCACGTCTCCGGATGGAGCGAGGCGACATTCGATTGAGTTTTGCCCACGACGAGCGCCCGGCCTTCGGGCCTGGGCCGTGATTCCCCGACATGCGGAAGTTTTCGGCCGGTGAGTTGCGCAATGTAGGTCGACAGATCATTGAATGCCTGTTCTTCCGCCGGCGTGGGGGAGTTCGGGACCACGATACACGTGGGCTGTCCGCGGAATTGCGCGGACGGGCTCTCGGCGGATGCCGCCGCCGATCGGTCCGGCAGGAGCGCAAGGGCAAGGATGAAAAAAACAGAGATAATCCGGTGATACGGCATGACACAGGTTCTAGGGCAAACTCGCCAAAGCATCACGAATCGCCTGAATATGTCCCGCCATGCCAAGCCTGGCGTCATCACAAAAAGTCAGGCTCAGCTGATCCGCGGCATTTATGCAGGGAAATTTGTCAGCCTTCGAGGTATCTACCTGGGCCAACAGGGAATCCAGATAACCTTGCGCCGCTGTCGTCAACGCGACGAGACCGGCATCACCGGAGTCATTCCCGCGGGCTATTAACTCTTGCAATGTGAACATGTAATTTCTGTCCTCAATTCCTTCACGCATCCCTTCCCATTCCGTGATCGCCAGAGGACCGCCAAGGCCTGGAATCACCCAGCCGCGATGGTTGGGAGTGTTATCGGGATTGGCCAGATCGTCAAAGGGCAACTCGCGGTTAATCGCATAGAAGTAAATCCAGTCATTGATCCCTGCCAATTGCAAGGCTTCGCCAAAGAATCCACGATAAACACGGTTCGCTTTCACCCCGCCCTCACCCGGGCCGCTGTACATCCACAACTCTCTGCCCGCCGCCTGTGTCGGCGCCACGGCACCGTGATCCATCCAGCTGGAAAAAGCCCGGATATCAAGGTCCGGCTCATAAAACTCAGAACTGGCAGGGAAGACAATTGTCGAATAGGTCCGCATTTCCGGCGCATATTTTTTCGACTGGGCCAGTTGGTCCAACACTGCATTCAGACTGCCGTTCGCATCGCTTTCATCACCATGTGACGCAATCGGCTTGCCCCACCCGCGAGCCACATAACTATCCAGAAAGCCTTTGAAGTTCTTGCCGAGAATACTGTGAGGGCCGTCATCAGCCGGGACGAACTGGTCAATCGTCATGTTCCATATTAAAGGACCGAATCCAAGCTCTCTGGATGTCTCGACCAGGTACGCAATCGAGTCCAGGTCATAAACTACATTATCGTTCTCGTCCACAGTACCGTCGATGAGAGCCTCGGTGATCCAAACCGCGTTCATCCCGTGCTCCCTCATATTGACGAGATCTTTGTAGAGATACTCGTCCGGATATTGTGGGAACAGCGGTGTGTCGAACAGATCCCTCGTATGGTAGTACATCGCATTTTTGGTGGGAGAGACCATGAGTTCGATGTCGAGTACTTCAAACTCAAGGCTCAGGTCACTGCTGTCGTGGCCGGCGACATCGACATGGACCGTTCCGGCGTACGTGCCGGGGGCAGCATCCGCAGGTACATATACCGTCAACCAGTATCTCAGGGACGTGTCCTCGCTGATATCGAACGTATCTCTTTTTTCCAGAAACCAGGGTGTGGTTATGTAGGCTGATTCATTCCAGACCCTTCGGGGCCAGCAGCGAACGAGGCGAACATCTACATTATTTGACGTGATTTTACCGCCCGCACGCCCGTCCAGATCGCTTACCGTAACTGACACATCGCTCAACGTGTTGTCCGGCAGCGCATACACCGCAAAGGTCACGGGCTCATACTGGCCCCTTGCGGAATAGGCGCGAAGCTGAGGAGATTCACTGTTCTCAAAAAGCTCTTCCCTCGTCGGCTTTGTACGCGGATAGATTTTTTCCATGTAGCTTTTGGCATAGGCAACATAACCCTTTTTCACTTCATCCGCCGTCCAGGCCGGACCCGCGGTGTTCGTTTCCGGAAACTGTTCAGTGAAGCCATGCAGGCTCGGATGATCATGTTCCGGTGGAACAATTGTCCCCATGACCTGAAAGCCCAAAGGGACATCCCGTTTCGCGCTACTGCATCCAACGACCGCAATCGCCGTCAGGAGCAGCACGACCCAGGAACCCTTCGTAAATCCTTGCAACATCATCACCACATCTCCTTCTCTGAAGTTTTCAGGCAGAGGTGGACCCGGGTGGATGTGCCTGGTCATCTCCCGAAACGGAAATCCTCACTGCGTATAGATCACTGAAATCTCCTGCAAGAACAGTAGAACTTGAAGCCTTTACCAAAATCCTGTTGACGTAAATGAAAAAATCAATAAGCCTACAAAAATTAATTTAGCAATGTGACATCTGGCTATCGAAAGAACAATCGATTCGGGGAGGCGGCCTGTTGGAGCGTCAAACACCTCGGATTGACTCCGCGGAAGGCAGACCAGGAGATCCAACGAGATGAGGCGGAAAGCATTCGCGACATGGGGGGCAAGTCTGTTGGTCATTAGCGCAGCGGGATCTGATGCGGAAAACATCCGTGATCCTGTACTCGATGAGAGTTTTAACCAGAAGGGGTTCGTAACCTGCAATATCGATCCTGAGGGCGAACGGAATAGTTCTATCAGCTACGCAATGGGCATCGATTCACGGGGAAGGATCGTTGTTGCAGGAGGGGCTGCCGCCCGCCGCACGCACGGGGATGCCGTTATTTGGAGGTATCTACACGATGGGCGCTTGGACACGAGCTTTGGCAATTCGGGATTCGTCACCCATAACAGCGCTGCCGGAGGGAATGGGGACGATTCCATCAATGGAATGACGATCGACGGCAATGGAAAGATTGTCGTTGTCGGAAGCAGCCAGAGCATTGCCGATATGGACATGGCAATCTGGCGATTCAATGAAGACGGCAGTCTGGACACCACCTTCAATGGAACCGGGATTGTGACTTCGCATAGCGCCGCCGGGGGGAACGACGACGATTTCGCCGGCGCAATTGTGTTGGATGAATCGGGGCGCCTGGTGATAACCGGATGGAGCAAGGGCGGAAAGGGTGACTTTGACATGACCGTGTGGAGGTACAACACGGACGGCAGCCTGGACACGACCTTTGGTGGTGATGGTATTGTCGCCTACCACGATGCCGCCGGAGGGGGCGGTAACGATTACGGCAATGACGTGGTGATCGATTCCCAAGGACGGATCCTGGTCACGGGACAGAGTTGCACCGGATCAGAGTATTGGGCCTTTGACATGGCGATCTATCGTTACGATCGTAGCGGCAATTTGGATCATAGCTTCGATGGGGACGGGATCGTCACCCACAACAGTGCCGCGGGAGGAGATCGTTTCGATATGGGAAATGCGCTCGCCCTTGACCGGAATGGGAGAATCCTTGTCACCGGGTATAGCTTTAACGGCGGTCTCTACGAGATGGTTATCTGGCGCTATCACCAGGACGGGACGTTGGACAAGAGCTTCGATGGGGACGGGATCGTCACGCATGCAAATGCCGCGGGCGGAGGCCACTACAACTTCTCGACGGATATTATCGTTGATTCAAGCGAGAACGTGCTGATTGCCGGACATAGTAAAAGGCCCGGAGTCCCGGGAGAGCCCCACAATTCTGACTGGGATATGGCTCTGCTGCGATTTGAGGAGGGCGGTAGCGTCGATAAAAGCTTCGGCCGAAACGGAGTCGTCACGCATCACAATGCTGCCGGTGGATACAAGGATGATATGGCATTTCAACTGGCCATTGATTCCAACGGTGCGATTGTCGTAGCGGGCAGGAGTTACAATGGGCACGCTCTCGATGGAGCTGTTTGGCGCTATCGCCGGCCCCTGGATTCAAGATGAGAATATTGAGCAAGAAGGGACCGCAGTCTCCCCTTGCGCTTCGTTTTCTCCTTGCAGCCTCCGGACAGGTGCACAGCCCCTGTCCTACGATGAAACCTGCAGTAGGGCAGGGGCTGCGGACCTGCCCCGTCGGCTGAAGGGAGAAAGGGTTGAGCAAGAAAGGACTGTGTCTTCCCTTGCGCTTCGTTTTCTCCTTGCAGCCTCCGGACAGGTGCACAGCCCCTGTCCTACCATGAATCCTGCAGTAGGGCAGGGGCTGCGGACCTGCCCCGGAGGCAGAAGGGAGACAGGCTTGAGCAAGATAAGGACTGTTTCCCCACGGGGGGGGGCGTTCCGATGACGGTTCGCCTTGTGGCCGGCACGAAAGAACAGTAGGAATATTTCTCCCATGGCCAAGTTGAAAATCGCGACGGTGTGTCCCCGAATGCAACTGGCGAATTCGCGGGAAAACCTTGAACGCGTGGAGCGCTGGGGGGGAAAAGCTGCGGCGTCCGGCGCAAACCTGCTCTTCTTGCCGGAAACTTTTATCACGGGCTATGCGACCGAAAGCATGTACGAGGCCGGCTATGCCGGCAAGGAAGTGTTTCTCGGCCTGGCCGAACCCCTGCCGGGACCCAGCGTCGAACGCCTGGAAGAGATGAGCCAGGGGTTTGGGTTGTTTATCTGTGCGGGCATCCTGGAACGTGACGGCGCTGACTATTACAATTCGCAGGTTCTGATTTGCCCGGAGAAGGGTTATCTGGGCAAGTACCGCAAGGTCCAGGTCGGCAGCACCGAAGCGTGGTTTTCGCGACCGGGGGATCAGTTTCCCATATTCGATGTGGCCGGGTTTCCTACCGGGATCATGATTTGCCGGGACAAGTCTCACCCGGAAATCGCGCGGATCCTGGCCCTGGAAGGAGCGCAACTGCTGTTGAATCCACACTGTACGCCGGGAAACAGCTTTGCCGGTTGGTCGCTGAGACTCTGCACGGCCCGCGCCCAGGAAAACGGATGCTATCTCATTGCGAACAATCCGATATTCGATTGCCCGATCGACCCGGCCGAACAGGACGGAAACTTGTTCGCGATAGACCCGTATGGCGAACTGCTTTGCGCCACGGAAGGGGAGGGGACGGTGGAGCAGTTTGAGATCATCGAAGTCGATACCCAGGTCGTGCAACAGCGGCGCGAGAAGGAGGGTGTCGATTTCAACCTGTATTCCCGCCTGCCCGAGCACTATGGCCGGCTGGTCCGGGCGGATCCACCGCGCTGATGCAACTACAAGGCAAGAGCGTCGCTTATGGCCTTGATATGATTCGCCATACCCAGCCTGGCATCGTCACAGAAATCGAAGCTCAACTGGTCTGCTGCGTTGCGACAGGGAAAGGTGGCGGCGGGACCGGTGTCGATCTGAACATGAAGAGAATTCAAATATACCTGTGCGCTTGAAGCGAGTGCGATAAGACCCGGGTCGCCGGAAGTGTTGGCTTGCGCGATAAGCTCTTCCAGCGTGTAGGCATAGTTTCCATCCTCAATGCCTTCCCGCATACCTTCCCACTCCGGAATCGGCAGCGGGCCGCCCAAGCCGGGCAATACCCAGCCGCGATGATTCGGGCTGCCGTCCGGATTCGCGAGGTCATCGAACGGCAAAGTGCGGTTGATAATATAGAAGTAGACCCAGTCGTTCATTCCGTCCAGGGTCAGGGCCCAGCCGAAGAACCCGCGGTACACCCGGTTCGCCTTGACGTCCCACTCGCTCGGACCGCTGTACATCCACAATTCCCTGCCGGCGGCCCGGGTCGGCGCCACCGCGGATTGATCCATCCAGCTGGAAAACGCGCGGATATCCAGATCCGGCTCATAGAGTTCGGAATTGGCCGGGAACACAATCGTCGTGTAGGTGTCCATGGCCGGCGCGTACTGCCTGGATTGGGCGAGATAATTCGTGACCGCATCCAACGTGCCGTTCGCATCGGACTCGTCGCCATGCGACGCGATGGGCATGCCCCATCCCCGCGCGACGTAGCTTTCCATGAAACCTTTGAAGTTCTCGCCTATCGTCGGACTGGGACCCTCATAGACAGGCAGGAAAGGGTCGGTTGTCATGTTCCAGATCAGCGGGCCGAAACCCGCGTCTCGGGAAATCTCAACGACATCCGCAATGGGCTCGAGATCATACACGACATCCCCGCCGCCATCCACGTACCCGGTGATACCGTGGGCCTCGGTGATCCAGATCGTGTTCATGCCGTGCTCTTTCATGTTGACGATCTCTTTCTGAAGATACGTGGCCGTGTGTCGCGGTAGCAGCGGCGGGTCGAGCAGATCCCTCGTATGGTAGTACATCGCATTCTTCGTGGGCGCCGTCATCAACTCGATATCAAGGACTTCGAATTCCAGGCTCAATGCGATGTTGTCGTGGCCGTCGATGTAAACCTGGACCGTTCCGGCGTATATGCCGGGAGCGGCATCGTCCGGTACGTAGATCGTCAGCCAGTATCTTTGAGAGGTGTCCGCGGGGATATCAAACATGTCTCTCTTTTCCAGAAACCAGGGCGCGGTGATGTATGCTGATTCACCCCAAACCCTCCGAGGCCAGTAGCGGACGAGACGAACATCCACATTGTTCGACGGGATTCTACTGCCCCCCGGTCCGGTCAGGTCGCTTGTGGATACAGAGACATCGCTCAAATCATTTCCAGGCATCGCGTACATCGTAAAGGTGACGGGCTCATACTGTCCGGGGGCGGAAAAGGCATGAAGATTGGGTGACGCGTACTCGATAAATTCCGAGGAATCCGGTTTTGTACGTGGATAGATCGTGTCCATGTAGTTCTTCGCATACGGAACATAACCCCGGGTCAATTGATTCGGGAACCAACCGGGAACCGTCGTGTGGGTGGGCGGAAACTGCTCCGTGAAGCCGTGCAGGCTCGGGTTCTCGTATTCCGGCGGTACGATTGTACCCAAGACGGAGAAACCGGGCGGGCCGCCCACTTCCCGCACACGATATGTCTTGTTGGAATCGAAACCGGTCGGGTCGAACATCAGCATCGGCCCGCCCGTGCCGGTGGCCTTCCATCCCGTCGAAACCCAGGGCTGGTTGGTCGGATCCGTTGTGCACTCCAGTCCATAGTCCACGTTCGAGGTGCTCAGAAGCTGGATTGCTATCGTATCCTCGACGAACAGGTTGGTGATCGACGGGGCGAAGACGGTTATTGGGGAACCGTACGTGCGGAAGGACAGGTCCCGGGTCGGTCCCAGCAGATCCCAGGTCCACGTCGATCCGCCGTCGTTGCTTTGAAATCCGGTCCCGCCGGTGTACGCGTTGATTTCCGTCAGCCAGACGGTTTCTTCCCCCCCGAAGCCGGGCCCGGTGGTAAAGGTGACCGCCAGTCCGTTGTCCAGCGGTGCGCCGACGCGCGAACTGACGTCAATCGAGCCCAATTCGAACCGGCCGTTCCATTGTTGGGCGCCGGTCCCCGGCGCCATCGGTATGGTGCGGGTTGCGCTGCCTAGGACCGCGCCCAGGTTGAGGTTGATTCCCGCGAACCCATTCGCCTCGTAGATCGTGGCGGTGATTTCTGTGCCCGGGATGAGTCCACTGCTCCAGGGGTGATTTATTCCGTTCCCCAAAATCTCTACGGCAGTCAACGCATCGAATGTCGGAGTAAATGTCTGCCCGTGCCAGTAGGTTGCGGTGATCCCGTGGGGAGTCGGCCCCGGACCGTTGGTCTGATCGACCGTGTCGGCAGGAGTCCTCTCCACCAGAAGAAAACCGGCCAATATGCAGCTCCCCCGGCGTATGACCCATCTCCACCTCATCGCGCTCTTCTTAGAAAAACTGACTGGAACATGTGGCTTCTACACACTCGATTCTCAATGTGATGCGACGCGGAACGGGCTGGAGGCTGAGTTCAATTTCCGTCAGAAATCCGATTCTTCAAGAAAACTTCGTTGACGCAAATAAAAAAATCAATATATCGTAAATACATTAATAAATCAATGGTTCAATCTGAATGTCGAGTGAATCATTCATCCACGAAAGACTTCACATGAGAAGAATACAGCGGAGTGGTATGTCCATTCGGTTAGTCTTACCCCGTACTCCCGTCCACCCGAACGCTATGCGCGGCAGGTTCAGAACGATTCGCCCCGTCGTGGAGATGGCCGCGGCGCGCGCAATTGTGTCGACGACGTTTGCAGTTACGGCGGCTCTTGTGCCCCTCGCCACGGAAGCGGACAGTGAATCGTTGCCAACACCGCGCGGTTTCGCCGTCCTGGCCGAACACGGGCCTGGACAGTGGGGGGATTTCTACATACCGGACGGCTGGGTCTCCGATCGCACTGCCGACGGCCTGCGCGCCGGCAGTATCGTGAACACCATCATGCCCCCGTTGACCGACGCGGATCGGGAACGTGGATATCTGGTGTTCAACACCCATTATTGCGATCAGGTCCTGCCCGAAAGGACGCCCATGCCGCAGGATCTGATACCGCCGAACCTGGATCGTCCGCTAACCATCACCGCGACGCCGGGTGAGTATGAGCCGGGGTCGTTCTGCATCCGTTCATTGCATCCGTTGAAAGGGTTGCGTGTGTCGGTTGCCGCCGTGGAGGGGACGGACGGCGCGCGAATTCCAGTCAACCACATCGATCTACGCCAGGTTCGATATATGCCGCGTGCCGTGGACACGGAGCGGAAAAAGTACGCGTTGCGCCCTTCCTACCTTGAAAAGCGGACGAGCACGGATCTTCCGGGGAACATGACGATTCAATACTGGCTTACCATCAAGATCCCGGGCGACCAGGTTCCCGGCGAATACCGGGGGCGCGTCGAAATCAAAGCTGACAATGCCCTTCCGTCGGGGTTGAACATACGGGTCGACGTTCTGCCCTTCCACCTGGAAGAACCGCCGACGATTTATGCGATGTATCATCTCCACAGCGGCACCTGGCGCCACTTGTATCATCACCTGCCCGGCGCCCTCGACCGGCATTGCGAGGATATGGCCGCGCACGGGATGAACGGCGTCATTACGTACGGCACCCCGGAAGTCGTGAGCACCAAAGACGGACTCCGGATTGATTTTGAAAGCGTGTCGTCTCTTTCGTCCACACCGATCAGCTTTGCCGATCAGGTCCGGGGGTATGTGCGCGCAGGGCTGGATCATCACGTTTGCTGGTACACCGGGGACATGAACCTGACGCTCGAGCCGTTCAGTCTTGAATTCGGCACACCGGCGTTCAATCAGGCATTCATGCAGATCGTCGGCACATGGGAATCCTATCGGAAAACGCAGGGCTGGGAGTTTCCCTTTGCCTATCATACGGATGACGAAATCGACGCCGGCGATGATCGCACCCGACGGGGCCTGGTGACACTGCAGACGATCCGCGAGATGGGTTTGAAAACGATGATGACCTATATCGGGCTGGGAGACCGCCGCGAACAGTCGGCGCAACAGGTCGACATTGCCAATTTTGCCGGCGACGTCTTTCGCGCGGAATTCATCGACGAGCGAAAATCGGCCGGCGCCGAATTATGGACGTACACCGGCAGCGCCACCTATGGCTTTAGCGCAAAAGGCGATCGCTACTTCTTCGGCCTGTTCGGGGCGGCGATCGGAGCGGACGGTGTCACGCAATGGCCCTATCAATGGCCCGATCCGGGCTGGGACGGTGAAATCGCCGACGCGTCGTTCAAGCCTCTCCTGGGCGGGGGCGGAGTCGGTCACAATTACAGCTTTGCCACCCCCGAGGGCCTGCTGAATACGATCGGGTTTGAGGGCATACGCGAAGGCATTGACGACGCGAAATACATCCACACGCTTCGTCAGTGGATCGCGAAGGCGATGGAGTCGGATGTCCCCCGGGCACGCGAGGCAGCGGTCGCGGCGCAACAGCGGTTGGACGACCTGATCGCCTGGACACACATCAACCGCGAGAACGTTCACTATATAGGAAACAGGTTTCTTCAATGGTACGAGGCCACCTGCCACAAGCAGCCTCATGCGATGGATGGGGCGGATTTCGACCGGATTCGCGGCCAATGGATCACGGACATCCTGGCGCTGCGATCGGCCCTGGGCAAAAAAGCCCCACCACCAGAATAGCAGCGCATCCTCCCGCGTGAATCAAGATCGGCTGGAGGGCGAAGCTTCAGCTGAGCCGTGCGCCCGGAACGAACGTAAGAAAGCCAATCCCGGAGCCATGCGCCTGAGCCCGTCGTTTCATCGACTTTCCTGTCACCGGCTCAGCTGAAGCTTCGCCCTCCACATTGCATTCACGACGCGGAAGGAAGGCTCTCAGCCGAATTGCGGCAACCGGATAGCACATACCCCACCCGTAACACACGAGTGAGGCCGACATCGCGCACGCGGAATTCTCCGCGTGCGCGCGATCGAAACAGATACTCTAAACCGGTTTTACGAAACCCGGTTTCTGCGCACCTTCAGCAGCAATCCGCCGATAGCCAGCAGCGCGAGAACGCCGGGCTCGGGCACGGTGTCGCCGTAGGTCCGGAACGACAGATCCCGGGTCGGGCCCAGCAGATCCCATGTCCAGGTTGCGCCGCCGTTGTTGCTCTGAATTCCCGTGCCGTCGGCGTAGGCATTGAATTCGGTCAGCCAGACGGTTTCTTCACCCGTGAACCCGGGCTCGGCGTTAAAAACGACTGCCAGGCCGTTGTCCAGCGACGCGCCGACTCGCGAACTGACGTCAATCGCGCCCAGTTCGAAGCGGCCGTTCCACTGCTGACCGGCTCCCGGTGAGAACGGGAGTGTACGCGTTGCACTGCCCAGTTGGGCGCCCAGGACAAGATTGATTCCGGAGAATCCATTCGCCTCGTAGATCGTGGCGGTCATCTCCGTGCCGGGAGTGATGCCGCCGCTCCAGGGATGATCCTCTCCCATTCCCCAGATCTCCACCGCGGTCAGGAAGTCAAACGTCGGGGTGAACGTCTGCCCGTGCCAGAAGCCCGAAGTGATGCCGTGAGGCGTCGACCCCGGCCCGTTGGTCTGGTCGATGACGTCGGCCTGCGCGCCGGCCAGGAACAGTCCGAAGAGTAACGTGCCCGCCAATGCCCAGTTTTTCAGTTGTTTTGGTTTCCGTATCATGTGGTTGCTCCTTCTTCCTTTGGTTCTCTGCGGTTGCTCCGTGGACGTTCAATTCACTTCCCGCACACGATAAGATTTTTCGGAGTCGAATCCCGTAGCGTCGTACATCAGCATCGTCCCGCCGTTTCCGGTGACTTTCCATCCCGCGGAGGTCCAGGGCTGGGTGGCCGGATCCGGCGTGTTCTCCAGTTCGTAGACCACGTTCGAACTGCTGAGAAACTGAAGTGCGATCGTCCCTTCAACCACCACGTTGGAAACCGAGACGACGGAGTTGCTGACGGAAGACCCGTAGGTGCGAAAGGAGAGGTCCCGGGTCGGTCCCAGGAGATCCCAGGTCCAGGTCGATCCGCCGTTGTTGCTTTGGAACCCTGTTCCGGCGGTGTAGGCGTTGAACTCGGTGATAATGACCGTCTCCTCGCCCCCGAAGCCGGCCCCGGTCGTGAAGGTGACCGCCAGCGAGTTGTCCTGCGGCTGGCCGACGTAGGCGCTGACATCGATCGTGCCCAGTTCGAAGCGCCCGTTCCATTGGTCGCCTGCCCCCGGCGGCGCCATCGGGATGGTTCGCGTGGCGCTGGCCACGACGGGGCCGAGGCTGAGGTTGATTCCACTGAATCCGTTTGCCTCGTAGATCGTGGCGGTCATGGTCGTGCCCGGGATGAGCCCGCCGCTCCAGGGATGGTCGCTACCCTTTCCAAAGAGTTCGACGGCGGTCAGGTAGGGCAAGGTCGGCGTAAACGTCTGTCCGTGCCAGTACGATGCGGTGATCCCGTGAGGGGTTGCTCCGGGACCATTCACGACGTCCAGGGTGTCGGCGTTCGAGCCAACTGCCAACACCGCGGCCGCGAACAGAATACTTCCTCCCCTGATCCGCCTGTTCCAACTCATCCGATCGTATCTCCCGGTTCGTTTCAAATGCAGCTTCATCAATACTCTGGCGTGCCCGCCCTATTCGTTCGCCCTGGCGCGATAGCTCTTGTTCGTATCGAATCCCGTGGGATCGAACAGACGCATGACGCCCCCGTTGCCGACAATCGAAGCACCCGTAGGTTCCCATGTTGTCGTCACCTGGTTCGTGTCGAACTCCAGCACATACTCAATGCCGGCTTCTGTCTGAAAATCATGGCCGACGGCTGCTCCGGACTCCACATCGACGACCGAGAGGGTGTCGTTCAAGTTCGAAATGCCCCAGGTGCGGAAGTTCATGTCGCGAGAACCGAGGAAACTCCAGGCCGCGCCCTGGGAGGTGCTCACCAAGTGCGCCCCTTCCGCGTAATGGTCCATGTTGGTTCCCGACGATTCGATGCCCCATTCTCCCGGATCGATCGAAGACCAGACCATCCCGATCGACGCGGGATTCGTGTAACTGGAAACGTCCAGGGGCTCGTCCAGCACAAAGCGACCCATGAAATCATCGAATCCGTCGTTCAACGGGGTGATTCTTGAAACGGAGGCAAGCGGCGCTCCGGTGACGACCCCCGCGGCGGTTCCCATGATGTCGACCGTGATGGTGGAGCCGTCGGCCATGGTGGTGAAGGTCGGTGCATTCGTGCCGAATCCGCCAAACTCCACCGCGGTAAGATACGGGAGGTTCGGCTTGAACGTCTGGGCGTGCCACCGACCCAGCGAGATCCCATCCACGGTCACGTCGACAGGCTGAAACGGATTCTCCACGTCAATGACCTCGCCTGCACGTGGCCCGGGAACGATGAGTAGGCACACTCCGAGAACGCCTGCGAATCGAAGAAAATTGCTCACGCCTGCTGGTCTCCTGTAAATGACTTCTCTTCCTTACCCTATAAGGAAACGACACATTTTGGTTTGTTTTGCTCTTAAAGTCAATCGGTTTTCCAATTAAACGTGGTATGGTGTCTTGGGCAGGGTAAACGCATGGACAGCCGCGTGGGATCCGGTTTCGCCGCCGATTTTGTTTTTTTTTATGTTTTCGAGAATTCCAGTGAGTTTGGCGGCGTGCGGAGCCTCGTTGGCCGGGTTCATCGGTTTGGCCGATGCCGGTATCGCACCGGGAGATACTCCCCGGGCCGTCGTCTACCCCGCCTCACCGACGGCCGCGGAGACGCATTCGGCCATTGAAGTGTCCAGGTTCCTGGGAATGATCCTGGGGGAGACGATTCTTCTCTCGAAAGACAATCAGCCGCACCCGGCGTGCCGAGCGCTGCAGGTCGGCCGTACCGTGGTCAACCTGAGCGCCCACGATCCGGATAGCTGGTTGCCGGACACGATGTATATCGGGTATGGCCCCGGAACCAACGACATCGCGTTGATCGGCGAGGGCGATCAGGGCACGTTGTTTGCGGCGCACGAATTTCTGCGGGACCTCGGTTGCCGCTGGTATTATCCGAATCACATTTACCCCGAGAACGAGTTCATCCCATCGAACCCATCTCCCGTGCTGCCCATCACGCCGAAGAGCCATACTCCTTCGTTTCGAGAGCGCGGCTGGCATCCCGCGCTCGTGTCGCTGGGCGTGTGGTATAATGACATGACGGACTGGGCGGTTCGCAATGGATTGAATGCGCTCAGGCCCGGTCCCGAATTCGATTACGGGTCCGCGCGCGGTCACGGGTTGCAGGTTCGAGGCGGTCACACGCTACCCACGCTCATTCCTTCCGGCGATTTTCCCGGCACGGATGCTGCGTTTGCCGCCCACCCGGAATGGTATCCGCTGGTCGGCGGTGTCCGGGTAAAGGAATATCCGGGCGGCCGGCCGGTGCAGATTACGCTCTCCGAGCCCGGCGCGGTGGCGGAAGTCGTGACGCAGGTCGGCGCCTACCTGACCGGCAACCCCGATGTCTACCGGTTTTCGCTTTCCGCTTCCGATGAACCGACCTACTGGAGCGAGATCGCCGGCGATATCGCAATGGACGGCCCGAATAGCACTTGGACGGTGAACAACATCTTCGACGCTTTCGGCGTCCGCTCCCGCGTCGGCCCCGGCCCCATGAGCACGCGTTGGTACCAGTTTATCAACCAGGCGGCCGATGCCATCGCAATTTCACATCCCGGCCGCACCCTCAGCACGTTCGCGTATGCCTCCACCGTCGCGCCGCCACGGGACGCGGGCTGGACCCTTCGGCCCAATGTCATGATCGAGTACGCGTTCGGCGACGGGCTCTGCCTGCTGCACGCCGCAGACGATCCCACCTGCCCCCAGAACGCCGCCATGAACGATTGGCTGACCGGCTGGATGACCAACGGAAACGCGACGGTATTTTACGACTATCCGCCCACAGGGCGCGAACTGGATGCTCCGTCCGGGTTCACACGCCGCTACGCCGCGCTGATCGGCTACACGCATGGCCTCGGACTCACCGGCTGGAGCGGGGAAGGGCAGGGGAGCTGGGCCGGCTCCGGGCTGTGGAACTATCTCAAGGCCCGGCTGCTCTGGGATGTGACCGGGGATGCGGATGCCCTGATCGATGAGTATTGCACGGACGTGTACGGCGCCGCCGCCGGGAGCATGACCAATTACTACGACCGCTTCGAAGTCGAAATCGACGCCCTGCCTGATCACTCTGTCTTCGGCGGATGGACCGGCCAGCTTCGCGCCGACGCCATCGTGCGCCTCAACGATATCCTGATCCAGGCCAATAGCGAGGCGGTCATCGCCCGCTCGATACGCTCCGTCATGTTCATGCGCGTGGCCATGAACGCGCTGATCCTCAACTGGTTGGAAGTGAATCCCTACGAGCGCCATACCATGCCCTACGACTACGAAACGATCCGCGCCGAAACGATTCAGTGGATCACTGATTTCCAGGTGCCGGTGAATGATCTCTGGCGGGATGAGCTGGTTGCGGGCGGCTATGTGCCGCCAACGGACCGCTACGATCAGGTCAACGGCAGCCCCGTTCTCTGGGACGGCATCGATGGAGTTTCGTACGCCCGCTGGAACGGCCAGAGCTTCTCCCCGGACGTCACCACCCTCACGGCGGTGGAGTTCGTCGGATTGGGCGACGGGCATTCCTGGACGACGATTCTCTCCGACGAGCAGATGACCGCGCAGATCTGGTCGATGAACAACGGATTCCCCGATCAACTCCTCGCCAACCTCTCGCGGCGCACCCCGGTATCCGGGGGCTGGATCGCGGAGTGGTCCGGTCGGTTTGAAATCAGCCCTCCGCTTGATGTGCAGGCTTACATGGGAATGCCCGGCTCGCTCTTTATGGCGTTCGGCGTCGCCACGTCCGTCACCACCGGCGAATGGTCCACGGTTTTTACAACCGGCGGATCGGATGACTACCCCGACGGGGAGTTCTTCTTCAGTTCCAACCAGGGCGGGGCCTGGGCCCCCATCGCCGGCCGGGATCTCGCGTTTCGCACCTACGGGACAGGAGGCACCCTGACTCCAACCCAGGTGCCCGCACCGGATCGCATCGTGATCGAGTTCGCAACGGAACCCGGAGTGGAGTACGTGCTGGAGTACAGCGAGGACATCGCGGCGGATGAGTGGAGCGCCGGAAACTTTTCCATTCCCGGCAATGGCCAGATCATGCGCGCCTACGACGACACGGCAGGTTCGGTGAGCAGGAATTACCGGATTCGGAAGGTGAATTAGCGGACAGGGCGGCCAAGAATGGCCTTCCACGGTTACTGCGTCGCGGCATTCTTGCCGCAGAGGTTCTTCACCCACCCGTTCATCTGCAAGCAGCGCTCACGGGTGAGGGTTTGCTTCCGTCCGGTGTAGGCAAATGCGGAGAGGACCAGCAACCGGCCTTTTGCGCACACATCGAAATAGAGACCGGAGGGCTTGTACAACGGAGGAAACCCTTCCGGCTTGAGCAGAATCAGGCTTCCATAATCCTGCGCGATAATCAGCCTGGCAATTTCCTTTTCCCCCGGCGAAATGAATGGCGACACCATCACCGTGCCACCGGAGACCCTCTTCAGTACCTCGGCTTTCAGTAAGGACAACTCCTCCGGCGTTGCCCTCCGGGAGACCTGGACCGGCATCAACTCCGGCTTCTCCAGCAAGAACAGGTTTCCAAAACCCGACCAATCCACTTCTTGGGGCAGGCGTCGATTCTCAAGCCGGCTCACTTTTACGAAGAGATCAGGGTGTGCCTTGCGCACACAGAAGCGCCGTGGGTTGTCACGAATATAGCGCCTCTCAGCACGTAGAGTCTCGGAGTTCATGATGACGCGGTCATGATAGCCATCTTCCCAGACCGCAAGAGCCGGTTTGCCAAGGAGCCTGCGCAACTCCGAAGTGGCGCCGCTCTTGAAGCCGCGAATCGTGTTGCCGACCGACTTCGGAAGCTGCTCTTTCACGTAGACAATACCGTGGAGATGGTCGGGCATCACCTCCAAGGTTGATGTTTCGATGGCGGCGCAGTGCGACGGGATTTCGTGCCAGCGCCGTTTAACGGTTTCACCCGCGGGAGAAAGGTCCACGCGGTTGTCCCGGCAAACTCCGAACAGCGGACGGCGGTTCGCCGTCAGAATGGTGATCATGTAGAACCCGACACGGGTGTAATCGTGCACGAACATGCGTTTGTTTTGCATGGTCCTATGTCTCCCCTATAACAACCTCAAGGTACATCCATCCGCACCTTCGGCAACCTCTTTCTCGAACTCCGGCTTGTCCTACTCCTGGCGAATCGCTAGGTTTCCGACCATGCGTGAGCAGTTCCTCTACCCCTTCGAATGCGAGTCCCCTCGCTTCATCACTGACCTGGGCGCCTGCACCCCCGCCGCTGCGCTGTCGCCGACAGCGACGGACGACGCATGGCAGGTGGTGGACTATGAAACCGCCGAGTTCAATGGCCGCATGATCTGCGCGCAGAGCCTGGTCCAGGCGCCCGAAGTGACCCTGCCGCTGGACGCCGAAGGCTGGCACGCGGTGAGCATCGGGTTCTGGCCGGGCATCTACTATGACAGCCGGATCAAGTACCGGTTCTCGGACGAGGAGGTGTTCACCGTCGCCGACTACCACGACCGTCCGGGTGCCGGCGGCGGGCCCCTTCAGTGGAACCGAACCGACTTGCTCGAGACGTTTCCCCGCTACGCCGACCTGACCGGTCAGGACCTGGTCTTGGGAAAGCAGAACCACTCCTCCCAGCCCTACAAGGCGTTTATTGCCTACGTGAAACTCGAGCCGCTCTCCGAAGATCAGGTTCGGACGATTCTGGATGACCGTGCTCGAAATGACACGCGCCGATTGCTGGCGCTCATTGACGGCGAAGGCTTCTTCAGTTCACACGTGCCACATACGAAGAACGAAATGCTCGAATCGGTAGAGCCCTACCGCCATAGCGACGTGGGAGTCGTTTTCTGGGGTGTGAACCTGGGAGACCTGACCTACTATCCATCCAAGGTCGGCCGGTTCTACTACTCGAAGGGCGGATCCTACGCGCTGCAGGGCCGAAAAGAAGCCGCCGACAGCCTTTTTGAACTCGAGCGCCGGGGCATCGTGCCCTACCAGGCTGCTTGCGAGCACGCCCATTCGATGGGGCTCGAATTTCACACCTATTACCGCCTCTCGATGTACGACCATGACGGGCCGTGCAATCTTTTCAGCACGGATTCCTTCTTTCTCAAGGAGCACCCGGAGTGCCGCATCGTCGCGAAGGACGGTACGCCATTGCCCAAGGCAAGCTATGCTTTCCCCGAAACGCGGAACTTCATGGTGTCGCTCATGGAGGAAGCCATGCAGACCGACATCGACGGAGTCGCCCTCTGTTTCATCCGCGGGCCGGAGTACTTTGGTTACGAGGAGCCGGTCATCGATGAATTTCAGCGCCTCCACGGCGAAGATCCCCGCGAACTGCCGGACGACGATCCGCGGCTTCTTGACGTGCGCGCCGGCTTCATGACCGAATTGGTCCGGCAGACTCGCAAGGCGGCAGACGATCATGGGCGGCGTCGGGGACGCCGAATCCAGGTTTCCGCCTGGCTGGAATTTTCCGACGAACGCATGCGGTATTTCTGCTACGACTGCTACCGATGGCTGGAGGAAGAATTGCTGGATATCGTGATCACCGAGAACCCTCCGGAACTGCTGCGATTGGCCCGGGAAAAAGGGTGCCGCATTTTTCAACAGCAAACCGGCGGGAGTGCGCCACCGCAAGAGCAGGTCACATCCATGCAGAACGCAATGGTGAAAGGATTGGACGGAATCGCCCTCTGGGATCTGGATGCGGGCCAGTACGATCCGGAAAAGTGGGTGGTGGTCCGTCGCCTGGGTCATGTCGACGAGGTAGCCTATTCACCCCACCCGAACATCCGCCCCTATCCGAAAATGAAGCGCCGGCAACTACTCTCCGTTCACGGCCAGGACATGTCGCAAACCGAAACCAAAGCCGTCCCCGGCGGCTGGCCCCCGGAAATGCTACCGGTCTACTCCGGCGGATAGCGGAGAGTCGGGGTCACCCGTAACCCTTTACGCCCGGCTTTCATTCCGTGGTGAAGGGGGATGCCGGCAACCCTTCACGATTGTAGAGATTGCACCCGGCTGGATTCATGGCAAACGCATAGCGAATTGCAACCGGATCAGGGACCTTCGGTGAAGAAACGATGACCGTGTCCCCATCGATCACTGCTTCTCCCCAATGCCAGACCCGGTCTTCACCGCAAATGGCAAACCACGTCAGCGTTCCATTTGAATCCTCTTCAGGAGGTTCCACGCCTGTTTTACGCCCCACCATCAGCCCACTGCCGACATAGTCAAACGAGAGAATCGCTTGTTGCTGTTCAACCGTCATTTTCCTGAACAACGGACCACTCGGCAGAATGCTTTTCCCATAGTCCCGAGCCAGGGCCCAGCGGGCCAGGCGTTCCCCCACATCTTTCTTGTTCCGCGGGTGAATGTCATTGGCATTTCCAACATCAATCGCGACGGCCATTCCCGTATTCTCAACGTGCAGGGTATCAAGCTGCGCCTGGCGCACCTGGGCCCAGCCGTCACCTCCTGCCGCATGTTCGGGATTCGAATGCTGAAAATTGGCGAGTTGGACAAAGTAGAACGGGAAATCTCCCTGGTTCCAGACCTGCCTCCATCCCTGAATGAGCGCTCTCATTTTGGCCCGATACAGGGAGCGGTCTTCGTGTCCGTTGGCTTCACCTTGATACCAGATGGTACCTTTGATGGCGAAGGGCAGGAGAGGAGCAATCATCCCGTTGTAGATAAACGTCGAATTCTGATGTCGCCGTTGATCCTTGTATCTCCAATCCGGTATCTGCGGCGCAGGGGGGAGTGCCACGCGTGCCCCCAGGCGGTTTTCTGCCTCCGGGATCCAGACCTTCAGTGCTACCAGGTATTCGCTGAAGGCTTGATGACCGAGATCCGTGGTTGAATCCATTCGGAAAAGCTCCTCGGACAGATCAGTCAATTCCGGATTCGAGTGAAATCCCTGGGGAGGTGTCCAGGGTTCAATCCGGGTCCCGCCCCAGCTCGCGCTGAGTAAACCAATAGGGATGTTCTGGTCGATGTGGAGGGTACGGCCAAAAAAATAACCCACCGCCGTCATGTCGGCGACGGTCAGAGGGGTGCAGACGTTCCAACGCCCCTGCACGCGGTCAAACTTCTCGGGACCCGCTTGAATGTTGACGCCGAAATAGCGGATGTCCGGGAAATGAGCCTGGCTGATGGCCTCCTCAGCCTTATCGGTGCTGCGCATGCGCCATTCCATGTTGGATTGGCCGGAACACACCCATACATCGCCCGACAGCACATTTGTGACGGAGATCTTGTTTGTGCCCATGATCTCAATGGTGTGTGGACCGCCGGCAGCGGGGGTTTGCAAATGGGCCGTCCACCGACCATTTGCCGGCGTGATGGTTTCCCCCGTTTCGCCCCAACTACCGTTCACCACAATCTTTTCACCGGGATCTGCCCACCCCCAAAGGGGAGCTTTGCAGGATCGCTGAATGACCATATCGTCCCCGAAACCCGGAGAGAGTACAACCGCATCAGCGTCCGATGCCGTGAAGGTAAAAAATAGTGCGAAGAGAGATTTAGGGTTCACGCCTTACCATCTAACATTTCGCTTTGCGGCTGTTGAATCCTTCGTATCATTCGATCTCCTTCTCCTCTCGCTCCGTACCGAATCAATGCCATGCATTCGGCGGCATAGTCAATGCCTCCCATTTCCCTGCCCAGTTCAGGCAGCGTCAAACCCGTGTGGTGCCTGGAAAGATTCAACACCCGCCAAAATGTTGGATCTCTGCGCTTGTGGTGCGGATGAGTGTGACCGAAGGCACATACCCGTGCTACGGATGACCGTAGCTGTGCCGGGATAGAGAGCGTCGGCTTAAATAGAAAAATTGGGATTGAGATGCCTTGGGCGCAGCCTCAAAGTATGTGCAGGAGAATCTTGGTGCATTATGAAAACTGTTTCTATAATTCTAATGGTAGCCTTCGCCGCGAATTCATCGGCTGAAACAATGACTGTCCGGCAAATGATTCCAAACCAAATTATTATCCCATCCGAGCCGCAGCCCGTCGAACGCCGGGCGGCGGAGGAACTGGCGCGATACCTTGGCATCGTGACCGGCAAAGACAACATCCCCATCACCGGCGAGACCGCGGACCGCGCTCCGGGAGCGGCGCTCGTTGTCGGCCGCACCAAAGAAAACCTCGAACAATTCAAGCCCGATTCCTGGCCACAGGACACCATCTACATCGGCTACGGTTCCACCAAAGGTGACATCGCCATCGTCGGGCAGGGTCGTCAGGGAACCTTGTTCGCCGCCTACGAATTCCTGCGGGATCTCGGCTGCCGCTGGTACCTGCCTGACAACGTTTTTGCGCACGATGAGTTCGTGCCGCGAAACCAAACCAATCCGTTGCCGACCAAACCACGAAAGCACACGCCCTCGTTTTTCGAACGCGGTTGGCACCCTGCGCCTGCCTCGCCGGGCACCTGGAAAGCGCACCTTCATGACTGGGCGGTGCGCAATGGCCTCAATGCATTCCGCGGCAGCCCGGAATTCACCTACGGACCCGAGCGCGGATTCGGCCTGGGTTTGCGCGCCGGGCATGCGCTGCCGGCGCTGATTCCTTCCGCGGATTTCGCAGGCACGCAAGAGACATTCGCCGCACATCCCGAGTGGTATCCGCTGGTCGACGGTAAACGCGTCTGGCAGTACACCGATGGCCGGCCGGTTCAAGTCTGCACGTCGAATCCCGAGGTGGTGAAGAAAACTGCTGACGGAATCATTGCCTACTTCCGCGAACACCCGCATTGCTACCGGTTTTCCCTGGGGCATTCGGACGAGCCGACCTGGTGGTGTGAGTGTGATAACTGCCGGGCATTGGATGGCAGTTCCAGCCGTTGGAAAAAGAACGACCGGTACGACGCATACGGCGAACGCTCTCCCGCCGGACCTGGTCCGATGAGTACCCGGTGGCTTCTTTTCCTCAACCAGGTGGCGGCGATCGTTGCGAATGAGTTTCCCGACAAGTACATCAGCACGCTGGCCTACGGTTCCATCGTCGCGCCCCCGCCCGGAGATGACTGGTCTCTGGAGCCGAATGTGTTGATAGAGTTCGCGCATGGTGACGGCGTCTGCCATCTGCACGACTACACCGACCCAACCTGCCCGCCGAATGCCGTATTCACCAAATGGCTCAACGGGTGGGTCGCCGCCGGGAATCCTGTCGTCCTATGGGAATACCCGCCCCAGGGCGGAAATTTCGACATCCCGGCTGGATTCGTTCGGAAATACACGGAACTTATCAAGCTCACCAGCGAGCAGCGATTGAAGGGTTGGTCAGGGGAAGGGCAGGGGACCTGGGCCGGTTCGGGAATGTGGCAATATCTCAAGGCCCGGCTGCTGTGGGACGTCAACGCCGACGTGGACGCGTTGATCGAGGAGTACTGTCGCGACGTGTACGGGGAAGCGGCCAATGCCATGCTCACCTATTACGAAGCGTTCGAAAAGGAGCTGAATTCGATTCCCAATCATCCGGTGTGGGGCGCGTGGCACGCCCTGCTTGACCCGGCTGCTCTCGTTCGCTTGAACAACCTGCTGAGGAACGCGGGCGATCAGGCGGATTCTCCGCGCGCGGAGCGGAGCGTGATGATGATGCGCGTGGCCATGAATGCGCTCATCCTGGCGTGGCTGGAACACAAGGATAACGCATCCCGGGCGGCGGAATTGCCCTACGAGTACTCGGTGATTCGGGAGGAGACGCTGGACTGGCTCAAACAGTATGACGCCCCGGTTACGGATCGGTGGCGCGATCGGTTGACCAAAACCAACTACCAGCCGCCGCTGGAGGCACTGGGCGGCGATGTTCTTGTGGACCTCGCCGGTGGCTGGCGATTTCGGACCGATCCGGAGGACGCGGGCATCGATTCCGGCTGGCACGAGAATCCGCTCTCCAGCGGAGAGCAATGGCGGGACATTGGGGTGGAGAAGTATTGGACCGAGCAGGGAATCGATTACCACGGGGTGGGATGGTACGCAAACACGTTGGACGTACCGCCAGCAACGGAAGGTTCTCTCTGGCTGTTGTTCGGAATGATCGACGGGGACGCGGATCTTTGGATTGATGGACGGCAGGTCGGTTCAACGTCGGCCGATCCCTGGGACAAACCGAAGGCATTCAATGTGTCGAAATTCGTGAAGCCAGGTGAACGGGCACAGGTGGTGATGCGCCTGAAAAAGGATTTATACGCGGCCGGGATCAATGATGGAGTACGGCTGGTATCGGTTGGAAAGTGAAAATGTAGCGGAACTCGCGTAGAGTTCCGAGTCTTTTCTTATGCGCGGTTCCGCCTTGCGAACTTTGTCGTGGCCGATCGGAAGTCTTGGCGACTTCCGCTACATGATCTACAGAGGAGAACGAAACATTGAAACAAAAAATTGGACTCTTCACCGGGGGCATTGAAACCTATTGGAAAGACGCGGGCATGGTGGAGTTGCCCGATCTGCTGGACCGCGATGCGAGGCGGTTGACGGCGAAGCTCGGCGAGCAGTTCGAGGTCGTCTACCCGGGGTTGGCGGGGGGGCCGGAAGAGGCGATCGCTTGCGCGCGCGCCATTCGCGAAGCCGGCGTGGATGCCGTCGTGGTGTATCACGCCACGTATGTCGACGATGCGATGTCCCTGGCGGTGCTCGATGAACTCGGCCCCGGAATATTCCCCATTCATCTTCACTCCCAGGGGATCAAGGGAATTCCCGAAACAGAGGACCTTCTCGAATCGGGGACGGCCTGGGGAAACAACAGTTCGGTGCAGATTTGCGGGACGCTGAAGCGGATGCGGCCCGATCTGCACTTCGGCTATGTATTCGGCGATTTTGACAATCCGGCCGTGTACGAAGAGATCGGGGAGTACGCCCGGGCCTGGCGGTGCGTGAGAGAGTTGAAAGGCAGGCAGATACGATATTTGCCGCACCGGTGCGCATGCGTGCCGATGTACGACACGTTTCCCGATGACACGAAAATGATGGCGCAGACGGGGGTCGAGATCGGATTCCTTACCACGCTCCAGCTCATGGACGAGATGGATGCGGTACCGGAGAGCGAAACCGATGCGCTGTACAAGGAGATGACCAGCCTGTGCGATGTCATCGAACCCACAGAGGATGAGGTGCGCCTGTCCTGCCGGCTTTCGATCGGCCTGGAGCGGCTGGTGGAAAAGTTCAACGTGGATGCCCTGGCCATCGAATTTGCGCCGGAGATCATGGAGCGGACCGGGATGCTGCCGGCGCTGGGGATGGCACGGCTGATCGACAAGGGATTGGTGGTTGCGACCGAAGGTGATCTGAGCGTTTCCGTCGGCGGGTTGATGTTGCAGTCGCTTGCAGGCAAGCCGATTCACTTCTGGGAACATCTCATGTTTGACGAGGAAAAGAACCAGGTGCTGGGCGGACACGAAGGAGGTTCCGCTGGATTTACCATGGCCCGGAAGGACTATCGCCCGAAGCTGCGCTCGACGCAGTACGTGGATTTCCGCCACATGCCGAAGACATCGTTGAACGGGGTGCTGCCGGAATTCATTACGGATCCGGGTCCGGTGACGATCGTGAACCTGTTTCTCGGCAGGGACGGGTACGAGATGCGCATTGCAACCGGCCGTTCAATCGACACGCCGCCGCGGCCCGTCCACTTCGAGCACACGATCGTCGAACCCGACGCACCGCTGAAGGATTACTTCACGCGCATGAAGGAAATCGGAGTCTGCCATCACTTCGGACTCGTGCACGCCGAAGTGGCTCCGGAGCTGCAGAAAGTCGCGGACATGCTCGGCATGCCCTGCGAAATGCTGACCGACTAAAGCCGCGTACCGCGGAATTCATTCCGCGTCCGTGTTGCGGACTTTAGTCCGCAGTGGGACCCGGGTGTTTTGAGAGTCGTTCGAGTTTGCTTTTTCGTGTTAGGCAGGGTGGTTATGCTGCGGCGGTCCACGGCGGACTGAAGTCCGCGCTACGCGTTGAGCCCTCTTTTTCGTGTTAGGCAGGGTGGTTATGCTGCGGCGGTCCACGGCGGACTGAAGTCCGCGACACGTGGACGCGGAATGAAGTCCGCGCTACGGGTTGGGATGTCTTTTTTGTGTTAGGCAGGGTGGGTAAGGTGCGGCGCTCCACTGCGCGCTGAAGTCCGCGCCAGGCAAATCTTGTGGACTGGATAGAGACCTGATATGAGTGATTACTTCGTGCATGATCCCCTGACTATTCTGGCGGTTGTTTGCCATCCGGCCGATGCGATCGACCTGGCCGGCGGAACACTGTGCCTTCACGCCGAGCGCGGTGACCGGGTCACGATGGTGGTCTGCACACACGGCGTGGACACACATCATTGGCGAAAGCTCGATGAAGTACATTTCGGGGATCGGCGTGAAAGTGAGGAAGAGGGAAATGATTCCGAGGTTGCGCTGGGGGTCAAGGAACGTGAAGTGGTTGCGGGCATGGATCTTCTGGGCGTTACCGATGTCCGGTTCCTTCGCTTTTCCGACGAACTATTGACGGTCACTCCGGAGTTAATCGAGTCCATTGCCCGGGTGATGGCCGAGGTGAAACCGCACTTGTTGATCACCCACAATCCCACCGAGTCACTCGGCCTCGCGGACGTGGGCCATGCAGATTCGGCCATTGCCTCTCTGAAGGCGATCTACCTTGCCGAAACGCCACGCTTCGCAAATTTCGCCGCCCCCGACCGGCAGGGCCCCGCGCAGGTTTTTTTTGGAACGATGAACGGACAGACGACATCGCTCACGCACGAAGGGGCTCGCTGTCCCAACGTGTTGGTAGACATCACGCCGGTCGTGGACAGAAAGATCAAAGCGATGGATTGCCTGCAATCGCAGTATTATCCCGGAGACCTGGCGCGCAAGGTGATTGAGGATGTCAACGGTCGGGTGGGGCTTCACGCGCGAATGCCCTACGCGGAGGCATTCCAGACGTACTACCCGGACGGCTACACTCATTTGCCGGCGAACGAACACCTCTTGAAGCTTTCCGAAAAATCCATCGGCGACGGCCTCAAGAAGATGAGAATCATGGCAAGTGAGGTACCCTACGAAGGTCCGCCCCGGGGGAACCCCCAGCAGTAGCCCTCCAATGTATTTGAAAGGCGTAGGGTTCGGAGTTGCAACCAGGATTGATCAGGCGGATGCCTGCGCCTTGGCAAGACTGCTGAGAAGACCGTTGATGGATGGATTGAAATCGGCTTCAAGGTAGGCATTCCATGCCTCGCTTACGGCAGGCCAGGGAGCCAGCAGGCCGGTCGGAAGATTGCAGAATTCCTGAATTTTTTCCAACGGGTCCACATCGCCGAATTCGGCGGCACTGATCGCGGTCACCTTGTCGCGTGCCCCATCCGTGCCCAAGGTCTTTCCCGATTCCTGTTCGGATCCGGTTGCGTCGAGCACATCGTCGGCGAGTTGATACGCGGTGCCGATCGCGTAGCCCGCCTCGGTCAGGGCCGCTTCCAGCGCGGTTTCTCCGCCCGCGGCGGCGAACGAGACAAAAGAGAACAGGGCACCGGTTTTGTAGCGCGCGATGCGCACGCAACGATCCCAGGTGGGCTGGGAACCGCGCAGGAGGAGTTCCTGCTCGGACTCGGCCTCGCAAACCTGACCGGTCATCTCGACGAGGCGGTTTGTCCAGTGCTTGTGCGCATGTTGCTTGCAGGTGATGTCGAGGGCTTTAAACAAAAGCAGGTCGCCCAGCAGGATGGCTCCGGAGATTCCGCGCTCGAGCCAGAAGGTCGGTGAACCGCGTCGGATCATCCCGCCGTCGATCACATCGTCATGCAGCAGGCTGGCTGCGTGGACCATTTCGACCGCTGCGGCGGCGTGGGTCATATCTTCCGCGGATACAAGACCGGCATCGGAGAGGCGGTAGGCCAGCCGGGACCGCAGCATCTTGCCGGTTGCGATGACGTTGCCGCTGTTTTCCAGGAGCGCCCCCAGCGCGGTGGACGCAAGCGAATCGCTCATGACGCGCCGCACGTCGTCGAGGAACTCCTCCACGCCGTCTTCGGCCGATTCGTCCTGTGCGGACACCTGCATTGAGTGACTATGCCGCACTCCCTTATGACCGTCAAAAGAAAACCTGACAATTCCGCCGCATTCTTCCGGTATTCCCGTCTCATCCCGCTTGCGGTCGTCCCGCGGGGAGTTCATAGTCGGTGGTTCTCTGATGAAACTACAGAAGTTCAAAGGCTACGAGGCGCCGAGGGGGGCGGTTGTGCTGGTGATCATGGACGGTGTCGGGATTGGCGACGGCGGTCCCGGTGACATGGTCAAAAAGGCAAGCACCCCGCACCTGGACTGGCTGGCCGCCAACGTTCCGCACGCCCGTCTTCGCGCGCATGGGCGCGCCGTCGGCATGCCCTCGGACGAAGACATGGGGAACAGTGAAGTCGGCCACAACGCAATCGGCTGCGGACGGGTTTTCAGCCAGGGTGCGAGCCTCGTCCAGGATGCGGTCTCCTCCGGATCACTCTACGAGGGAAAGATCTGGCAAAAGCTCGTCAACCATTGCGTCACCAACCGATCGGCATTTCACTTTATCGGGCTGTTGTCGGACGGCAATGTTCACTCCCATATTGACCATCTCGAATCGATGCTGACCACCGTTCGCGAAGCGGGTGTCACCCGCGCGTATGTCCACGGACTGCTGGACGGACGTGACGTTCCGCCCACGTCGGCGCTCGCGTATGTGGATCGGTTGGAGTCATTCCTTTCGTCTCTTCACAACAGCGGCAGCGACGTTGATTTCGCCATTGCCTCCGGAGGCGGCCGATTGAACATCACCATGGACCGGTACAACGCGGATTGGAGCATGGTGGAAAGGGGCTGGGACGTCCACGTCCGAGGCTCCGGTCCGGCATTCGAGTCGGCCCGCGAGGCCATCGAATCGCATCGGGCCGACCATCCGGGGGTGATTGATCAGGACCTTCCTCCCTTTGTCATCACGCGGGACGGGCAGGCCGTCGGGCCGATTTGCGACGGTGACAGCGTGATTCTGTTCAACTTCCGCGGAGACCGTGCGATCGAGATGACCCGTGCATTTGAGGAGGATGAGTTCGACAAGTTCGACCGTTCCCCGCGGCCCGAAGTAGAGTTTGCCGGCATGATGGAGTACGATGGGGATTTGCACATTCCGCGGCAATATCTCGTCGAGCCACCCGCCATCGACCGGACGATGGGGGAATACCTGGCCCGCAGCGGTCAACGCCAGTTGGCGATCAGCGAAACCCAGAAATTTGGACACGTGACCTACTTCTTCAATGGGAATCGCTCCGGCATGTTCGACGAATCACGTGAGGAATATATCGAAATAAAATCGGACATGATTCCCTTCGAGCAGCGTCCGTGGATGAAGGCCGCCGAGATTACGGATGTGGTGGTGGAGGCGATGCGATCGAACCGGTTCGACTTCATCCGGTTGAATTATCCCAACGGTGACATGGTGGGCCACACCGGCGACTGCCTGGCGGTCGAGATTTCCGTGGAAGCCGTGGACCTGGCGTTGGGGAGGCTTCTGGACGCGGCGCGGAAAGCGGGCGCGATCCTGGTTGTTTCGGCGGACCACGGAAACGCGGATGAGATGTACGAGTTGGACGGAAAGACGGGTTCCGTGAAAGTGGATCCGGCCACCGGGAATCCGCAATCCAAGACCGCGCATTCCCTGAATCGGGTTCCGGTGTACGTGTTTGACCCCGAGGGGGAGGGGCGATTTGCGTGGGTTGATCTGCAGGATCCGGGGATCAGCAGTCTGGCCGCGACCTGTATCAATCTGCTCGGTTTCAGGGCCCCGGAAGATTACGATCCTTCGCTGGTGAACCTCTCGACATCCCCTTGAAAAATCGGTTGTTTTTCCAAGGCCGACCGGGTTCGGGGACAGAGAAAACGGAGCCCACCGGCTCCATTGGCTTACCCAACCATCGCTTGGGCCTGGAATCCTCAACGACTCTCAGAGATTCGAAATCCACCCTGTTTTTTTAATCTCGGGGTTTACAGGGAACCTGGAATCTGGCAGAATGCATGTTTGCTGTTTTCGCAGCATTTCCACACGGAGATTTGGGCACACGAACAACAATCTGCCCAAATTGCCGATAAATTATCGAGAAAAAGGGGATTCATGAGCTTCGATCTGAAAAAGCAGGGAATATCGGTTTCAAACATTCACCGCAACCGCAGCGTGGCCTGGCTGTACAAGAAGGCGCTGCCCGGAGACGACTACATTCCGTCCGATGCAGGCGCCATGATTGCAAAATCGGGCGTGAAAACCGGCCGGAGCCCCGGCGACAAGCGCGTGGTGGAGGAAGGCGTGTCCAAGGACGACGTCTGGTGGGGCAAGGTCAACATTCCGCTGAGCGAAGATTCTTTCAGTCAGATCAAGAAGGAAGCACTCGAGTTTCTGAACGGCCGTGACGATATTTTCGTGGTGGACGGATTCGCGGGATGGGATCCCAAGTACAAAATCAAAGTCCGCATCATTTGCAGCCGGGAATACCACGCGCTCTTCATGCACAACATGTTGATTCGTCCTACCAAGGAGGAGTTGGCCTCGTTCGGGGAGCCGGACTGGGTGGTTTACAATGCGGGCGTGGCGCTGGCATCCAAAGGAATTGAAGGATTGACCAGTCAAACCTGCTCCGGTCTCAACCTGAAATCCCAGGAAATGGTGATCATCGGATCCGAGTATGCCGGCGAGATGAAGAAGGGTATCTTCACGGTCCTGAATTACACGCTACCGAAGCAGGGCGTTCTTTCCATGCACTGCTCTGCGAATGAAGGCCCGGGCGGCGACACTGCCCTCTTCTTCGGACTGTCCGGCACCGGCAAGACGACCTTGTCCGCGGATCCGAACCGCAACCTGATCGGGGATGATGAGCATGGCTGGTCGGAAGACGGCATTTTCAATTTCGAAGGCGGTTGCTACGCGAAAACGATCGACCTGACGGAAGAGAAAGAGCCGGAAATTTTCCGCGCCATCCGTTTCGGAAGCGTGCTCGAGAACGTAGTCTACGATCCCGATACGTTTGAAGTCGATTACACCGACGGGTCCATCACCGAGAACACCCGATGCAGTTACCCGGTGGAGTACATTGACAACGCGAAGATTCCCTGTGTCGGCGGTCATCCGGAAAACATCGTCTTCCTGACCTGCGATGCCTTCGGAGTCCTCCCTCCCGTGAGCAAGCTGACGCGCGGGCAGGCCATGTACAATTTCATCAGCGGGTACACCGCCAAAGTGGCGGGCACCGAGGTGGGAGTCACCGAACCTGAGGCGACATTCTCTGCCTGTTTCGGAGCAGCATTCCTGGTCTGGCATCCCACGAAGTACGCGGAAATGCTCGCGGAAATGATCGATCGGCATGGTTCGACGGTTTGGCTGGTCAATACCGGCTGGTCGGGCGGTTCGTTCGGCGTCGGCGAACGTTTTCCGCTCAAGCATACCCGGGCGATCATTGATGGGGTTCTCGACGGCAGCATTCAGAATTCGGATTTCGAAACGCTCGATATCTTCGGACTGCAGATTCCGAAGACCGTGAACAACGTTCCGGCGGAGATTTTGAATCCGCGCACCACGTGGTCGGACAAGAATGCGTACGATGATACGGCAGCCAAGCTGGCTTCCATGTTCGTTGAGAATTTCAAGAAGTATGCGGATCGCGCGTCCGCCGAAATTCTTGAAGCCGCGCCCCAGGTGCCGGCGAGTTCGTGAATTGAATCGCGAAATCCGCGTAGTACGCGACAAGTATGAATTGGAAGGAGTATTCGGTATGATTCGCTCTGTTTTTCTTTCTCTGGCATGTCTTCTTGTTGGAGCCGTTTCGTCTTTTGCTCACTGCCAGGTTCCTTGCGGGGTCTACACGGATGAAATGCGTTTCACCATGATTGAAGAGGACTTGCAGACGATCGAGAAGGCGATGGGGAAAATCACCCAGCTTTCCGCTGCTTCGAAGCCGGATTATGCGACCCTTACCCGGTGGACGACCACGAAGGAAAGTCATGCCGACAACATTCAGAAGATCGTCTCCGAGTACTTTATGACGCAGCGGATCAAACCGGATGCGGAGAAGTATGCCGAAAAACTGGCGACACTGCACCAGATGCTGATCAGTGCGATGAAGTGCAAGCAGACCGTGGACACCGCGAACGTATCGAAAAGCCGGGAGCTTGCCGCGAAGTTCAACGCCCTGTACTTCGGTAAGGCGTCACACTAGCCCGCATTGATTGAGTTCAAAGTAGCCGTCCTCCTTCGGGGGACGGGAGGCTGGAGAGGACAGGAAGAGGAGAGAGCAGGGAGATTCGCGCAATTCCTTCGCTTTCCCTGTTCCATTTCTGCTGCAACATGCCGCGGAGCGTGATGAGTGCTTCGGGTATTCAATTCCCGACGCGAGGGACCGGCTCACTGGTGTCGGAATCATCCAGTTTCGCGTCGGGGATGAGATCGAGGAGGGCGACGATCCCGGCCAGTTTGCCTTCGTCGGTGGCGATGAGAACTTTGTTGGTGCCTTGCATCAACATTTTTTCGATCAATTCCGATGCCCCGGCGTCCGGCCTGGAAATCGGGAGGCGGCGGTATCCGAGTTCAGACAAGGGTTTATCCAGTGAAATGTTTGAGCTCTTCAGGGCGCAGTAGATATCTTCCCGACTGATGATTCCCAGGAACACCCCGCCTTCATCGACGACCGGATAGCTGCTGTGCCGGCGGGCTTTTACCGTGTGCAATGCCTCGCCGAAGGACCGGTCCGACCGTAACACCGCCAGGTCCGGTTGCATGAAATCCTGGGCGGTTTTGTCCTTGAGTTCCCGGTCAACGCGTTCTTTCAGTTTCTTCATTTCTTCCGCGGTCTTGTACTGGGTTGCCGTACGCTTGAATATCCGGCTCAAAACGGAGCTGTTTTTTACCAGCGAGTGAAAGACCGATCCGTCGAGTGAGGTGAGTTCGGTAGGTTCCGACGCGACCGCATTGTAAATGTAGGGAAGGTTTTTCGTGAGGGCGCGTTCTCCGAAGAATTCGCCGGGCCCCACCGTTTTAGCGATTCCGTTGTCGTCCCGCAATTCGATGCATCCGTGAACCACGACGTACAGCGAAAAGGGGGGATCCCCCGCATCGAAAAGGCGATCCCCGGTCTCGAGGTGAATGTTGGTCAGAACACGCGACTGCTCCGGATTCAACAGGCTTACGTCCCGGTGGAAAAACAGGTCCAGCGTCCAGTCCAGCATCACCCGGAGTTTCCTCTCGATGCCGGGAAGCTTCATGAGATAAATGGTTCTCCAAAGCCACCACGCGGCGAAGCCGGACATTTGGAATCCCTTGATGTTCGCTACCGCGTCCCGGCGCCCGATGGCAGCGAGCTCTCCGATTGCTTCAAACGTGAAGGGCTTGAGTGGTTTTCCGTCGAATGCGTTGGCGATGTTCCGGCCGCACAGGATGCCCTGCCGATAGGCGTACTGGGCGACGGGTTTGCAGAACCCGCCGTCGGGGCGGGGAATTCGGGCGCAGTCGCCCGCGGCCCACAGGGCATTCTGCCCGGGGACCCGGAGTGTTGCCTCAGTGATAATGCGGCCATGGTGGTGCTCCAAGCCTTCCGAATCGCAGAGCGACTGGACGAGGGAGTGCGGTGCATTGCCAACCGTGCAGACCACGGTATTGGTGTCGATGGAGGTTTCGTCGTCGAGGTACGCTTTCTTCGAGGTCACCGCCTTGACGGACCGGTTCAGCAGGAGATGAAGCCCTCTCCGTCGAAGTTTCTGCGCCGCATATTCACCCAGTTTCCGGTTCAGGGTGGGGAAGAGGTGTTCCCTGGCGTGAATGAGCACCACGCGAAAGTCGCCCGTATCGATGTTCCGATAGTACCGGTTCACATCCGTGAGCATGTCGAGAATCTGGCCCGCGGTTTCCACGCCGGAAAACCCTCCACCGACCACGACGAAAGTGAGCAACCTGCGGCGGGTCCCCGGGCGGGTTTCCAGGTTTGCTTCCTCGCATCGACTGATCACGGTTGCGCGAAGGCGCATCGCGTCACCGGCATTCTGCATCAGGTATGCATGCTCCGGCATGCCGGGGACTTTTCGCAGATCGATTTCGGCGCCGAGGGCCAGAACCAGGTGCTGAAATCGAACCGGGATATTGTGTGAAAAGTGTCCGGCATCCATTCGAAGGGTGCGGGACCCGAGGTCGATGGACTCAACCTGCCCCTTGTAGACCTCGATCCGCTTACAGAGGAGGCGTATCGGATTGATCACGTGCCGGGGAGCCAGGCCGCCGCCCGCTACTTCGGGCAGCATCGGCTGAAAAACCATGTAGTTCTCTTCCGAAATCAATCCGACTTTTATGCCGGGACGCCGTCCCAATCGCTTCCCCAGTTCCCGGGCGCAGAAAACCCCGGCGAATCCTCCCCCGAGAACGGCAATATCCAATTGTAGAGGTTCACGATTCAATATGTCGGCCTTGTTTCGTAGGGCAGTGGATCCTCGACACCGGCCTGCTGGAATCCACGGAGCCGGAGCGCGCAACTGTCGCAGGTACCGCAGGCGGACTTTTCGTTCCGGTAGCATGACCAGGTGAGATGAAAGGGGGCATCGAGTTCGATGCCCCGCAAAACAATGTCCCGCTTGGAGAGTTTGATGATCGGGGTTTCGATCCGAATCTCTGTATCCGGCCGGGTGCCCAGTTCGATGACGGTGTTGTAGGCATGGTAGAATGCCGGCCGGCAATCGGGGTATCCCGACGAGTCTTCCTCTACCGCGCCGATATAAATTCGACCTGCGCCAACGGTTTCGGCCCAGCTGGTTGCGGCGGCCAGTAGATGGGCATTTCGAAAGGGGACGTACGATGAGGGAATGTCGACGGCATCAAGTTTCGCCTCCGCCACTTCGACATCCGGGTCGGTGAGAGAAGAACCGCCGACACATCGGAGGGGATCAATGACGACATCGAGGCATTCGCGCACCTGCCAGAAGGACGCAAGATCGAGAAAGGCTTTCTTTTCCCTCGCCTCGGTCCTCTGGCCGTAGTTCACGTGCAGGAACAGAATCTCGCGGTGCCGCTGACGGGCGATTGCCGCGGCCACGCAACTGTCCAACCCGCCGCTGACGAGTACAACTGCTTTTCGGGAAGCACTCACGACTTCATCGCTCATGATCAGACACCGCGCGCTTGTGGGTCCCAGATAAGCTTGTGCAATTGAAGTTGGTACCGGACGGGCAGTCCGTCCTCGAGAATCCATTCGGCCAGTTCAACATTCGGAAGTTCTCCAAAAACGGGTGACATCAAGACGGTGCACCGTTCGTGGACGGCGTGGGTGGAAATGAATTTCTTCGCGTACTCGTAGTCGGTGCGGTCACGAATCACGAACTTCACTTCATCGCGATCGGTGAGGAGGGGGATGTCCTGGGTTCGGCAGGAATCCTGCATGCCGGACCCCGGGCATTTCACGTCGACGATTCTGTGCACGCGCGGATCGACATGTGAAATATCGACGCTTCCCGATGTCTCGAGAACCACTTCGTACCCGGTGTCGCACAGGATTTCCATCAAGGACCCAACCGGCTCCTGCAGCAGCGGTTCGCCGCCGGTGATCATGACCACCCGGCAGGGATACGATTGAATTCTGGATTGAATTTCGTCGAAGGTCATCGGGGTACCCCGGGCGAAGGCGTACTCCGTGTCGCACCACGAACACCGGAGGTTGCACATGGATAAGCGGACAAAAATGCATGGTTTTCCCATCCAGGACGATTCTCCCTGGATACTGAAAAAGATCTCGTTGATGTCGAGGACGGCTGGAACCGGGGTATTCAAGATTGAGGCATCTTCACAGTCAGGCGGCCGCCCCCGCCGGCAGGTCCCGGGTGCCTGGAGAAGGCGCGCGGAAGCCGATATTCACCCGTCGGATGAGGGAAGCGAGGAAGGTCTCCGGCCGGCCGCTGAAGCCCCAAATCAAGTTTCCCGTAGTCCGTGGCGACGTCGTCGGCGGTTTTTTCATCATATTTTTCATGGTCGGGAACGGGTCCGAATGACCCTTTCCGGAGATTGTCCGGCGAGTTGAAGCGTGCTTTGAACCCTGAAATTTCTGCGCTCGTTTTCCCTGCGCCTTTTCATCGATTCATTCAAGTTCGTGTCGTGCCTTCTTCGTGCAACTCGTTGCGAATAAGAGTGCAATGACGATTGTGATGGGGTCTGCGTTTGTCGTAATCATGAGTGCCTCCCCCTGCGGGGGGACTGCCAAGTGGCTGTTTCGGCAGCTTCTCAATACGATCCGGTTGGGTCGATGTCAAATGAATTAGCGGGCTGCATCGAAATCGATGAGATTCATTTCGCACTATTATATCAGTATTTTTTTGAGATGAGGTATTGCCAATCCCTGCGACTGCGCTATGCTTCGTTTCAACTTGCTGCGTACGGAGTTCACAAGGAGGACTGACCGACGCTTCACGGGTCATATCAAACCGAAAGGAGAAACGTACCCTATGGCAGCGAAGAAGAAAGCTGCGCCGAAGAAGGCGCTGACCAAGAGTGAAATTCTGGGTGCTCTTGCAGAGGACACGGAGTTAGCCAAGAAAGATGTCGCAGCGGTGTTTGAATCGCTGGGGGGATTGATCGGCAAAAGCCTGGGTCGCAGCGGCCCCGGCACGTTCACCGTTCCCGGACTGATGAAAGTCAAAGTCGTCCGGAAACCGGCGACCAAAGCCCGCAAGGGTCTCAATCCGTTCACAGGCGAAGAAACGGTTTTCAAAGCGAAGCCGGCCCGGAACGTGGTAAAAGTTCTGCCCCTCAAAGGGCTCAAAGATATGGTGTAGCCCGCCGGGCAACCTTGATATCAGGAACCCTTCGGGCATGCGTGCCCGGAGGGTTTTTTTATGAGCCGATCAGATCCGGGATCGAAAATCGGAAATCGGGAATTCGGACCGGTACCGGGAAGGCTCCTTCGGGGCCCCCAGGTTCGGATAGTCCTTCACGTAACAGTCGCGGAATTTCCGGCACATCCGCAGATATCTCTTCCCGTGCTGTTCCATGAAATCCTGTGCGTCCCAGGAATCGCGGGACAGCAACTGCGCATTGTCGGGCGGGACAACATAGGCAATGGCCTGAACGATCCGGGTGCGGGTTGCTACCGGCACGATCCTGGTCTCGTAGATGTCGTCTTCGTAGGCATTGAAAATCTCCAACGCATGCGCGTCGAGCTCTTCATACAAAACCCCCTCGGTATAACTATGAGGCTCCGCGATGATCCCGGGATAAGTCCTGCCTTTCATCCGGTATCGGGCATAGCCCCGCGCGGTCCCCGGAACCGTCGGCAATGAGCCGCCCGTCAGGCATTTGACGATTTCGGGAATCGACAGCGTTCCATATCCAAAAAGTGTAGCCATAGTGTTGGCGCCTTCATAAGATGAAGTACGAAACAGAACACCTTACCAAACATTGTTGAATGATTCAACTCATCGATCACATTAACCTGGTTGTGAAAGACATCGATGTGTCGTGCCGGTTCTACGGAGAGACGTTGGGGCTCACCGAGTCGTTCAGGAAAGTCCTCGAAGGGGATTGGGTTGATGAAGTGACCGGGATCGCAGGCGTATGCGCGGACTGCGTGTTCTACGAGTTCCCGGGTGGCTCAACCCGGATTGAACTGCTGCAATTCCGTTCCGGTTGCGGCGCGTCGGCCCGAATCAACGAATTGCCGAATACAATTGGCGTGAGGCACTTCGCATTCCTGGTGGACGATCTCGACGCGTTCATCGCCCACCTTCGTAGCGAGGGTGTTCACCTCTACACTGATCCCGTACAAGTCCCGTTTCCCGTCGGGAGGGAAGGTCGCACAAAACGACTCTGCTATTTTCGGGATCCGGATGGCGTGCTACTGGAAGTGGCGGAGTATCGCGAGTAAAGCAATTCCCGGATCTTGTTGCTAACCCAGCCCCACACAAACATCCTCAACTCGAAACCCGAAACCCGAAACCCGAAACCCGAAACCCGAAACCCGAAAACCTTCCTATTTCTTCTTCGGTTCCTTGGTGGTGAATTCTCGTTTTGAGGTGACCCTTCCCACGACGGGTCCAAAGCCGACGGCTGCGTCGACGGTGTAGGTGGTAAGCGGTTTGAGATCTGGAATCGATTGGGAGATCCCGCCTCCGCTGATTCGCAGCAGGAGCGACTCCGCGATTTCGAGCTTAAGGCGTTCCCGGACCTTGCCCTCGGGATCCGTGAGCTGGACACGGATTGAGTCGGGCATACCTCTTCCCGGAATCACGCGTCGGCCCCGCATGGTGAGGCTGGCCTGGATGGAATTGGAGGTGGTCCTCGAGACGCCGGTAACGGCGAGCCGAACGGGACCCAGTATCTTTACCGGGGTTACTTCGCCAATCCCGGTTGCCATCTCTTCAACGATGTACCCGCCGGTCAGGATCCGGCTGACGCCGGCGGGGCCGGCAAGGTCCACTTCCACCACGACCGACGCGATGTCCGGCCTCTGGATGCCGTAGGTAAACTCGAAACTGAACCGGGTATTCAATTCTCCGTTCCGAATGACGAACTCGATGTCCTTCCATTGCGTGATGCGAAATTCCTCTTCCTCGCTTTTCTTGTATTTCGATTTTCCAGCCTTGATTTTTCCGGGGACCGCAAACTCGGGAGAGGCGGTACTGTATACGTAGAGGACGTCATGAAGTGAATCGATGTCGGGCTGATCGAATATGAAGTAGGCCACGTCTTCGGGCCGGGGACCCAGTTGTGCGGCCCAATAGGTTGCCGAGTCGGGACTCCGGAGTTCAACTTCCGGGAGCGTCGATATGTCCCTGGGGACGGGTTCCGCCAGGGTTGCGGTCCCGAAAAACACGTCGGTTTGTTCCGCCCCGGCCGGCTCGGGTTTCTCTTCTTCAACCGCGCTCCCTGCGGTATCGGGATCAGCCATGTCTTCCCGGCTCAAGTTTTGCACGTACTCGCGATCGGCTTCGCTGAGATTCTCCAGGCTGATCCGCATGCGCCGCCCATCCTGCGTTTCCAACTCCACCCGCGTCCCGTCGAACGCTACGAAGGTTGCTTCGATGGTCTTGCCGCTGATGCTGGTCCAGCTTCGCGCCTGCGCGAAGTGACCGCCGATGAGCAAGGCAATGATCAGGATGAATCGGTGCAGGGATTTTTTCATTGGGATGCCGAATTTGCCAGGTACAAGCTTACGAATGCCGCGATTGTCATCACGACCCAGAGGGTCGAAAGCATCTTCCAGAAGGGTGTAAACAACTTGCGGTTGAATCTTTCGCGCTCGATGAGAAATCCGAGCAGGGCGCCGGCGAGCAGTCCGCCCAAATGGCCGTAGTTGTCCGCTCCGAAGGCGAACCCGAAGATGAAGCCGTATATGCCCCATTTCATGAAGAAGCCTCGATAGGTGTTGCGTAGGAATCCACCGGAAAAGTGGCAGTAGGTGATTCCGAATCCGATCAATCCGAACAAGGCTCCCGAGGCGCCCACCACGACCATGTACGCGCCGGGGTGAAGGATCAGGTGAGGCACCATGGCGGCAACCAGGGTGACCATGTAGACTGAGAAAAACCGCGCGGTACCAAGTTCGTCTTCCAGGAGGGGGCCGACCTGGGAAAGCGCAAACATGTTAAAGGCGATGTGCATCATGCCGCCGTGGTTGAATCCGTAGGTTATGATTTCCCACCACGCGCCCTGGAGAAAGATGCCGGGAACGAATCCACCCATCGCATACAAAGCCTCGGTGGTGGGTTTCAGCATCATGGGAATGCCGAACAGGCGCATCATGACGATCATGACGCCGAAGTTCACTACCAGGAGGATGGGCGTCGCGTAGCAGGCCCGGGGCATGATAAGGCCGAGCATTCTAGAGAATGATTGTTTCCGCCAGGATTCCGCCTTGGCGCCGCACTTGGGGCATTTCGTTTCGTTGCGGTCGAGAAGACCTCCGCATTCCCTGCAGAATTTATGCTGGTAGGTGACGGTCTGCCGTTTTCCCCACAAGTTGGCTTTGAAGTCCTCCCAGCGGTTCTGCCAGCGGATAATTCGCCACTGCCAGCGCGTGCCGTTCATACCCAGGGAATCGAAAAAGTTCTTCCAATCCATTTGGATTCATATAGGTCAACCGACTCGTCCAGGCAACGCGGAAACCGGAGAATCGAGGCAATCGTTGTTCTCCGGATGCTTTCTTCCGAATGCGGCAATACGCGACGCGGGGCGGATGCCCTGCAGAATCCGACGTGCCGCATCCGGCCGTCCGCAACCTTGCGGTTGTGCGAGGGGGCGTGTTGGCCTAGTGTCGTGTCCCAAAAATTCCTGCAGGTGAGGAATTCATGAGAGGCAAAACCAGATTGCGAATTCAGTTACGAATCCAAATTCATGGCCGATGATCCCATAGGACGGATACTCGCCGGGGAACCGGAGCGCATTCGCGCTTCGTTCGACGCGTTTCACGGGGTACCCATTGACCTGGATCTGTGGGAGAAGCCCCTGCCGGAGCTTCCGGGGCACTGGAATACCATAGAAAAACCGGTAGAGGTCACCGGCCCGGGGACGTTTCTCGGAAAGGCCACCCGTACCCTGCGATTCGAGCCCTGCGAAATGCCGGGCTGGTGGTTTGACCGGACGGACCTCACGGATGATCTCCCGGTGAGGGTGTCGATCCGTAACGTCTGGAATACGGGGCAGATTGTCAGCAACATCGTGCTGCGCAGCGGCGCGCCTTCCAATTACGTACGGCTCGTGGAGCACATTATTGCACTAAAGTTGGGAACCGGGATCCACAGCCTGATGATCAAGACCGAGTCGGGCGATCCTCCCCTGTTGACAAGGTACGGCCGCGAAATCCTGGAGACGCTGGATGGGGCGGGGGTGCGGACATCAAAACTGCCGGTTCCGTATGTTACGGTCAGTGAACCGGTTACGATTGGAGGATCTCGCGGCGAGTTTCTCACTATTTCCCCCCCCTCCGGGGAGCGCCCGGCCTTGTCGATCGATTGCGCGGTCGATTTCAAGACCGCGATCGGCAAGCAGCGGATCCGATATCATGTCGACGGCCCCAATTTCCGCTGCGGTTCCGAGGCGCGAACCAACACCACGATGCTTAAGATGCTCTATTGCAAGACGATCGGAAAAGTTTTCGCGGATGTCCGAAACCTCGGCTACAACTGGGAAAATGTCCTGGTGGCGGGCCGGTTCGGGTACCTCAACAAGCCGAAACTGGTCCATGAGGGCAAATCGCTCGAGGCGGTCTGGCATCGGTCCGCCCTCGATTTATGCGCCGCCCTGGCCCTGATCGAGGACGGCCGGTTCGTCGGGGAGGTGAAATCCTACAAGGCCGGCCATCGCCTGGACGTCGAAATGATTCGCCTTCTCTACCGTCACCATCTCCTGGTGCCCGTAAAATCATCGCAATCATGACAAAAATCGCCCGGAACGGTCATTTCGGATTGAACAATATCAAATCTATGGTTCTCTAACGGTGTGCATTGTTACGCGGCGCGTCCTGTATCGTATTGAGCGGGCCTGCGGAGCAAAAAAATTGAAACGCTGCTATGCACCTGATTTTCGTCCTCGCCAACCTAGTCCGGGAGTGGATGGAGCTCCATCGCCTCAGCCGTGAGGTGATGAGAGACCAGTCTTCCCTTTTTCAGAAAACTCTCACTGCCCTGCAGCACCCCAATGAAGACCTTCGAGAGAAGGCGGGGCTCGACCTGATCACCTGGACCGAGGAGGGAGTGACACGGCGCGAGGGAATCGAAGCCCTCCAGTGGGCGGCGCAATCGTTTCCTCCACGACGCGATTCCTCCTGGCACGGGTTTGACACCTTGCTGGTCGAGGCGGCGGGGAGCAACCCGGATCCCGCATACGTGAATATCATTCGCGAATGCTTTTCCGTCTACTCGGTGGAAGCGCGATGGGAGGCGTTGGCGTTGCTCGCCACCATCCATGACCGCGGTTCCGCCTATGCCTACATGGACCTGATGCGCACCGCGATGCGCGACCATGGGTTCACGGTGCTACCGGTGGCACCCCTGCTCGATACCCCGCGGTTTCCGGATATCTTTTTTCCCGGACTCTTCACCTACTTGCGTGAGCCGACTCACAGCCAGTCGGTCTGGAGTGTGGCCCTGCGTTACTGCCAGGAAGGCAAGCTGGATGCCAACGGATTGTGCGCGGTGACCGGCCAGCTCCTTCAGGACTATCTCGAACTTCGCGTGGACCTGGACAAGGCCGAGCCGAAGGAAGGGCAGCAGTGGATGTGGGAGGACGGGTATGCATCGACTCGCTTCAAGGCGGCGCTTCTGCTGGACCTGATGGGGTATGTCCGATCCGAAGCGGTGGTTGCCGAGCTGATGCGGGCCGAAGAATCTCCGGACCCGCGACTGCGCCTGTTCGCGCTGATTTCCCTCGTTCGCCATGGCATGGAGCCGGGTTTACAGACGTGGATCCCGGTGGCCCAATCGGCCGAGACCTGCAATCTTCTGTACGAACGGCTCGGGCACCTGAACCGGCTCGATCTGTTCCCGGTCGAATTCGGAACCCAGGACGCCTTCGCCGAATCGGACATGGTGAACTGGCTCATGTATCCGACCGAACTGGGGCGGGCGCCGGATGATATCGAGCTGATGCACGTGGAACCTTTCGAACAGGACGAAGACGGTCCGGGCGGCGCCTATGAAATCTACCTTTTCCGCTTCCGCACCAGCGAGCCGAAGTGGGCGGCCGAGAAAGGCTGGATGGCCGGCATCGCCGGCCCATTCGAAAGCGGCAGCCAACCTGGAATCGAAAGCCTCGGCGCTACGTTCAGTTGCTTTGAATCCTGGGACAACAAGACCCCGGAAGAGCACCTGGAGTTGATCCTGGGACTTTTCGATTCACGCAGTTGACCTTCTCTTGCACCGCCCGGGCCTGGAAGCCCCGGCTGCACTCGCAGGTTCGTGAAATCGAGCCTTGAGGTTCTGCACTTCTGTGTTCAGGGTTTCACCGTGGTAGATTTCCTTTACCAGATCCGCCGTTTCCGCGTTGCGTTTTTCTGCCTTTTCCTGACGCCTGCCCTGCAGGGGTGGTCCGCCGATGTCGAGGTGGATGCCGAGATTTGGGATGGGATTATCCCGGGCCTTGAAGAAGTTCGCGTCCTGGAGGATCGGCACAAAGATCTTCCCCGCTGGGCGGTGTTTCGGACCGATCGCGGCGACAATCTGAAGCGGATCGAGGCCTTGTTGGACGAGGTCACCGGGATTCTTGCTACCTCGCCGGTGCAGGGCCTCCGGGTCGAGCTCGCGGCCATGCAGGAAAAAAACGCGGCGGAGGAAGCGCAGATCGCCGCTCTTCGCGAACGCAGGATCTCCGCTCCCGAGGACGCTTTCATCGGGGAAACGGTCAAGCGGATCGATAGCCAGATGGAGAAGCTGCGCGAGTCCATTCGCAGCCGCGAGGCCGAGATCCGGGATGCGAAAACCCGCTTTGCGAAGGAAGTAAAAGCCTCCGGTGTGGATCTGACGCGTGACCAGTTGGATTTTCTCCTGAGCACGGTGGTGGGCGATACCGTCATCGACATCGGCATCGCCTTTCAAAACGTTAAAATCATCACCGATCAGCTCGAATCACTGACCAGTGAAAGTCTCGAGAACATGGAGACGGCCCGGCGCTACTACGGCATGTACACGGTGCTGCTCAAGGCGCTGGCGGCTATTTATGATTCAGCGATCGCGGAGATCGACCAGCTATACATTCCCGAGATCGATGACATTGATACCCGCACCCGCGCCTTGATCACGAAGACGCGGTCTCTCCTGGAAGGCGCCGCCGAAGAACACCGGGAAGCTCTCCTCGGCAACGTCGCCGCCCAGGAGTTTACCCTGGAGGCGGCCAGCCTGTATCGGGACTATCTGATGCAGCAGCGCGGAGGGCTCGACGAAGCGCAGGGAAAGCTGCAGGAGAATCTTTCCGTGGCACAGAACACCTACGAGACGGTTAAAATCTCGGGGGATCTTTTGCGGGTCATGAATTCGAGTGAAGATCTTTTCGAACTTCTCTTCGAACTCCAGGTGCCCACCTTGCGGCCGTTCGAAAATCTCGAAGTCAAGCGGGAGTTCGAAAAGCTGACGACGCAGCTTCGACGATCCGACTGATCGGATCAGAGAAATCCGAAATCGAAAGTCAGGCAGACGATTTCGCCGTCTTTCCCGATCCCCAGGTAAGGTTTTGCGTAGGAGCCCCCGGTGTAGACGACGTTGGCCTTGCAGTGGTCGGCGTCCTCCAGATCGAGGGGAAAGCAGGCCCAATCGAATCTGCGCCTCTTTTCGATTTCCGCGGCGGTCCGTTTGGCCAGGGCTTCCGGGTCCGAGAGCATGTAGGCCTGGAGGCAGTTTTCATCGAACAGGACCAATCCGCTACCGGTCATCGAAATTTCATCCGGCCCCTCGAGGGCGGGCTTCCATGAATTCGGTTCTTCGTTGGAAATACGAATGGTCAGAAAGGCGAGTTGTTCGGATTCGAGAAGGGCCGGCTCCGAATTGGCATAGTCGAAGGACCAGGATTCGAGGATCGTCAGCTGGATGGCGGAAGCTCCGCGGCCCTTGCCGATGGCGATCCTGCGAGGGGCCCGGGTCTCGGGGTTCAAGACGCTGACGAGGCCTGACTCCCCGTAGATGTGGTAGGGCTGCTCCAACCGGATGCGGCGCGTCTCGTCACCGAATTTTTCCTCGAAACTGTCCGCCCAGACCAAGTCGAGGCTTTTTCGTTTGCCCTCGGATTTCAGCTGGGTAGCGAGAACGGCGACAATCCCTGCCCCCAGAACTGCGAAGCTCAACGCCAGAACAGCGTTCCGATTCCATCCGCTTTGCCGATGTTGTCTCATGCCTCAGGGGTTCCTTATTTTGGCCTGCGCCTCCTGTTTCCAGCCAGATGCGTGCCCAGTTCGCGGTAAACAGTAAAAAACTTCAACAAATTTGGATGTTCTCGAACAATTGAACAAAAGGGGATGCGAGTTGGAACTGAGCATTGCCGGGGCAATCGTGTCTCAGGGTATGACTTGTCGACAGAGAGGAAGACTCGTGATACCAATTGTTGTGAGGAGCAGCGCTGTCGGTGTGTTTCAGATGCGCGCTGGATGTACAAAAATCCAAAGTAGAAATGGAGGAGGGTCCAACCGGAGCTTTCGCGCTTTCGCGATTCCGGTATGCCTTTTCGCTTTTCTTTTCCCTGTTTTGGGAATTCCCGTCTCCACCAACAGTGTCGAGACCGGGGATGGTCTGAGTTTTCCGGTTGGTGAGACCATCAAGTATAATGTCACGTGGGGAGGGATCGTGGTGGCGCGGACGACGGCAACTTCGACGTGGATCGAGGAGGATGGTCGCCGGCTGGTGGCGATCCGGTTCAAGACGAAGTCGAATGCCGTCATCAGCACCGTCTATCCGGTGGATGATCTGCTCGAGAGCGTGATCGACCCGGAAACATTCCTGCCCGTTCGTTTCACGAAGCACCTGAGCGAAGGGCGATATCGTTGCCACGAAGTTACGACCTTCGATCATGCCAACGGCATAGCCACCCTGGAGGATCGGAAAAAAAAGACCTCGCGCCAATATGAGATCGATGAGGACACGAGGGACCTGATTTCATTTATGTATTCGATGCGTTCCACCTCCTTTCCCGTGGGCACCAAGCAGGAGTTCCGGGTCATGGCAGACGAAAAACTCTACAATCTTCATGTAAGATCCCTGAAAAAGGAGCGGGTGAAAGTGTCCAGGATCGGGAAAGTGGACACGGTGCTGCTCGAACCCGAAGCAAAGTTCCAGGGCCTCTTCGTGCGGAAGGGGAAAATGCGGCTTTGGGTTTCCGAGGATGAACGGCGATTGATCACCAAGGCCACGATCAAGGTTCCGGTTGCCAGCGTGGTGCTGAAACTGAAGGAGGTAACCGGGCCGGGTGACGACATTTGGGTCACGGAGAAAGCTGGCAAGGGATCAAAGAAGAAATCCCCTGCCCGGAGGCGTAGAAGGTAAATGGATTTAACGCGAACACGTGCGGAGGAGCTTGTAGGAGGTTTCGGCTCCCAGCGGGTGCTGGTCGTCGGTGACCTGATGCTGGATCGGTATATCTACGGAGATGTTTCCCGCATCTCGCCGGAAGCGCCGGTTCCGGTGGTTCGGGTGTGCCGGGAGCAGGCGATGCCGGGGGGGGCGGCCAACGTCGCCCTGAATATTCGGGCGCTCGGGGGACAGGCCATCATGAGCGGCGTAATCGGGGCGGATCCCGCCGGAGACGAGCTCCGGCGCGTGCTGGAAGACCGGGAGATCGACGTCGGCGGGATCATCCGAAGCGATGAGAGTCAGACCACGGTGAAAACCCGGATCATCGCGGAACGCCAGCAGGTTGTGCGCATTGACAGGGAGGATCCGGGCGGGTTGTCGGATTCGGTCGGTGTGCAGCTGCGGGAAGCCGCCACCCAGGCGGTGGCCCGGGCATCGGGGATCATCCTGGAAGATTATGGGAAAGGGGCTCTTTCGCAAGGCCTCGTGGATTCCATCCTGGGCACGGCGGTCGATGCCGGGTTACCGGTTGGATACGATCCCAAGGAGGGACGTCTTCTGCAGGCGGACGGCGTCACCATTGTTACTCCCAACCGTAAGGAAGCGTTCGGATTGGCAGGCGATCCCGAGGTCGCGCCGGCAGACGATCCGTTGGCAGATCGTCCGCTGCACGAGGCGGCCGCGAAACTCCGGGAAGCCTGGCACCCGCACGCACTTCTGATTACCCTCGGACCCCACGGAATGTTGCTGTTGTCGGAGGACGCACCCCCTTTTCATGTTCCGACACATGCCCGGGAAGTTTTCGATGTGAGTGGCGCGGGCGATACGGTCATTGCGACCTGCCTGCTGGCCATTGCGTCCGGCGCCACCGCGCGGGAGGCGGCGGTGCTGGCAAACTATGCGGCGGGCGTGGTGGTGGGAAAACTGGGGACCGCCTGTTGTTCACCGGAGGATCTACTTGCCCGAATCGGATGAAATCATCGGGGTCATCCCCGCGCGAAAACAGGCGAAGCGCTTTCCGGGAAAGATCCTGGTCTCGTTGTGCGGCCGCCCGCTGCTGTGGTGGGTTATCGACCGGGCCCGCCAGGCCCGCGGTCTGCACCGGGTCATCGTCGCCACGGATGACACGGAGATCTTCGAGTCGGCCGAAGAGGCAGGGGCGGAAGCCATGATGACGGACGCCGGCCACCCCTCGGGGACCGACCGCGTGGCGGAAGTGGCCGCCCGGGTGGGGTGCGGTATTGCCGTGAACATCCAGGGCGACGAACCCCTGGTCGATCCGCGCCTGATCGATTCCATCATTCGTGAGCTTTCAGAAGATGCCGCCTGGGACATGGCCACCGCCGCCACCCCGATTACGGACCCCGCTGACCTCGAATCAACCTCGGTGGTCAAGGTGGTCTGCGACCAATCCAACCGCGCGCTCTACTTTTCGAGGGCCCTCATTCCGCATGACCGTGACGGCACCGAAAACCCCGTCTACTGGAGACATGTCGGCCTGTACGGGTATCGGGCATCGTTTCTCCAACGGCTGGTCGAGACGCCGCCGTGCGATTTGGAATCCATCGAAAAGCTTGAGCAGCTCCGCGCACTTTATATCGGATGCCGCATGAAAGTGTTACAAGCGGACGATGCCGGAATCGGAATCGACCTGCCGGAAGATGTTGCCCGCGCGGAAGAGATGCTGTTGAAACTGGGGTTGGAGGCTGACTCCCCCACATAGCCATGCCCAGAAAAGTCAAAATCGGATCCCACTCCGTTGGCGCCGGATCGCCCCTGCTGCTCATTGCGGGCCCCTGCGTGATCGAAGGGAGGCAGCCCTGCCTGAAGATTGCCGGGCGGCTTGCATCCCTCGCGAAAGAGGAGGGGATTCCCTTGGTGTTCAAGGCTTCCTATGACAAGGCGAACCGCACATCGCACAAGTCCTACCGGGGGCCGGGACTCTCGAAGGGTCTCGAGATTCTCGCGGAAGTGAAGTCCCGGTACGAACTGCCGGTGTTGACCGATGTGCACAACGAAACCGAGGTGGCGCTCGTGGCCGGCGTCGCCGACGTTTTACAGATTCCCGCGTTTCTGAGCCGGCAAACCGACCTGGTACTTGCCGCGGCCGAATCGGGTCGGGTCGTGAACGTGAAGAAAGGGCAGTTCATGGCGCCGGAGGATATGATCAACGTGGTGGCCAAGATTGAGAGCGCAAAGAGCCGGCGTATCGTGCTGACCGAGCGAGGTGCATCCTTCGGGTATCGCAACCTCGTGGCGGACATGCGGAGCCTGCCGATCCTGCGCGAGACCGGATATCCGGTGGTTTTCGACGCGACCCACAGCGTTCAGCGGCCGGGTGGCGGCGGGCAGGAGTCTTCGGGGGACGGCCGCTTCGCCCCCTGTCTGGCCCGGGCGGCAGTTGCGGCGGGATGTGACGGCGTGTTCATTGAAACACATTTGAACCCTGAAAAAGCGCTATCGGACCGGGAAAACGCGATTCCGTTCCGGGCCCTCCGGGTACTTTGGCGCCGGCTTCGCGCGATTGACGAGATTGTCTCATGAGCGAGGAACACATCGAGGAGATCATTCAGAAGAGGGAAATGAAGCGCCGCAGGAAGTGGTGGCGGTTGGGAAGCATCACGGCGCTGGCCGCCGGCATCATTCTCTTGAGCGTCTATCTGGTTTCCATAGCCGAGGAAGCGACTGTGCCGGCGCAGGAAGAGCGGACCTTGAAGCGATTCCGGGTACCCGAATACGACGATGCGGGGGTGAAGAAGTCGGAATTGGTCGGTGAGAATGCGGTGCTGAAGGCGGACGGAACCGCGGATATTACGGATCTGAAAATCGACTTTTTCGAGCCGGACGGCACAGTGAAAATGACGGTCACGGCCCCGCACTGCAAGTACAGCCAGAAACGAAAACTTGCGAAGTCACCTCAATCGGTGCAAATCGAGGCGCCGCGGATGGTGGTGACCGGCGATAATTTCGCGTGGGACGGGAAGCGCGAGTTGTTTAAGATCTTTACCAATTCCATGGTCGTCATCCAGGGCGGCGGGGACTCCTTGAAGACCATGGGTGGTGCGAGCGATAAGAAAACGAGGAAAAATTCAGAGAAAAATCAACCTACTGGAGAATCCAATGAAGAGTAGAAATCTGCATGGTTCATGCGCAGTTTTGACGGGACTCATTCTGATCCTTCCCGCTGCTGTGTCCCCGCACGGGCAGGCGGCCGAGACGGTGGTGGAAGAGGGGATTACCGTCATTACTTCCGAGCGGCTCACCTTCGACTACCTGAAGAATTACGCGATTTTTGAACGGGACGTGGTCGTGGTGGATCCAAGCATGAGACTTACGACCGACAGGCTCGCTGTCTGGTTCGATGACGAGGGGGAAATCATGTTGATCAAGGCAGAAGGAAACGTGGAAATCACGCAGGACGACAAGATCGCGCAGGCGGGGGAAGCGACGTACGACGTGCCGGCGGGAAAGATCCTGTTGGAAAAGAGCCCGCGGCTGCGACGGGGCCTGCACTACCTCGAGGGAACGACGATCACCTACTGGCGCGATGACGAAAAACTGGTGGTCGAACCCAATTCGGTGCTTAAGATATTTCCCGGCTCAGGCGACAAGAGTCTCAACGTATTCGGCGACTGATTCATGGGTGAGAACGGATCCAAATTACTTCGAACCGAAGAGCTGGTAAAAGCATACGGCGGAAAGCGCGTCGTGAACGGCGTGAACCTGGAAGTCGCCGCGGGCGAGATCGTCGGATTGCTGGGTCCGAACGGGGCGGGGAAAACCACCTCGTTTTACATGACCGTGGGACTGGTTCAGCCTACGGAAGGAGACGTGTACTTCCGGGGTGAATCGGTTACCGGGGTCCCGATGTACCAGCGGGCGAGGCTCGGCATGGGCTATCTCTCCCAGGAACCCTCCATCTTCCGCAGCCTCACCGTGGAGCAGAATGTAATGGCCATTCTGGAATCGTTGCCGTTGACCCGGTCCGAGCGGCGGGAGCGCCTCGAGTACTTGCTGGAGGAATTGAAAATTGCCCGTGTCGCAAAGCAGAAGGCCTACACGCTCAGCGGCGGGGAACGCAGAAGGTTGGAAATCACCCGGGCACTGGTCACGAGTCCGAGCCTGATTCTACTCGATGAGCCCTTCAGCGGGGTCGACCCGCTGGCCGTCTATGATGTGCAGCAGATCATCATCGAGTTGAAGGAACGCGGATTGGGCATCCTGATTACCGATCACAATGTTCGTGAAACGCTTGCGGTGGTCGATCGTGCCTACCTGATCTGCGAGGGGAAGGTGCTCCGGGAGGGCACCAGTGATTTCTTGATCAATGACGAGGTGAGCCGGGAATTGTATCTCGGACCCCGTTTCAGCTTGTAATTCAGTGAGATAGGGGATTGTGATGTCGACGACGGTCGGAGAGTTTTATCACGCCGGACGGGAACAGCTCGAGCTGAACATTGTCCAGGGGGAGGAGTACCTCGGACGGGTCATTCCCGAGCCTGCCCTGAATCGCCCGGGGCTGGCCCTTGCGGGCTTCTTCCAATATTTCGCAAACAAGCGGATCCAGGTCATGGGTCTCGCGGAACTGACCTACCTGAAGAGTTTGCAACCCGAGGAGCGCGAAGAGCGCATCAAGCAATTCTTTCAGACTCACATACCGGCCGTGGCGGTTACCCGCGGCCGGAAAGTTCCCGAGGTAGTCCTGAAACTGAGCAAGAAGATGCATGTTCCGGTTCTCCGGACCTCGCAAATCACGATGAACTTCATCAATGCCGCCACCATTATCCTGGAGGATCTCGGCAGTCCAACCAAGCGGATGCACGGTACCATGATGGATGTGATGGGGATGGGGGTGCTCATCACCGGGGATCCCGGCCTTGGAAAGAGCGAAATCGGCCTGGCGCTCATCGAGCGTGGCCACAGCCTGGTTGCCGATGACGTGACCGTTCTGCACCGGGACCGGTGGGGCGCAATTATGTGCAGCGCGCTCGAAGTTACGCGCTACCACATGGAGATTCGCGGCCTGGGGCTGATTCACGTGCCGAGCCTGTTCGGAATTGCATCCATGAGAATCAGGATGAAACTTGACTTAATTGTCCAGTTAAAACCGCTGGACGGAAAAACGAAACTGGACCGGACCGGCCTCTCCCCTCACACTGTGGACGTGCTGGGGAGTCGGATTCCTGAAATCACGATCCCCGTAGCCCCTGGGAGGGATCTTTCCCTCATTGTTGAGGTTGCGGCACTAAATCAGAAGCTCAAGCTGATGGGGCATGATGCCGCGAAAGAATTGGACGATAAGTTGATAGGAATGCTTTCGAAAAAGGCCGGAAGCACTGCGTGATAGAGATGGATACCACAATTCCAGGAGCCGCCCCCGAGGTGGTGCGGGCGTTTAAAGTGCTGAACAAGAACGGGATTCATGCCCGTCCGGCGGCGCTGCTGGTAGATATTGCGAGCCAGTATTCCTGCGAAATCGAGCTCGAGAACAACGGGAATATCGCCTCCGCAAAAAGCATTCTCAGTGTCATGACCATCGAGGCAATTCCCGGTGCCATGGTAACGGTTCGGGCCAGGGGGGCGGATGCTCATCACGCCATGGAGGCCCTGGCTCAACTATTCGAGCAGGCATTTCAGGAGAACTCCATTGACGGTTCCGAAGAGGACATGGAACCGTCCGAAGAGTGATCCCAGCCCCCTCCGGCAGCCATTTCGCGATAATCAAACCCCGAAGGGCTGTGCACCGTTCCACCGGACCGTGAAAGCGGCAACGGAAGTACTTGAATTCGCTGGGCGTTTCGTTCACCGTACGCCGCCTGCAATCAAGATTTGAAAGGACACGGAACGATGGCGCAGAGACAACTCTTCACTTCTGAATCAGTTACTGAAGGTCACCCGGACAAGATTTGCGACGGAATATCCGACGCGATTCTTGACGCGACGCTGGCCCAGGACAAACACAGCCGCGTGGCCTGCGAAACGCTGGTGAAAACAGGAATGGCGGTTGTGGCCGGGGAGATTACCACCCGTGCGGTTCTGAACTACGCCGACGTGGTCCGCAAAAAGATCGAGAAGATCGGCTATGTAGATTCCGATATGGGTTTCGATGCCAATACCTGCGCGGTGCTGGTGGCGCTGGACCGGCAGTCACCGGACATTTCCCAGGGCGTTACCTCGGGCAAGGGGCTTCACAAGGAGCAAGGCGCGGGCGACCAGGGCATGATGTTCGGGTATGCCTGCAACGAGACTCGGGAACTCATGCCCTTGCCCATCATGCTGTCGCACCGGTTGACGCGCCGACTCTCCCGGGTGCGGCGAAACGGCTCCTGTGATTTCTTGCGGCCGGACGGAAAGTCCCAGGTCTCCGTCGTCTACGAAGACGGAAAGCCGACGCGTATCGATACCGTCGTAATCTCGTCCCAGCATAGTCCGGATATCTCTCACCGAAAGTTGAAACAGGCGATCGTTGAAGAGGTCATCGAGAAAGAACTACCCGCGAAAATGGTAGATCGAAGAATCCGCTACCTCGTGAACCCGACCGGCCGGTTCGTTACCGGGGGACCGCAGGGGGACTGCGGACTCACCGGCAGAAAGATCATCGTCGACACCTATGGTGGCATGGGGCGGCACGGCGGAGGCGCATTTTCCGGCAAGGACCCTTCGAAAGTGGATCGCAGCGCGGCGTACATGGCGCGCTACGTGGCGAAGAACATCGTCGCGGCAAAACTTGCAAGTCGCTGTGAGGTCCAGTTGGCCTACGCGATCGGGTACCCCGACCCGGTGTCGGTCCTAGTGGATACTTTCGGCACCGGAACGGTCTCCAACGAAAAGATTGAAAAAGCCGTTCGCAAGGTGTTCGGATTACGGCCGGCCGAAATCGTGAAAAAGTTGGACCTGCTTCGGCCGATTTACGAGGCAACTTCGGCCTACGGCCATTTCGGGCGCACAACCCAGCTGGATTCTTTCACCTGGGAGCAAACCGACCGCGCCGCCGCTCTCAAAGCCGCCCTCTAAGCCGTCTCGTGAGATCCGCGGCCCAGATTGAGCAGGAGCTCGATCGTGTCATCCGCGGCAGCTACTACGAGGAAGAGTTCGAACTGCTCTGGACGCTTCGTCGATTCGGTTCTTCCCTGACGGGAGTGGAGTGTGAGCGGTTCCGGGAAATCGCGATTCGACGGCTCGCGGACGATCCTTCGATCCTTTCGGTGATGATCGTTTCCGCGGTCCGGATCCCTGCATCGGTTCCCATTCTCTGTTCCATCCTGGACCGGCAATCCCAGACCGGAATGTTGAGCCGGGCGATTCTCTCCGCCCTCGGTGAATATGCAGGAGCCGACGCGTTTACGTCCGTCGAGAGGCTCCTGGACTCCGAGCAGGAGCAGGAGGCTCTCTCTGCCCTGGCCCGGATTGATTTTCCCCGCTCCCTCTTCTACATCATCCGGTCCGCGGAGCGGGAGCACCTGCTGGATGCCTGCATCCAGATTCTTCACCACGAAAAGAAGAAAGCCGGCCTGCGTCGGTTGATCCGGGAACTCGAAGCGCACGCGAAAATTTCAGAACAACCGGTCGCGGATCGAGTGGAAAAGATCCTGGGGTGCAAGTCAGGCGACTTCAATCCGTTTACGAAAGACGAAATGGAAGAAATCCGGACGGGGATGTAGTGGTTCCCGCGCAGAGTCCCGAAGAATATGACCACGAAACACACGAAGAAATGGCCTATAGGTTTCGGCTCCGCTGTTTCGCGTATTTCGTGGTTTAATTCACAGAGATGCTCAATCGTTCCAGCTTGGGTCTGATCACTCGAGAGCGGACTTCATCGTAAGTACATACGATATCCGCTTTTTCACCTCGTCGACGTCGAATGGTTTACGGACGAAGGAAGCCGGGCAGTCTTCCGAGCTCATGTCGGAAATGCCTTCGACGCTGGGGTCTCCGGAAGCGAAGATTACGTGGGTGCCCGGCGAGATGGTCTGGAGTTTCTCGAAGACCCGGGTCCCTTTCATGTCTCCCAGCTGAATATCCAGGAATGCGAGGTCGAAGGTTCGCTTTCTGGCGAGGTCCAGCGCTTCCGCGCCGCTGCCGGCCAAGGCTACCTCGTAACCGCTTTTCCTGAGGATTCGGGCCATCAGGTTCCGCATCGAGACCTCGTCGTCAACCACCAGGATCGAAGTGAGCGATCTGGGCTCCTCCGGTTCCTGGGTTTCTTCCCGGTGGGGGCCGTCCGCCGGTTCGACAAATCGCTGCAGAATACCTTCCGCTTTCAAAGTGGCGGACAGAACAACTCGAACCAATTCTTCCTTTTCCAGACCCGAGTTGTCGTCACATGCAAGCTGTGCCTGACCCTTCATTGCCGCCAGCAGATTGTTCAGATCATTGGCCAATCCTGCAAATTGGTCTTCCAGGTGCCGGTGCCGGTTCAGCTCCGATTCCAACTCGTGTACTGTCTTGAAGTTTGCCATGGTTGCTCCGTCGGTTTGACCCGACTCCGGTCGGTAAACCAGCAGAATGCATGCCTTTGACTCATTCGGGAACCCGGCGGCCTTCAATCGCCGGAAATAGCGCAGAGAAACCAAGTGAAATCGGCAATAGCCGGAGGCTGGATTCTTTTTCGGCCCCATTGTAGCCTCGGAGTTCATGCCCATCCTGAACCAGAATGTTGCCTCGACGTTCGAGGAACTCGCGGATTTTCTTGAAATCGACGGAGCCAACCCGTTTCGGATCCGGGCGTATCGCAACGCCGCCCGGACGATCGGTGATCTGGGGGAGGAGCTTTCCGTCATCCATGAACGGGGGGACGACCTGACGGGGGTGGAGGGGATCGGAAAGGATCTTGCGGGGAAGATCGAGGAGATCCTCCGCACCGGCACCCTGGAAGCGCTCTTGGAAATCCAGGAGCGCATTCCCGCCTCTCTCGGGGAATTGCTGCGGCTCCCGGGGCTGGGTCCCAAGCGGGTGAAAGTTTTTTTCGACGACCTGGAGATCAAATCCCTCGACGACCTGGAGGCTGCGGCCACTGCGGGCAAATTGAGGGACTTGCCCGGAATGGGGAAGAAGACGGAGGAGAAGCTCCTGAAATCCGTTGCCACGCGCCGGGATGCGTCGAAGCGATTTCTGCGCGCGGACGTTGCCCCGGTGGCGGACGCATTGGTTCTCCATCTGGAGGAATCCGGATTCGCGGACCGGTTGACCCTGGCCGGAAGTTTTCGTCGATCCCGGGAAACCGTCGGCGACCTCGATATTCTTGCCGTCAGTGAGCAGGCGGAATCCCTCATGGATGTTTTCGTGGCGTATGAAGATGTCGTTCAGGTCCTGGCCCAGGGAAAGACGAAATCAAGTGTCACGCTGAGATCCGGATTGCAGGTCGATCTTCGCGTTATTCCCGAAGCAAGCTACGGTGCGGCGCTTCACTACTTTACCGGAAGCCAGGCGCACAACATCGCAATCCGGCGCCGGGCACAGGAGCGTGGACTCAAGATCAACGAGTACGGCGTATTCGAAGATGAGAAGCCGGTGGCGGGCGACACGGAAGCGGCGGTGTTCCGATCCGTGGGACTTGCGGAAATCCCCCCGGAGTTGCGGGAGGGACGGGGCGAACTGGAGGCGGCCGAAAAGGAGGAACTTCCGGATCTGCTGGAAGCAAAGATGATCCGGGGGGACCTTCATGCCCACTCCACCGCGTCGGACGGGCGCGACTCAATCGCCGAAATGGCTCAGGCCGCGAAGGCGCTGGGGTACGAGTACGTCGGGGTGACGGACCATTCCAAGCGGCTTACCATTGCGAACGGCCTGGACGAAGACCGGCTTTCGAAGCAGATCGACGAGATTGATGTCTTGAATTCCGAGGGGCCCGGGATTCACGTGTTCAAGAGCATCGAAGTGGATATTCTCGAGGATGGTTCCCTGGATTTATCGGACGGAATTCTTCAGCGGCTCGACTACGTAATTGCCTCGGTTCACTCCCTGTTCAATTTGAGCCGGGATCAGCAGACCGAGCGGGTCCTCCGGGCGATGGACAACAAGTATTTTTCCATCCTTGGCCACCCGACCGGTCGGCTATTGCTGTCCAGGGAGCCGTATGAGATCGATGTTCCGCGGATCATTGAGCAGGCAAAGAAGCGGGGTTGTTTTCTCGAACTGAATGCGAATCCGCACCGATTGGACCTTCACGATGTTCATTGCCGCATGGCGGCAGCGGAGGGTGTTCTGGTTGCGGTGAATACCGATGCGCACCGGGCACGTCACTTCTCTTATATGCCACATGGCGTTGGACAGGCCCGCCGGGGCTGGCTACGAAAAGACGATGTCCTGAACACCCGATCGTTGCCGCAGCTCAGGAAACTGCTGGAAAAGACCATGGGAGGTTGATCCTCCCGGCGGTTTTTTGGAATCCGACACATCGCCGGCATTGATTTTTATCAGGGACCGGCCTTATATTCCCCTCTGTTTCTGAAAGGAAGGATCGAATCATGAAGTTTTACGGATTGTTTACTGTCGCTATGGCCGGATTTCTGATCGCTTGTTCAAGTCCCGTAGCGGGCGAAGCAGGTGGCGAAAAGGCTGAAAAACGTATTGTTTTAGTGAACGTGGGCGGTGTAGACGCCAAGTTGTTCGACCGGGTGGCCGGTCACATTGAACGCAATCTCTACACCAAACCGTCGATCGCAAAGCCGCGCGATGCGGTGGGTTCGAAAGAGCTGGAAGATGAAATGGAAGCTCTCAAGGACCTGGTGGGACCTGATACCCACTGCGTGGTCGGGATTATCATGGCCAACAAGGACGTCGCTCATTACATGGAATCATTTCCAGCCGAGCGGATCGGGTTCGTCAACGCGGCCGGGATGAAGCCGGAGGAAGACGACGAGGAAAAGTACGGCCGCAGAGTCGAGAAGGATGCGATCGCGGCGGTCGGGCTCCTCTCCACAATGAGCGATTGTCCCATGCCTCGATGTGCGCTGTGGCACTATCCTGACGACCGGGGACTGGACCGGAAAGGGAGAAATCTCTGTCCCCCGGATCTGAAACAGTGGCTGATCCTTCACGAGAAGTTCGGGCTGGAAGGCGAACCCGATTTGAGCAAGCCGAACATGCCCTGACGAGTTAACCCGAACATTGCTTGATTTACGTACAATCCGGGATGATGCCGATGCGATCGGAGAGAGGCTGGGAACCAAAGTTGCCGATGCCGATGTCACCGGTGTGCTTAGCGCGGATCGCCAGCGCCGTGATCTGATCTCGGAAGTAGAGACGCTGAAGAATCAGCGAAACGTCGCCTCCAAGGAGCTCGGGCGGAAAAAGAAAAACGGCGAAGACACATCGGGCGACCAGGTAACGCTGCGGGAACTCGGCGACCGGATCAAGGACCTGGATCAGGAAGTCCGCGAAGTAGACGTGAAGCTCAACGATGCGCTTCTGCGGCTTCCGAATCTGCCGCACGCGTCGGCTCCCGTCGGCGCGGGTGAAGAAGACAACCCGGTCGTTCGTACGTACGGATCTCCGCCGGAACTCGACTTCGAGCCGAAACCTCACTGGGACATCGGGGAAGCTTTGGGCATTCTCGATTTTGAGCGCGCCGCGCGCATGTCCGGGTCCGGATTCGCCATGCTGATGGGAGACGGGGCACGGCTTCAGCGCGCCCTGATCCGATTCATGCTCGATGTGCACACGCGTGAGCACGGTTATCGTGAAGTTGCGCCTCCCTATCTCGTGAACGACGCGGCGATGACCGGCACGGGCCAGTTGCCGAAGATGGCGGAGGACATGTACCGGGCCGAAGAGGACAGTCTATGGTTGATCCCGACGGCTGAAGTTCCGGTTACGAATTTCTATCGGGACGAAGTGATTGAAGACTCACTTCCCGTATATCTGACCGCCCACACACCCTGTTTCCGGCGGGAAGCCGGCGCGGCGGGCCGCGACACCCGGGGCATGATCCGTGTGCACCAGTTTGAGAAAGTGGAGATGGTGAAGTTCGCGGATCCACGTACTTCGTACCAGGAACTGGAGACGCTGGTTGCGGATGCCGAGGACATTCTTCAGCGGCTCGGGCTCTGTTACCGGGTGGTCGAGCTTTGCACCTCCGATCTCAGTTTTGCCGCTGCCAAATGCTACGACATCGAGCTGTGGGCGGCCGGCCAGGAGCGCTGGCTCGAAGTCTCTTCGTGCAGCAATTTTGAGGATTTTCAGGCCCGTCGGGCGAACATCCGGTACCGTGACGAAAACGGAAAGACGGGTTTCGTTCACACCTTGAACGGTTCCGGGGTGGCTCTGCCGCGATTGATCGTGGCGATCCTCGAGAATTTCCAGTCAGCTGACGGCTCGGTTGTGATCCCCGAGGCGATCCGGCACTACATGGATGGCCAGCAGCGGATTGGCTGAGACGCACACCGGCACACTTTCCCGTTCCGGGCTGCGCAATGGAAGCATCGTGGAGCAGAATCTCGTTTCAACGGTTGCGGAGACGATCCGGCGTCGCCGCCTTGCGGATCGGGGGGACCCTGTATTGCTCGCGGTATCCGGGGGCGCCGATTCGGTCTGTATGCTGTACGCCCTCCTGCAACTACGGGACCGTCTCGCGATCACTCTTTCCGTAGCGCACCTCGATCATGGAATCCGGCCGGACTCCGCGGCCGACGCGCGTTTTGTCCTCGACCTTTGCTCCGCGATCGGAGTTCCCTGCTACCAGGAGCGGGCCGACGCGGTGGGCCGGTCGTCGCAAACGGGGATGTCCCTGGAAACCGCGGCCCGGGACCTTCGATATGACTTCCTGGTTCGGGTCGCGAAAGAGCATGAAATCAATGTCATTGCCACGGCCCACACCCGTGACGACCAGGCCGAAACCATACTGTTTCGACTTGTGCGCGGCAGCGGGCCCCGCGGGCTCTCAGGGATTCCATACCAACGGGAGCACAACGGGATCCGGATCATCCGCCCCCTGCTGGACTGCCCCCGGCAGCAGGTCGTCGACTTCCTGAATGAGATCGATCGGCCCTGGCGTGAGGATTCCTCGAATTCGGATGTGCGGTTTACCAGAAACCGGATCCGCAACCAGGTTCTTCCGTACCTGGAAGCAAATCTAAATCCCTCGGTTCGCGAAGCCCTGGTACGGACAGCGGAGATTCTTTCCGAGGAAGAGCGTTGGCTCGAGTCCCTGACCAGGGACGCACTGGGACGATGCGCCGATCCGCAAGGAGGCGGTGGCCTGGATGTGGAAGCGCTGAAGGCGCTCGATCTCGCATTGTTGCGCCGGGTGATCCGTCACTGGTTGCGGGCGGCCGGGATTCCCATGGGCGACGTTGATTTTGATACCCTGGAGTCGGCGACGGCGCTTTTGGTCCGTGGAGCCGGAACTTCGCCGGTATGCGATGGGTGGGTTGTCCGCCGTTCCGCCGCTACGCTGGAGTTGGCAAAGGCGGAGGAGGTCGTCGCGCCGACTCCGTTTCGGGTACGATTGAACGTCCCGGGCCGGACAGTTATCAAATCGGTGGGAATTGCCGTGGATGTGAGTGATGACACAGGGTTTGAGCGATCGGAGTCCGCCGGAATCGGAGAGTATCCGGTCACCGGCTGGATTGACCGGAGTGCGGTGGGATGCGATGAAGTTTTTCTCCGGAATTGGCGGCCGGGTGACCGGACCGAGCCGGTGGGAATGTCGGGATCGGTCAAACTTCAGGATTTGTTTGTGGATCGAAAGATTCCCCGGGAGAAGAGGGGCGTGGTTCCCCTGGTTGAGTGCCGGGATCAGATCGCATGGGTACCCGGGTATCGGGTGGATCGAAGATGGTCGGTCCGGGGGCCGGATTCGCCGTCGCTTAAATTTCTGGTGGCGATGGCGTAGGGGTTGCTCAGAAGAAATCGAATCAAATTCAACAGAAATGGCGTTGTTTTTCTCATTCTGATGGGATATGTTGGCATGAGTAGTAATTGGGTCGTCCGATCCGAAGGAAAATCCGCACAATGAGTTCGCAGAATCTCGACAATGAGCGGAAGGAAGGAACGACGAATCAGAAAATGCCCCTCCGGGGCTTAATGGTTTGGCTCCTCCTCCTCGCCCTATTCATAGCCCTGTACAATGTACTCCCGCAGGGGCGGGATAAGTATCCTACCATCCCCTGGTTCCCCGACTTCGTGGAGTTCGTAGAAAACGGCGAAGTGCAGAGCTGCGAGATCGTGGCGGAAATGACCGGGGTGCATTATATCCGCGGCGAGTTGGTAAACCCGAATTCCGAGGCCGGAAAGCCGCGCCGGTTCAAAGCCTACATCCTGGATTCGATGGTGGTGGATGCCCTGGCCCTCCTCAAGAAGCACGAAGTTGACCCCATGGTCACCGCGGAGGTCAAATTTCAGAATCCAATCCTCTACTCATTGCTCACAGGGTTGGTCCCGATCCTTCTCATCCTCGGGCTGCTCTATTTTCTGTTCATTCGCCAGATGCGCATAGCCGGCAAGGGCGCCATGAATTTTGGCAAGAGCCGGGCCAAGCTTCTCAACCGCAATCGAAACCAGATTACTTTCACCGACGTGGCGGGTGTGGAGGAGGCCAAGGAGGAGGTCCAGGAGATCGTGGAGTTCCTCAAGGATCCCAAGAAGTTCCAGCGACTCGGGGGGCGTATTCCCAAGGGAGTGCTGTTGGTCGGACCGCCCGGAACGGGTAAGACGCTGCTGGCAAAGGCGATCGCGGGCGAGGCCCAGGTTCCCTTTTTCAACATCAGCGGATCGGACTTCGTGGAGATGTTCGTCGGCGTCGGCGCGTCCCGGGTTCGGGATATGTTTGAACAGGGCAAGAAGAATGCGCCCTGCATTATCTTCATTGATGAGATCGATGCGGTAGGTCGCAGCCGGTTCAGTGGTGTTGGGGGCGGACACGATGAGCGGGAGCAGACCCTGAATGCTCTCCTGGTCGAAATGGACGGTTTTGATACCCAGGAGGGGGTCATTATTATTGCCGCCACCAATCGCCCCGACGTTCTCGACAACGCGCTCCTGCGTCCCGGCCGGTTTGACCGGTCGATCTTCGTGGATCTCCCGACATTGAATGGACGGGAAGAGATTCTGAAGATTCATACCGAACTGGTGAAGTTGAACGAGGACACCGATTTGAGACGGGTTGCTCGCGGTACGCCCGGGTTTTCCGGCGCGGACCTGGCGAACCTGGTGAACGAGGCAGCGCTTCTGGCTGCGCGTGGAGGCGCCGAGGAAGTGCGGACGCACGATCTGGAGGAGGCGCGCGACAAGGTTCGTTGGGGCCGTGAGCGACGCAGTAGAATTCTCGACGACAATGAACGAGAATTGACTGCCTATCACGAGGCGGGCCACGCGGTGGTCATGGCCTTGCAGGAGAACTCGGAACCTCTGCACAAGGTAACGATCATTCCCCGGGGGCAGTCGCTCGGTTCGACCATGCAGCTTCCCGAGAAGGATCTTTACACCGAGAGCAAGAACAGGCTTATGGCGATGCTGGTGACTTTCATGGGGGGCCGAGCCGCCGAAGAGTTGGTGTTTTCAGATATCACCACCGGGGCGCAGAACGATTTAAAGCAGGCCACCGCGATTGCCCGCAGCATGGTCTGCGAGTGGGGGATGAGCGCGCTGATGGGTCCGCAGTCTTTCGGCAACCGGGAGGAACACCTGTTTCTTGGCCGGGAAATCACGAAAAACAACGATTACAGCGAAGAAACCGCTCGAAAGATCGATTCGGAGGTCGGCCGTCTGCTCAAAGACGCCTACGACCGCGCGATGCAATACCTCAAGACGAATCGCGACAAGCTCGACACCATTGCCCAGGAACTTCTGGATCGGGAAACGTTGGATGGTGACGAGGTCATGGAGATCATCGAGCACGGGCGACTGATGAAAGAGGCCGGTCTCGGCGGTGGGGAAGCGACGCCACCGGAGGATGGAGTCCAGGATTCATCCGACCCGGTGGAGGATGCCTCCGACACTTCGAAGCAGGGATACATCCCACCGCTTTCCGGGGCCCCGGGTCCCGACGCATCGCCGGCATGACGTTGATTTCGCGCCGTTCGGATTGGTCCCGGGTGCGAAGCGCCGGAACCGTTCTATGAATTGGTCGTGTATCGACACCACTCTTGAAATCGGCCGCCGACCCCTGGTCATGGGCATTCTGAATGTTACCCCCGACAGTTTTTCGGATGGAGGCCGGTTCGCCGGGGCGGAAGAAGCCGCGGAGCGTGCCCGTCAAATGATTCGAGAAGGGGCGGATATCGTTGACGTGGGAGGGGAATCAACTCGTCCCGGCGCGGCCGAAGTTTCAGAGGAGGAGGAGATCAGGCGGACCATTCCCGTGGTGGAGGCGATCCGGGGCGAGGCGTCTGCAGTTATTTCCATCGATACCCGCAAGGCCGCGGTCGCCCGTCGGGCAATCGAAGCGGGGGCGATCATTATAAACGACGTGTCGGCCTTGACGCATGACGCCGAGATGGCTGGAGTGGTCGCGGGATCCGGCGCCGGCATCGTGTTGATGCATATGCAGGGAAGCCCTCGCACCATGCAGCAGGATCCCCGGTACGAGGACGTGGTCGTTGATGTACGCGATTACCTGGGCGGGAGGCTTGAGGCGTGTCTGGATGCCGGAATTGCAGCCGGGCAGGCGGTTCTCGATCCCGGCATTGGATTTGGGAAGACGCTGGACCACAATCTCGCCCTGCTTGAGGGGATTTCTTCGCTGAGAGGCCTGGGGCGTCCGGTAATGATCGGCCTTTCTCGCAAGAGCTTCCTGGGCCGGTTGACCGGTCGTGACACGGGGGATCGGTCGTCGGCTACGCTTGCCGGAAATTTCTTTGCCGCGATGCGCGGGGCAGATATACTAAGAGTTCACGATGTACGCGATACAGTCGATGCGATGACGGTGTTTGAAGCGGTACAAGCATGGAACGACTGATAGAGGTTATCAAAGCAGTGCCCGTCCCCGGGGTTCGCGGGGTCGTTGAGATCCTGGTCCTGGCGGTCCTGTTTTACTATGTAATTCTCTTTTTCCGGGGAACCGGCGGGGCTGCGGTCCTCACCGGTTTCGTCGTTTTTCTTGCCTCCAGTCTCATGATCACGCGTATTTTCAATCTCTATGCGCTCAACTGGCTGTTGGGCCAGTTCACGATTTTTTTTCCGCTCGCGGTGCTGATCATTTTTCAGCCGGAGATTCGCCGAGCCCTGGCCGAGCTTGGGAAAGGACCTGCATTTACCACCTCTGCGGGTGAGAGCCGAATGATCGAATGCGTGGTTCAGGCCGCCATGATGCTTGCCGACCGTAAAATCGGTGCGCTGATCGCCGTGCAGAGGGAAATCGGAACACGATCCATCATCGAAACCGGCACCAAGATCGAAAGCCCGGTATCGACGGAATTGCTGGCCCAACTCTTTTATCCGAATACCCCGCTGCATGACGGCGGGGTCGTGATCTCGGGCAACATGGTCATGGCGGCAGGATGCCTGTTTCCCCTTTCGCAGCGGGAAGGGCTCAGCACCGAGCTCGGCATGCGGCACCGGGCCGGCCTGGGCATGAGCGAGGAAACAGATGCGGTGGTGGTTGTCGTATCGGAGGAGACGGGGCAGGTTTCGGTTGCCTACCGCGGTCACCTCAGCCGCGAGTTCGACGAGGATCGGCTGCGCAAACTTTTGAACAAGGTCCTGATGCGCGGTCGCCGGGCGCGGAGCCCGTTGAAACGGGTCCAGGAGCAGCTGGATTTGAGCCCCGAGGGCGTGGCGAAGACCGAAGTATTGACCAAGGAAGAGACAAAATCCCATGCCGGCTAAGGAATCCAGGCTTGGAAAACTGGTGTTCCGCAACCGGGGGACCAAGACCATCGCGGTGATACTCGCGCTCGTGGCCTGGTACGCGATTCAAGGCACCATTGGCGAGGAGGAGGAAGTCGTCGGTGTTCCCATTGAAATTCCGGTGGAAGAGGGGTGGGCGATTCTGAGCCGCTCGATTACCGAGGCAACCGTCACGCTCCGCGGCACCAAGGACGCGATCCGGGAGTTGGACCAGGAGCGGCTTCGTCTGGTCCGGGACATACGGGGGCGCCAGGAACAAGGCAACATGCTGCTGAAGCTTCATCCCCGGAATGTCGACACCCCTGACGCGGTGCGCGCGGTGAAGGTAGAGCCGGAGCAGATTTACATCAGCCTGGACAGGGAAGGGGTACGGCCGATTCCCGTAAAGGCCGTAACGCAGGGCGAATTGCCGGATGGATTCGAGGTCGGAGAAATCGAGTGCGTTCCCGCCACCGTTCAGCTCTTTGGTCCCGAGCAGCGATTGAACGAAATCGTAGTGGTGCATACCGAATCGATTGACATGGAGAACCAGGTCGGAACCTTCAAACTTCGCCGGAATATCGTGCCGCCCAGCCAGTCCTGGATCGGCTACGTCCAGCCGGATCACGTGATTGTGAACGTGGAAGTAATCGAACGGTCCTCGCATCGTGAATTTGATGCCGTTCCGATCGCAACCATGATGGGTGCGGAGAGTCGCTTCGACGTCGAACTTTCAGCCACCAATACGATCGTCGTACTGGAAGGAAGGAACGAAGTGCTGGAAACGATCAGCCCGCAGTCCATTCAAGCCTACGTTGATTGTCGTGTCCTGACCGCGGCTTCGACCAGCGCCGTCCCCGTGAGGGTTCATCCGCCGGTCGGCGTGGTGGTGAAATCGGTGGATCCGGAGGAGGTTTATGTGAAAATGTCCCAATCAGGTGAAGATTCGTGAAGACAGTATCGGTAAAACCTGATATGCCCGAAGGCATGCAAAATCGAAGGAAATGGGTGATTTGGTGTGCCGTTTCCGCTCTGCTTCTGGCCGTATCTCCGGCCGTTCGCGCAAACGACGCGCAGCTGGGCGAAGAGCCTGTGTTTTTCAGTGTGACCAATCTGACCCTTCGGCCGGCACAGGTCATCGTGAAGGGGAGCGGCCTGGGATTGACTTCCAGCCGGATTCGCCCGATCGGTCTGAGCACGACAGACGAAAAGATTTACGAGGCGGTCCGATTGACGCGCGAGGACAAACTCGATGACGCGATGGCAATATTGGACGAAGTCCTTGCCACGGATCCGGAAAACCGGGTTGCCAGGACGACCCGAAGTATCGTTCTAACTTCCCAATTCCGATACGGGGAAGCGGTCGAAGTTCTGGAAGGATTGTGCGAGGACTTCCCGAAGGATGTGGGAATCCTGAACAATCTTGCCTGGGTATTTGCGACGGCCTCGGATCGAAGCCTTCGGGACGGAGTTCGCGCGGTTGAACTGGCGAAGAGCGCGCTGATATCATCCCCGCGAAACTTTCACATCTGGAGCACGCTTTCCGAGGGGTACTATGTCACCGGAGATTTTCAACGCGCCTCTGACGCCGCATCCGAAGCATTAAAGTTGGGGATTCCGGCGAATGCATCGGCCAAGGACATCCTCATTTATCGAGAGCAGCTGCGAAAGGCTCAGCGCGCTCTGCTCGCCTTCCAACTCGTTGAATGAGATGCGGATTCGCCTGTTTTCCCTGCTGGCCCTGACCGTTTTCGCCGGGGGCTGCTCGGAAACCACGCTTCGATCGGGGCGCACTCCGGAACCCATGCCGCGTTCCGCGCCCTCCGTGCTTTCCATCGGCTCGGTTACGGTTGATGTGAACAATCGATACATCGAGATTCCGGGACGGGTAAATATGACCGAGGCGTGCGTGGAGCTGCTTGCCTGCGGGCCGGGAGGAAAGACACACGAATCAGTTTTTGTCGTGAATGCGTCCCCCACGGATTTCCAGGCAGCGATGCTGCTCCTGGGCCTTCGGCCCGGGATTGCTCCGGATCTATCGCGGGGTCTGGGGCCTGAAGGTCCGCCCATCGGGATCGAAATTTCATGGGTGCAGGATGGGAGGAAGTTCACGGTTCCAGGAGAACAGGCCCTATCAAACAGAGTGGAGGAGGCGGTGCTCAATTCAGCAGGCTGGGCCTTTACCGGATCCGAAGTTGTCGACGGGTACTTCATGGCCGAAGTAGATGAGACCTTTGTCGCGACATACTGGGATCCGTGGGCGATCATTAATCTCTCCGACCCCGCCGGTATAAACGACTCCCTCATCGTCCCGAACCCGAAGGCGCTTCCTCCGATCGACACGGAAGTGGTGTTGAGATTCGAGGCGTCGGGCGCCCGCCCGTAGATCGGGAATTTCGGGACGGGACGGGAGAAAGAGAATTCGGGAGCGACCGGGTGCCGGTCAAACCTGTTTCGCCGGCGGGGAGGGGAATTCGCCTTTCAGGGCGTTCCTGATGATTTGCTTCGTATCTTCAGGAAACTCGTTCTGAAGGATCCAGTTGAGAAAACCGGTATCTTTTTCGACCAGCTCCGCCAGGGGGCGACCCTGGTTCTTGCCGAAGTTTATTGCCGCCTTTCCGTGAGTCCAGCGGAGGCGACCTTCCTGGTCGACCCAGTCCGGATGCCTGGGATTGCAGACATCGTGCAGGGCGCGGACATCCCGCGGCAGATCAGGATAACGTTCCAGCTGGCTCAAGAAGATCCGTACCGTGGCATCAATATCGGCGAGGGCGCCATGCGCACCCGGATGTCCATCCCCACAGTAGAACTTCACCGCCGCGGTAAGGTCGCGTGGCTCCCGCCGGTGAAAAATGCGCTGCGGATCGACGAAATTTCGGCCCGTGAGGTCGAAATCGACCTCCGCGCGCTTGAATTCGGCGACCAGCATCGGAATATCAAACTTAATCGCATTGTACCCGGCCAGGTCGCAGCCTTCGAAGGCCTCCGCCACCTCGGCGGCCTTGTCCTTGAAGGTCGGGGAGTCCTTCACGTCCTCGTCGGTGATTCCGTGAATGGCGGTGGTTTCCTGCGGAATCCTGATTTCCGGGTTAAACCGGAATTCGAATTGATCTCTGCTCTCACCGGGGAGCAGGCGGATGATTGCCAGATCGATGATCCGGTCCATCCTGGGGTTGGTGCCGGTCGACTCGATATCGAAGAATGCGAGGGGTTTATCCAGTGTTAGATTGTTCATCATAGTGTCGTTTGGATGGAAAACCTCCACCCTACTTCCCCCCTGCCCATAATGACAAGTGTGGATGTTTGTTGACATGTTGAAGAGAGCTACTTACATTCTGCGGCCAATTTAAATCGGCGCGGACCGGTCCGATAAATCCAGTGCGTAACTAAAGGGAAGAGAACAGATTATGGATGTAAAGTGGCTTTACTTGTCGTTGGGTGCGGGTGTCCTTGGTCTCGTATTCGCGTTCATAAAATCGCAGTGGGTGAATCGACAGGATCCCGGCACCGAACGAATGCAGGAGATCGGCGCGGCTGTGCGCGAAGGTGCCATGGCATTTCTGTCCCGTGAATATCGCGTTCTCGCAATTTTTGTGGTGATTATCGCGCTCCTGCTCGGGCTTGCGAACAAGGGAGACCTGCGGTGGGTTGCGCTGTCTTTCGTGGTGGGTGCGCTGTGCAGTGCGCTGGCCGGTTTTTTCGGTATGCGGGTCGCGACCTCGGCCAATATGCGGACAACAAACGGGGCGCGCACGGGATTGTCGAAAGCCTTGAACATCGCGTTTTCCGGCGGCGCGGTCATGGGGATGTGCGTGGTCGGTCTCGGCATCATCGGTCTCTCCGGCCTGTTCATCCTGTATATCAATGTATTCGAAGGCGGCGGCACGCTGGATGGAATCAAGTCAACCATCCTTCCTGTTCTCGCCGGGTTCTCCCTGGGAGCCAGCACCATTGCCCTTTTCGCTCGCGTGGGCGGAGGAATTTTCACGAAAGCCGCGGATGTTGGAGCGGATCTGGTCGGCAAAGTCGAGGCTGGGATTCCGGAAGACGATCCCCGAAATCCGGCCACGATTGCGGATAACGTCGGCGACAATGTCGGCGACGTTGCCGGAATGGGCGCGGATCTGTTCGAATCCTACGTTGGATCGATCGTCGGCACTATGGTGCTGGGAGCAGCGGCGGGATCTCTTTCTCTGGTGGCGCTACCTCTCGTCCTCGCCGCGGCGGGCATTGTCATTTCGATCGGCGGTACCTTCCTGGTGCGAACGAAGGAAGGCGGCAATCCGCAGACGGCTCTGAACATCGGCACTTTTGGAGCGGGCATCGTGATGGCCATCGCCACGTGGCCGATCGTGCAGGCACTCTCCCCCGCCACCTTCACGCTGCACGGTGTGGATTATATGGCTTCCGGAATATTCTGGGCCACGCTCGCGGGGCTGTTCGGCGGAATCGCGATCGGGATGTTGACCGAGTACTACACTGCGGAGAACCGGGGTCCGGCGCACAAGATTGCAAAGGCTTCTGAAACCGGCGCCGCGACCAACATCATCGCGGGCCTCGGCACCGGAATGATGTCCACCGGACTGCCCATCATCTGCCTCACCGCCGCGATCCTGGTTGCGCATCACTTCGCCGGGCTATACGGAATCGCCATTGCCGCGCTCGGCATGCTGGCAACGACCGGTATCCAGCTCGCGGTGGATGCGTACGGGCCCATTGCCGACAACGCCGGCGGCCTCGCGGAAATGGCCGAATTGGAGCCGGAAGTCCGGGAACGCACCGATAAACTGGATGCGGTCGGAAATACCACCGCCGCGATCGGGAAGGGCTTTGCCATCGGATCGGCGGCGTTGACCGCGCTGGCTCTCTTCGCGGCATTTCGCGAAGTCGTCGGACTTCAAACCATCGATATCACGGAACCGAAAGTGATGGCCGGGCTGATGATCGGCGCCATGCTTCCCTTCCTGTTTTCTTCCCTGGCCATCGGTGCGGTCGGCCGCGCCGCATTCGCGATGATCGAGGAAGTCCGCCGTCAATTCAGAGAAATTCCGGGTCTGCTCGAAGGTACCGGACGTCCGGAATACGCGAAGTGCGTCGACATATCCACCGGCGCCGCAATTCGGGAAATGGTTTTGCCCGGGATCCTGGCGGTGGGGACGCCGGTCCTCGTCGGGTTTACCGGGGGGCCCGCCATGCTGGGTGGGCTGCTCGCGGGCGTGACCGTGTCCGGCGTGATGATGGCGCTGTTCATGTCCAATGCAGGCGGTGTCTGGGACAACGCCAAGAAGCACATCGAGGGAGGCGCGCACGGCGGGAAGGGATCTGAAGCCCATAAAGCCGCCGTGATCGGCGATACCGTCGGGGATCCATTCAAGGATACCGCCGGACCCTCGCTGAATATCCTGATCAAACTGATGAGCGTAGTATCCCTGGTGATTGCACCGCTGTTGATCTGAGTGACGCAGCGGTAGCGTTTCGTAGAGAATGACCGGACCGACGCTGATGAGTATCGGACGGTCCCGCCGACGGTTTGCGGCGTGTCTGATCGTCCAGGATTACGAATCCGGCGCGACCGGAAGCCGCACTGCAACGTGAGCCAGATCTACACAGATTCTCATCTTCATTTCGATACTTTCGATGAAGAGAAGGCCGTGCCGGAGATTCTGGATCGGGCGATGGCTGCAGGCGTTGCCCGGATGGTTGCGATTGGAGGCACCGACGAGGCCAACCTGCGGGCCGTTCGCCTGGCCGAAGCGCATCCGGAAAATATTCGGGCGGTGATCGGATATGATCGCGACGATGCCGAAACCTTCAAATCCGATGCCGGCATACGGGATTTGCTGGAGAAGCATCCGGCCGCGGGAATCGGTGAGACCGGTCTTGAATACTACTACAGTGCCGAGACCCGGGGGGAGCAGCTCACACTTTTTTCCGGAATGCTGGATCTGGCCCGGGAGAAGTGTCTGCCGGTGGTTGTTCATAGCCGGGAAGCGGACGACGACACGATCCGGCTGTTGCGGGAGCATGCGTCAAACTGGACCGGCAGTCCGGACCGCTTGGGAGTCCTGCACTGTTTCACCGGTTCCGAAGAATTTGCCCGGAGCCTCCTGGAGATCGGCTTTTACATCAGTTTCAGTGGAATTCTCACCTTCAAGGGTACGGAAGAACTTCGCCGGGTCGCAGCCGGAGTCCCGCCGGAGAGACTTCTCATCGAGACGGACGCCCCCTATCTTGCCCCCACACCCTATCGGGGAAAGAGAAACGAGCCAGCCTACGTGATTCAGGTCGCCGAGGTCCTGGCCTCGGTACGTGACTGTTCTCTGGAAGAGATTGCGGAAACGACATCCGCGAATGCCGCCCGCCTATTCGAATTTCCCCCTCACGATGCAAAAAACATCAAATCCTGACCCTGACCCCGACAGAAAAAGCAGAAAAAGGGTCAGTGTGTTAATCTGTTAATTTCCAAGAATCATCCATCGAACATGATCGTGCGATAGCCTGAACTGATGGCGGCAACCAAGCCGGAGGCTTGGCGCTCCGCAAAAGCTCGAATCGTTTGGAGAGCCATCCCCACCAGGTGCTCTTTCCAGTGGCGGGCGATGCCCGATCAATCGTATGAGTAACGCATGATCCTGTGTGAAACCTGCGGAAACGATTTCGGTAACCGAGAGGCGAAGTGCCCCTACTGCGGCGCGACTCGAACCTTTCGCGGGGGCGGTCAAAAGCGTCGCCCGCGACGTACCCGGGTGACGAACCTGAAGGAAGGACTGCCCACAGTCGATGAAGCACGGGCACGACTCGATACCCAGCTCCAGTCCGCTCGCAGTTCAGGGCTAAAGGTGATGAAGGTGATCCACGGTTACGGCTCGGGCGGAACCGGCGGCGCAATCCGTCCCTCCATCCGCGGGCTGCTCAACCGCCTGCGCATGCAGGGCATGATCCGCGACTTCGTCCCCGGTGAAGGTTTTTCCACCCAGCACGCCCTCACCCAACGTCTCCTCAACGATTTCCCCGAGCTGCTCAACGACAGCGACCTAAACCGCACCAACGAAGGCATCACCATCGTGGTGCTGTGACCTTCTCACTTCTACTCTTCCTCCCGGAACGGGCTGGGGGCCGTGTGTTAATTTGTTACTTTCGAAGTATCGTCAGTCGAACATGAACTTGCGATCGCCTGGCCTACTCGGGTGGAAAACCTGGAAATTAACAAATTAACACACTGACCCCTTTCGAAGAGTTGCGGATTCCAATCCTTTTGCCCCTTTATAATGGCGTTTGCAGGCTCGTAGTGATGGAATGACCCGAATGAAGGACGCGGGCCTTGACCGTCAATTTCAGCACCTTGGAGTCGAAAATGTACCTTTGGCTAATCTGGTTTATCATTGCGCTGGTCTTGTTCATCCTGGAGATGATCGCCGGTGATTTTATTGTGGCCAGTGTCGGCGTCGGGTGCCTGGTGGCGAGCGGGGCGAGCTTGATTGGAATCTCCCTGGAAGGGCAATTCCTCGCATTTATCCTTGCGACCCTGGCATTGATGCTGGGTGTTCGGCCCCGATTGAAGGCGCTGCTGTACAGGACCGCGGATCCGCAGGCGACGGGTGCCGCCGCTCTGATCGGTCAGACTGCTACGATCGTGGAGCCTGTAGGGGACCGGAATTCACCGGGCCGCGTGAAGCTGGGTTCCGAGGAATGGCGTGCGTATACGGGAGATGGACGGGTCCTGGACCCGCCGCTGCTGGTCACCGTCCTGGCGGTGGAAGCCGCAACATTGCATGTCACATCGAAAAATCAAACCAAGGGAGTAACGAATGTCTGAAGCATTGATAGCACTCGCGATTCTAGCCGTTTTCGTAGGGATTCTCGCCGCGGTTGGATTCAAGCTTGTTCGACAGGCGGAAGTGGTGGTCGTGGAACGCCTCGGGAAATACCACCGGACGCTCGAAAGCGGCGTGAATGTGATCTGGCCGATCGCCGAGCGGGTCCGCTCCATCAACTGGAGATATGTCGACACCTCGGTCGACGGGAAAACGGTCGTGCGGACCCGGAGGACCGACCGGATCGATCTGCGGGAAACCGTATACGACTTTCCACGACAGAACGTGATTACGAAGGACAATGTGGCGATTCAGATCAATGCCCTGGTCTATTTCCAGGTGGTGGATCCCGTGCGCTCCGTCTACGAGATCACCAACCTGCCGGATGCGATCGAGAAGCTCACGCAGACAACCCTGCGAAACGTGATCGGAGAGCTGGATCTGGACGAGACGCTGGTTTCACGCGACACCATCAATAAACGGCTGGGAGGCATCCTTGACGACGCAACCAATAAGTGGGGCGTGAAGGTAAACCGGGTTGAGTTGCAGGACATCAACCCGCCCAAGGATGTCCAGGAAGCGATGGAGAAACAAATGCGCGCCGAACGCGACCGGCGGGCAATGGTGCTTTCCGCCGAAGGGCAGAAGCGATCCGCCATTCTCGAAGCCGAGGGTAAACGTGAGTCGGAGGTCAACCGGGCCGAGGGAGACCGGCAGGCCGCCATCTTGCGGGCGGAAGGAGACGCGGAGGCCCTGGTTCGACTCGCGAACGCGGAAGCGGAGTCGATTGAAAAGATCAAGAATGCGCTGGGGGCGGGGATAGAGACGGCGACCAACTACATGGTGGCGATGCGCTATATCGAAACATTGAAGGAGATGACAGCTGGAGACAAGACGCGCACCGTGTACCTGCCCTACGAGGCAACCGGTGTGCTCGGCGCCCTGGGTGGAATTCGGGACCTGGTTAAGTCGGACGCCTCATAGTCTTATCGCACAGAAAATAGAAGGCCAAAGAGGTTGCGCAGTTGCAGGCGCAATCAGTAGATATTTGGTGATGAATTTCTCTTCCTGGATTCCGGCATGGGCATAACCCTGCTTCAAACCGATCCGCAAACGTACGTTTCCTGGGTGTTGCTGATCGCATTTTCGATTTGTGTCCACGAATGGGCGCACGCGGCCATGGCGCTTCGGTGTGGCGACGACACGGCCGCGGAGGCCGGGCATTTGACGCTCAATCCCCTGGTTCAGATGGGGCCATTTTCTATCGTGGTTCTCCTGATCGTGGGGATTGCATGGGGGGCGGTTCCTGTGAATCCCGCTCTGTTTCGAAAGAAGTTCCACAATGCCCTGGTGGCGTTCGCGGGGCCTCTCTCGAACCTTCTGCTCAGCCTGTTCCTGGGTCTTGTGTATGTGCTTCTCGCGAAATTCGGCGACAATCCCATCGAGAGGTTCTTTTTCCTCGGTTGCATTGCCAATGGCGTGCTTTTCTTTTTCAACATGCTACCGGTTCCGATGTTCGACGGCTGGGCGATCCTGTCACTTTGGGTGCCATCCATGCAGCGCGTCTCGGCGGAGCAGGCGCGGACGATAGGAGGCATGTTTCTGATGCTGGTTTTCCTGACCGATCTCGGGCCGCTCGTCTGGAAATACGGACAGATGGTGGGTGAGTTCTTTGTCACTTTCTGGCTGTTGATTGTCTAGTCCCGCGCCCCGCGATGAAACACTACGTAGTGTTTTTGCCCTGAAAATATTCGAGCGTGTCGTGCAGGGTCCGGTCGAGGGGAATTCCCGGTTTCCATCCCGTCGTGCGCCGGATTTTCTCTGTTTCGAGGACGGTGCCGTCGTCCGCGGGTCGAAAACGCTCAGGATCCTGCTCTCGGACCGGATCCACGCCGGAGATCCGGCACAGCAGATCGAGAAGGGTCCGGATGCCGGTCAGTTTTCCGGATCCGATGTTGTAGGATTGGGCCGGCTCCCCCCGTTCGAGGAGCAGGCGGTAGGCTTTCGCGACATCCCGGACATCCAGAAAATCCCGACGGCTCTCGAGGTTTCCCACACGGAGGAGCGGTTCCGCTGCGCCTCGTTTGATATCGACCAGCTGCCTGGCAAATGCGGATACCACGAATTGCGCGGATTGACCGGGGCCGAAATGATTGGTCGGGCGGCAGGTCATAACGCTCATGGATTCGGATCGCGCGTAGTGGAGGGCGAGTTGATCGGCGGAAGTCTTGGTTAGTGCGTAGAAATTGTGCGGCCGAAGCGGGTCCGATTCCGAGATGGTTCTGCCGGACTCATGTACCCCGTACACCTGGGAGCTCGAGACGATCAATATCCGGGCCTCTTTCCGGACTTCTTTGAATGCGTCGAGGAGGTGGATCACCCCGAGGGAGTTGATTCGAAACGCATGAACGGGATCTCGATCGGCCTCGGGTGGCGCTGCCAGACCCGCGAGGTGGATACAGGCATCCGGTCCGGCTTCCATCACCGCGTCCCGGACGGCATCCGGGTTCCCGATGTCGGCGGCGACGGGGATCCCTGGACCCCGGGACCGGCCGAATCCAATCACCTCATGTCCGGATTGCTTCAACTCGGATACGACGTGCCGCCCGGCAAACCCGTTCGCCCCGGTGACCAGGATTCTCATGTTCGCTTCAGTCTCTCCAGGTCCGCATCCACCATCATCTTAACCAGCCCGTCAAAGGCCACGTCGGGAGACCAGCCGAGGTCCCGGGTTGCTTTCGAGCAGTCGCCGATGAGTTGGTCGACTTCGGCGGGCCTGAAAAACCTGGGATCTTTTTTCACATACTTTTTGTAGTCGAGTCCCACGTGGGAGAATGCCTGTTCGCAGAAGTCGCGTACCGCGTAGTCCCGTCCGGTGGCGACGACGTAGTCGTCCGGCTCTTCGGGTTGGAGCATCATCCACATTGCCCGGACGTAATCGCCCGCAAATCCCCAATCGCGACGGGAATCCAGATTTCCCAGCCGGAGCTCTTCCGCCATGCCCAGTTTGATCCGTGCCACGCCGTCGCTGATTTTCCGGGTCACGAATTCCAGTCCCCGGCGGGGGCTCTCGTGGTTGAACAGGATTCCGGAGACGGCATACAGGTCATAGCTCTCCCGGTAGTTCACGGTGATGTAGTGGCCATAAACCTTGGCAACTGCGTACGGGCTTCGGGGATGGAAAGGAGTGGTTTCGGTCTGGGGGACCTCCCGTACTTTCCCGTACATTTCGCTGCTGGAGGCTTGGTAGAAACGGGCGCCGGGGCAACTTCTGCGCAGTGCGTCGAGGAGGCGGGTTACTCCCAGGGCCGTGAATTCGCCGGTCAGCATCGGTTGGCTCCAGCTCGTCGGCACGAATGACATCGCGGCAAGATTGTAGACTTCATCCGGCTGGACTTCCTCCAGCATGCGGATCAGGGAGAGTTCGTCGAGTAAATCGGCCTGGACCAGTTCAACCCGGTTCCGCAGATGATCAATTCGTTCGTATTGCTCGGTGCTGGACCGGCGCACCATCCCGGAGACGGAATAGCCTTTTTCCAGGAGAAGCTCTGCCAGGTAGGAGCCGTCCTGGCCGGTGATACCGGTAATGAGTGCTTTTCGATCTGCCATTGTCTTTCTTTCCCGCGATCCGTCGACTGACGATCTACGCAATTCTATTTTGACGGACTTCGTAGGCGTACCGTCTTTTTCGAGGTCTTGTTCAGCTCCACGCTTTCGCAATGGTGTCCCGGCCGCGAATGACGATTTCCGGCGGGGTGCCCGGGCGTGGTTCCATCACCCGGAGAATATTGCTTCGGCCGTACTCCGCATAGCGCGAAAAATCGATGGCACCGTCCGGAGGCATGAGGTGGTCCCGACCCGGAGGCCGCACGTCGTGCAGATGCATACCTGCCAGGTGAGGGCCGAGTTTTTCCAGCCATCTCTCCATTCGAATAAAGCCCAGGTTTTCCCGGATTTGAGCGTGACCGATGTCATGCCAGTAGCGGATCGGTCCCGGGTCAAAGTGCCGGAAGATCTGTTCAAACTCGGTTTCGGTGGGAAAGGATTCCCAGGTAGGGAGGATTTCCAGGGCGAGATGCACCCCGGTTTCGTGCAAGGTGGGCACCAGCTGTTCCAGGCACTGGAAGAGGAAGGGCAGTTGTTTCGCGGCCTTACGATCCCTGCGGGCCTGCAGTTTCCGCATGCATCGTTCGTAGGTGCGCGAGTACTGTTTTCCTTCCTCCGCAAGTCTACGCAATTCCCTGGTCATCTGCGTCATCTCCACGTTCCCGCTATGGGAGACGACCGTCCGCGCCCCGAGTTCCGCGGCGAACCGGATTGTTTCAAGGGTGTGGTGAACTGCCCGTTCCCGGACGCGTCGATCCGGAGAGGCGAACGTATAGATTTCGGGATGACCTTTGGAAGTGCCCATGGGCACCGGGCAGAAATTGTGGAGGCTGTCTACGATTACCGCGTCCTGGCGGACCATGTCGCGAATGCCCTGGACCAGGTCGTACCGGGTATCGTAACCAAGCTCCACGCGGGAAAAACCGAGGGCAAGGATTTCCTCGATCATGGCCGCGCCATCACTATGGGCTGCGGCGTTCCAGCGTGTTGTCAGGGCAAAGTGCAGGAATCAGTAGCGTCGGGAGCGTGCGCGGGCGGCTTTTCGCCGCTTCTTCACGCTGGGCTTCTCGTAGTGCCGATGGGCACGGATTTCGCGCATGACGCCTTCTTTATCCAGCTTCTTTTTGAGCCGGCGAAGGGCGCGTTCGAGAGGCTCTCCCTTGCGAACTTTGATTTCAGATATCGTCGACTTCACGCAGTTCCTTTCCGTTGCCCACTGAACCGGTTGCGGGGTTCAAGAGGCGAGAAGGCGCGAAACCTAAAGAATTCGGCCAGGGATGTCAACCCTTCGGCGAGAAAACCCGACATTTTTCACCCGACGCGGTGGTAGGTGAAGCCTTTCCGGGCCATGAGTTCGCGATCGAACATGTTCCGGCCGTCGACGATCACCGGCACATTCATCGATTCCTTGAGTTTTTCGAGGTCAATATCCAGAAGCGCGGGCCAGTCCGTGAGAATCAGGAGCAAATCCGCTCCCCGGGCACATTCAGCCGGATCTTCTACGAAGGTGTTGCCAGGCACCGTTTCCTGGAATTTTTCGCAGGCTATGGGGTCCCAGAGTCTCAGGTTTGCCCCCAATTCCTGCAATTTTGGCACAAAGTAGAGGGATGGTGATTCACGGATATCGTCCGTGCCGGGTTTGAATGCGAGTCCCCAGATCGCGATGATCTTGTCCTGCACCACCCAGAGCTCGTGCCGGATTTTCGACAGAATGTGCTCCCGCTGGGCCTGGTTAATAGCCTGCACTTCTTTGAGCAATTTGAAGTCGTAGCCGAGTTTGTCCGCAATATGCACGAACGCATCCACATCTTTCGGGAAGCACGATCCTCCGTATCCCACGCCGGCATTGAGGAATTTCTGGCCGATCCGCGTGTCCAGGCCCATTCCGTGCGCCACTTCCTCTACATCGGCTCCCGCCAGTTCGCATACACGGCTGACCGCGTTGATGAAGGAGATCTTCATCGCGAGGAATGAATTGGATGCATGCTTCGTCAGTTCCGCGCTGGCGATATTGGTTCGAAGGAATTCGCATCCGCTTTTGTCGATAATCGGTTGATATACGCGTTTCAGCAGGTCATGGGCCCGGTCCGATTCAACCCCCACCACGATACGATCCGGGTTGAACGCATCCTCCAGCGCGGTTCCCTCTCTCAGAAATTCGGGATTCGAGGCGACATCGAAGTCCACGTCCTGGCGCCGGTACTTCGTGACGGTGCGCTTCAATTCCTCGCCGGTGTTGACGGGGACCGTGCTTTTTTCCACCAGCAGGCGATAGGACGACATGTTTTCCGCGACTTTTCGCCCGACCTGTTCCACGTAGGACAGATTCGCCTCGCCCAGGTATCCCGGGGGGGTTCCAACCGCGATAAAAATCACTTCACCGAATTCAGTGCCTTCTTCAATCGAATCGGTGAATCTCAGCCGGCCCTCGTTTACATTCTTGGTGACCAGGTCCTCCAGCCCTTCCTCGTAGATCGGGAGGTGGAGTTTCTTCAGCATTTCGATCTTTTTCTGATCATTGTCTACGCAGAGCACCTCGTGCCCGATTTCTGAGAAGCAGGCGCCTGTAACAAGTCCTACATAGCCGGTGCCGACAATGGTGATTTTCATTCAAATACTTTACTAAAACTCCGAATAAATTGCAATGCTGCACAGAAAATAATGGACATAAACAGGGGGTTGAGTTCTTTACTCCGCGCAGTTGAGCTGTAGAATGTATGGTTCCCTCGAACAACCCGGGGGCAACAGGTATATTGAGCGCGATTCCGTGGGAGACCGGATCGCGTTCGTCGGAGCATAAATGAACTACAGTCGACACACGGAGACCTTCGTCTGGGTCTGCATCATCTTGTTGAGCATTCTATTCTGTCTGAACCTGACGCCCTGGAGCCGCGCGGGGGATGGGAACGCATTGGATGAGGCATCCCGAATCGAGACGTTGGAGGTCGCGGCGCCGGAGGACGGCAGCGCTGGAATTTCACCCGTTCCGGTTTCAGTTCCTCCCCACGATGCGCATTTCATCGAAGCGATCGTACAGGTCGAATCCAGGGGCCGGACGGACTGCGTCGGGCTTGCCGGTGAGCGGGGGTTGATGCAGATTCAGGAGAGCACGTGGTACGAAGTTACCCGGAATCTTTTTGAGGAAGAGATCCCTTTTGATTCCGCATTCGATCCGGCCCTGAATCGACAGGTCGGCGCGGCCTACCTGGACTTTCTTTACGAATTCCTATCGGACCGGCGAAACGCATGGGATGGACGCACCATCCACACGATGCTGGCAGCCTGCTACAACGCGGGCCCCACCTGCGTGGCTCGAGCGGATTTTGAGTTGGAAAGACTCCCGGCCGTCACCCAGAGTTACGTCGAACGGGTAACCGCTCTATACGAATTCTACCTTCGGCGGGAAGACCTCTGACTCCCAAGTTTCTTTTCGGCCTCGATCCAGCATTCAACCGGATCCCGCAGCCAGCCGGACTCCTCGGCGATGTAGTAGGCCGCACGTTGAATTTCAAGGTAGCGCGCTTCCGGCGACAGCCGGGACTTGGCGACGGGCGCCTTTTTCTTCGCCGTGCCGGCCGCTTTTTTCGCCGACGTCTTCTTTGATGTTGATTTCGGGCGGGCCGCCGTTTTCTTTGCGGTAGTTTTTTTCTTTGTGAATTTTTTTGCTGCCATAACTGTTGATTCCACCCTGGCGAAATCCCCGGTAAAATTCAAGCTGAGTTTGTCTGGCCGGGCAGCCCAAATTGAAATCGCCATGGATAGGGTGGGGTGTATGATACGCCGAATTGTCAACCCGGTTGAGCCCGGCGGAGATTGTGGAGATTGATGGTGTTACAGACATTGGAACAGGAACTCAGTGGTTGGGCGTTCGCGTCATTCTCGGCCGCGTTTCCGGACGCTACACTTGAACCGGACCAGGTCTCGGTTGTTGCCACAACCGAAAAGGGGTTCGGAGATTATCAGTGCAATGCCGCCATGGGGCTTGCCCGCGTTTTGCGACAGGCCCCGCGTTCGATTGCCGAGACCGTGGTGCAGTCATGCGATGCGCCGGCGTCCATAGGCCGGATCGAAATTGCCGGGCCGGGGTTTATCAATCTCTACCTGGATGACGGGTGGGTGGGTACCCGGCTCCAGGAACTGGCGGAGGGTTCCGGCCGGATGGGCGTGCCGGAGGCCGGCGCCGGAAAAACGGTGGTCCTGGACTATTCGAGCCCGAATATCGCGAAGCGAATGCACATCGGTCATATCCGGTCGACCGTGATTGGCAACGTTCTGGACCGAATGCACCGGTTCCTTGGATTTCGGGTCATTTCGGACAATCACATCGGCGACTGGGGGACCCAGTTTGGAATCCTGATCATGGGATACCGGGAGTTTCTGAACCAGGATGAGATCGAGCGGGATCCGGTGGGCGAGTTGGAGCGGATCTATGTAGCCAGCAATGACCGGGGAGCCTGGGACAAGGAATGGATGAACCAGGCGCGGGAGGAATTGCGGAAGCTTCAGCAGGGTGATCCGGAGAATACGGAGATCTGGAAGCGGTTCCTGGCGCTGAGCCGGGGCGAGTTTGAATCCATTTACGAAAAACTGGGAGTCACTTTCGATCTGGAACGCGGCGAAAGCTATTACCGTGACCGCATTCCTGGATTGCTGGATTTGCTGAAGGAGAGGGGCGTTGCGGAGGAAAGCGAAGGCGCGCAGGTGGTGTTCCTGGAGGAGGAAGGGCTGCCCGTCTGTATTGTGGAGAAGAGCGACGGGGCATCTAACTACGCCACCACGGACCTGGCCACGATCGAGAGCCGGGTGGAGGAATTTGAACCCGACGCCATTGTATACGTAACCGACGAACGGCAGCAGACCCATTTTAAGCAGATCTTTGCCATTGCACGAAAAATGGGAGTCACCACCCATCTCGAGCATGTCTGGTTTGGTCTGATGCGATTGCCCGAAGGCGCCTTTTCAACCCGGGACGGGAATGTAATTCAGTTGACGGCTCTGCTTTCCGAAGCAGAGCGCCGGGCTCAGAAGCTGGTGGAGGAATCGAGTCCGGAGATGAGCGCCGGGGAGAAGGAGAAGGTGGCGCGCGCGGTTGGGATCGGCGCCGTCAAGTACGCGGATCTGAGCCAGAATCCGCAGAGTGTCGTCACCTTTTCGTGGGAGAAGGCGATGTCCATGGACGGGAATTCCGCCCCCTACCTGCAGTACGTCTACGCGAGGATTTCAAGTGTATGCGACAAGTACCGAAACCAATTTCCAGATCTGGATCTCGAGAGTTTCCCTATCCGGGTATCCGAGCCGGTAGAGCGCCAGCTTTCCGCGCACCTGTTGCGGTTTCCTGAAGCGCTTCTCCGCGCGTGCGGGCAGTACCGGCCCAATATTCTGGCGGACTACCTCTACGAATTGTCGCAAAACTACAATCGGTTCTACCAGGCGGTACCCTTTTTGAAAGCGGAGGAAGGAACCCGGGAAAGCCGTATCCGGCTCTGCGGGCTGGTTGCGAAAACGCTACACCTGGGCCTGGGGCTCATGGGGATCGATACGCCGGAGAGAATTTAGGCGCGATCGCGCCGATTTCGGATTTTCGATTTCGGATTTCGGATTGGAATCCCGAATTCGATTGCGGGTGACGTTAAGCCTTCGCCCGACCTCTTTGAAGGTGCGCGAAGAGTCGTCGGCAAGTCCGAAAATCCGAAATCGAAAATCCGAAATCCGAAATTCTCACATGACTGTCGGTTCGTCGCCGTCGAGGAATCCGTGAAGTTTTCTCATGCGGGTGGGGTGGCGCATTTTTCGAAGCGCCTTGGCTTCGATCTGCCGAATTCGTTCGCGGGTGACATTGAACTTTCGTCCGACCTCTTCCAGGGTGCGCGAATAGCCGTCGGCAAGTCCGAAGCGGAGTGTGAGTACCTCCTGTTCACGCTCCGTCAACGTGGACAGTACATCTGAAAGCTTTTCCTTGAGGAGGCTGAAAGCGGTCATTTCCGATGGATTGTCGGCGGACTTGTCTTCAATGAAGTCTCCGAAGTGGGTATCCTCGCTGTCCCCGACAGGGCTCTGCAGGGAGATCGGCTGTTGTGCCATCTTGAGCACCGCGCGAACCCGCTCCACCGGCATCATCATTTCCTCGGCCAGTTCCTCGGGGGTTGGTTCGCGTCCGAATTCCTGGATGAGTTGCTTCTGGACCCGCATCAGTTTGTTGATCGTTTCGATCATGTGCACGGGGATCCGGATCGTGCGGGCCTGGTCGGCGATGGACCGGGTAATTGCCTGCCGGATCCACCAGGTTGCGTAGGTGCTGAACTTGTAACCGCGGCGGTATTCGAACTTCTCCACCGCCTTCATCAGGCCCATGTTGCCTTCCTGGATGAGGTCGAGGAAAGAAAGGCCCCGGTTGGTGTACTTCTTTGCAATGCTGATGACCAGCCGGAGATTGGCTTCGACCATTTCCGCTTTTGCGCGCAGTCCCTTGCGGACCCAGGTGCGGAGATGCTTGTACTGACCGTCGAAGACTTCCGAGGTCATCCGGCAATCCATTTCGAGTTGCTCGACCTTTTTCGCAAGTTCCTTGGCTGCGCCCGCGGCGGTCTGGGACCGCTTCGCATTACGCAGGTGGCGCTGCATTTCGTTTCTCGCGGTGGAATAGACGTTATACTTGGTGTCGATCTCGTCAATGAGATCCTCGACGGCCTTCTGTTTGAAGTAGAGCTTGTCCAGGTAATCGGCCAGGCGATCGCGCGCCTGCTCAAACTGCTTGGTCCGCTTTGCCACTTCTTTCTTGGCGCCGCTCTTCTTCAGGGTTTCTTCGAATTTTTTCCCCACGTTCTCGTGGTTCCGCACGATGGTCTTCCGGTGGCGCGGAAGCTGGCTCATGTACTTCTCGCGATTGGTGACGTGCTTGTCACTGATGATCCGGTCGAAGCGCTCCTTCCCCTGTTCGATCCGATCGGCCAGGGCGAGGTATGAAGCGGTGGCAAAGCCGAAGCGGTTGAAGAGGTTCCGGGTATTGATTTCCGCTTCCTCGATGCGCTTGGAGATCTCCACCTCCTGCTCCCGGGTCAGCAGGGGGACCTGTCCCATCTGCTTGAGGTACATGCGAACAGGGTCATCGAGCACGTCCACCCGTTGCGCCTGGCGGGCTCGCTCTTCCTTTTCCAGCTGCTTCTTGAATTTTTCTTCGTCGTTGGACTCGATGATCTCGATGTCCATGCCGCGAAGGAGGATCAGGATGCCCTCGAATTCGTCCGGACTGATCACGCTTTCGGGGAGCGATTCGTTGATATCGTCGTAGGTCAGGTAGCCCTGATCCTGGGCGACCTTGATCAGTTCCTTGATCTTCTCGTTGCGTTCTTCCCGATTGATCTCGAGTTTGACGTCATCCTTGCCGTCCACCTTGGAATTCAGTTTTGCTTTTGCCCGGCTGGCCTTCGACTTGGAACTTGTCTCTTCCTTCAAGGCATCCGCGCGGCTGACGCGCTTTACGGTGGTCTTGGCGGCGGTCTTGGAGTTCGCTTTGGCGGTGTTGTTCTTGGGTGTCTTTTTTGTGGAAGCGGAAACCTTGGCTTTGACCGTGCGGCCCGTGGCTACGGTTTTGGCCGCCTTGCGTTTCGAAGTGGTTTTCGACGCGCTCGAAACCTTGGTTTTCGTCTTCGGGGCGCTGGTTTTACTTCGCGTTCGGGGGGGCTCCCGGCTCACCTTCCGGGCTACTTTTTTGGCCGTCTTTTTTGCAACCTTGGTCCGGCTGGCAGTTTTCTTTTTCGATGACTTGGTGGATTTAGTAGCCGCCATTAAAATTCCCGGAAAAGTACAGAATACCCCTATGATACCCGCATTAGAGCGCGCAAAGGTATCATTTATCCCGTGACCGTCAAGTATATGGGGTAATTTTCTGCGAATTGGGTGCGGAGCCGGCCGGATTTCGGCGGCCGGGGGATCAACTCTCCATCTCCAGGATCGGGAGCGCTTCCTCCCATCCCTGGCGCAGGGTGTAGATATCGCTGACAAGTTGTTGGCGGGCGACAATGAGTTCCTCCTCTTCCTCGGCGCCCTTCGCGACGAGCGAGCGTTGATGGAGCTCTTTTTGCCGTCTTTCCAAGTCTTTTCTGCGAATCTGAAGAATGAAGTCCTTGGCCGCATCGTCCACGGCGGCGTCTTCGCCGATGAGGCGATTCGGCGCGGCCCGGGCGGCGGTTGCAACCCGAATACAGCTCTCTCCCGCATGGGCGAGGAAGCTGGTAAGATTCTCGGGAGTGGCATCCGTATCTTCGACGAGGACGCGTGCGACTTCCCGGCACTCCTCGCTGCTCATGCAATGGAAGGGCAGGTAGGACCGGACCAATTGCACGACCTCCTCGCCAATCATCATGAGCTCAATCAGGCAGATCTCAGAAGCCGGCTGATTCTTCGCCACCGGCTCCTTCGAGGGTTCTTCCACGCGGATGGGCCGCTGGTTGGAGGTGATTTTCCGTAAATCCTCCCGAAGGTGGCGCTCGTCGATGAGGAACCGCTTGGAGACCTTGCGAAGCATCTCGTCCTGCTTCACCGCCCTCGGAACCTTCCCGATACTTTCGAGAATCGCTTCGACGGCGACAAACCGGCGTTGATCTTCCTTGAAAATGGAGGGATCCGTCACAATGCGGTCCGCGTGAAAATCAACGACGGACTTTGCACTCTCGACGTACGTGGTGAGGGCCCCGGCGCCCTCCCGGAGAACGAGAGTATCCGGATCCTCCCCCGGCGGGAGAGCCGCGATGCGCACTTCCATGTTTCGGCTGAGGAATACGTCGGCGGAGCGGAGGGCTGCTTTCTGGCCGGCGCTGTCCGCATCCATCAGGAGTACGACGGTATTGGTAAAACGGTCCATGAGGGCGGCGTGCTTGTCTCCCATGGCCGTGCCCTGGGAGGCAACGACGTGCTCCAATCCGGCGAGGTGGCACCGAATCGCGTCGATCTGACCTTCGCAAATGACGGCATAGCCCTTCTCTCCGATGCTTGTCCGTGCCCGATCGAGGCCGAATAGAAGGTTGCTTTTGACGAATACGGGAGTCTCGGGACTGTTCACGTACTTGGCTAGATTGGTGGAATTGTCGAGAATCCGACCACTGAAACCTACGACCCGTCCGCGGATGTCCGATATGGGAAACATGATCCGCCCTCGAAACCGTTCGTAGGTGGAGCCGCGGCCATTATCCGAGCGCGCGATGAGCCCGGCGCCTTCAAGCTCTTTCGTCGACCATTTCTTCTGTTGGGCCCAGGAAGTGAGGGCGCCGCGTTGCTCCGGCGCGAACCCGATGCGAAATCGCTCCGAGGCCTCGCCGTCCAGTTGTCGCTTGCTGAGATAGTCCCGGGCGGTTTTCGCTTCCGGGTGGTTGGCGAGGCATTCCTGATAAAAACCGGTTGCGGCTTCAAGGACTTTGTACAGGACATCTTTCCGGGGGCCCTTGGGCGCATTGCCGGCCGGCCGGGATTCAGTTTGAAGCCGCATACCGCAGCGATCCGCCAGGATTTCCATGGCAGCGGGGAACTCGACCCCTTCGTACTCCATCACGAACGTAAAGACATCGCCGCTCACCCCGCAACCGAAGCACCGGAAAGTCTGCCGGTCTTCGTTGACGTTAAACGACGGCGTCTTTTCCGTATGGAACGGACAAAGGGCCTTCAGGGAAGAACCGGCGCGCTTCAGCTCGAGGTAACTACCTAGTACCTCGGCGATTTCGTTTCGTGCCCGGAGTTCCTCAATAATCTCCTTGCTCACAATGTCGGGCATTGAGCAGGCAGTATAGCGGATGGGAACCGGTCTGTGAACCGGGAAGTGGGAGTATTTAGTATTTAGTTTTTAGTGTTTAGTTTTTAGTGTTTTTAGGACTAAACACTTGCGAATCGGTCTGTGAACCGGGAAGTGGGAGTATTCAGTATTTAGATTTTTGAAACACTAAACACTAAACACTAAACACTAAACACTACATACTCTCCTCACTCCTCTTCAACCGGACCTTCCTCATCCGGTTCGTCGCTCTCATCATGATCGTCGACTTTCGGCAAGTCCAACTGGGGGTGGTCTTCCGCAATCTGGTTGTAGGCGGGGAGCAGGACCTTGGTGACGCCGCGGCCGATGGCGGACTCTTCTCCGAACGTGCGCTGCAGGAATCCACTGGGACTGAGGGTCGCTACCAGGATGATCGTGACCAGGATACAAAGGCAGCGGAGCGCGCCGGCGACGAGCCCGCCGATCTGCTCGAAGGGGGGCTTGAATTTGAATTCCGCAATATTTCGAAGGCACCACCGAACCAGCACCATGCCGAACCCGGCGACCAGGAAGAGGAGGACAAAAGCGGTGAGCCCGGAAGCCTTCAGGGAGAGGCGCGTAAATTCGGCAATTCGATCACTGAAGGGGAGGTAGAACAGCCACCCGGCCACTACCGCGGTGCCCAGGCCGATCAATCGGGCCAATTCTCCCGACAATCCGCGCATCCAGCCCCGGACCATCCCGTACCCGACAAAGACCAGGGCCACGATATCCACTACATTAAAGGATGCTTCATTCATCGGGATTTGGGGTGCAGGGCATGCGGTTCCGGGTTTGAAAGATGATTTCCAAGATCAGCAGGGTCTTTTTGTCGGTGTTTATCCCACTCTAATTCCAAAATCGACTCAAAACATCCGGTTCGCCGATATCAAGCCCCGGCCGGACTCCCCACCGGCAGATCCTGCATTCAGCATCCCGTATCCGGCTCCGTCAGCTTTCTCAATTATGATACCTCCCCTTGCTAGACGACTTTCCCCTGTTTGTGTAGGTTGATAGGGATAGGAGAGAGTTGGAAGGTTTGGGTGGTGAGAATGAAGACAAGTGAACATCCTGAGGTCTGTCAACGGGCCGGATTTACCCTGGTCGAACTTCTTGCCGTAATTGCCGTAATCGCGGTGGTTGCCGGTCTGATCATCGGTGCCGCCGGGGTGTCGGGGAAAAAGGCCGATGCCGCGCGCGCCACGACCGATATTGCGCTGATCCAGGAGGCGTTGGATGATTACCGTGCGGAGTATGGAGCCTATCCCAATGGGATGGCGCTGGATATGACTCTTTCCTACTTTGAAGATCTTACCAATTATGTGACGGAAATAAGGTTCACCGATCCGTGGGGAGCTCCTTACATTTATTCATGTGATACGAACAAGTCTGCATTCAGCTATGAAATCAAATCGCAGGGCCCCAATCCGGCTGTTCCTGAAGATGATATTTCGAATCGCCGATAATGCAGAGAAGCGAATGGGAGAATGATTGAAATGCATATGAAGGAACATGACCATCGCGGCTTCACCCTGATTGAACTGCTTGTCGTCATCACGATCATTGCGATTCTGGCCGGAATCCTCATTCCGACCATTGCTTCCGCCATCAAGAGGGCCGAAGCCGCGAAAGCAAGAGCCACCATGATGGCGATCAAAACGGGCGTGGAAACATACCAAACGACCTACGGCAAGCTTCCGCTGAAAGTGAATGACCACGGAAACTCCGAAAACGGGAATCCGTATGCGACAACGGCGGAAGTGATCAGGATCCTTCTTGCCGACGTAAGTGGTCCAACAGAAAAGCTGAATCCCAAGAAGATCGTGTTTCTGTCGGTGGATCAAGTCGTTTCCGGAGGGGTTCTCCTGGATCCCTGGGACCAGCAATATGACATCTGGCTTGATACCGATTATGACAATATTACCAAGGTAGATTCCGATGAAGTTCGGGATTCGGCCGTGCTTCGCAGCGGGGGCCCTGACGGCGCCAAAGATACTCCCGACGATATCTACACGTACACCCGGTGAAATCTCTGACAAAAAGCTTAGAAGCGAAGTCCGACGATTCGGGCTTCACCCTGATCGAACTCCTCGCGGTGGTGGCGATCATCGGCCTTGCGTTCGGGATTGCGGTGGCGGCGCTACCGGGAATGACCCGGGGCAGCGCGCTGCGGGGCAGCACCGCTGAACTTCGAGCGACCATGAAGTTGGCCCGGCAGTGGGCGGTGGGTCATCGCGAGGTGACCTACGTGGTGTTCGCGAGCGGCGGGTCCGGGATGTACAGCGGGTCCGCGGAAAAGAGTTTGGCCGGGGAGAGGGCGTACCGGGGCTATGCGGTGGTAGGCGAAAAATCCGGGATGGTTTCCGATTGGAAATTTTTGAAAGTTGGAATCTATTTTTTGCCTTCCAGAGCAAAGGAGAACAGTTCTCCGCAGCATTCAACGGACGGCAAGAATCCCTTCCAGGGCTCATTGACACTGGAAATACCTTTCCCCGAGAGTTGGGACTCCGATACGGTTACCTTACCGGCAATCGGATTCAAGCCGGATGGGGGACTCGCAACCGGGGCGACTCCGAAAGAGGTCTACATCTCCGAGGGATTTGTCACTGCCTCCGTAGGCAAAGGTGATATCAGCGAAAGTGATTTGCAGTTTAAACCGGACGCGCCCGTGACCGGGTTCGAAGTGTTGGGTCTGACCGGGGCGTTGCGAATCCGATCCTATGGCGAGGAGTGATGCTGAAACACGAAGTCATGCCAAAAGCTGGAACGAAAGACGGGTTTACTCTCGTCGAGATTGCGCTGGCCCTGCTGGTGGTCGCGATTGGAGTGGTCTCGATCATGGCTCTGTTCCCGGCCGGGCTGAAGTCCAACCAGCGGGCGATCGAAGAGACCCGGGTCGCCATGTTCGCCGAAGATGTGCTGGGTGGAGTGAAGACGATGATTGAAGAGACCCCCTGGCAGGACGTTCAGACCGAACTGCAGGGGCAGGGCCTTCCCGGCGTTGCCCCGGACCTTTTCGTTGATGGGGGTGCGATCAAGGCGATCGGGGGGCCGGGGAAAACTCCATTCACTTACGAGTATTCCGGATCGGGCGTTTCGATTGTCGAATCGGTTGTTAGGTACAACTTGAAGATCGAAACGATCGGCGCGAACGTCAATCGATATGGAATTACGTTGCGGGTCTGGCCGAACGAGTTTGGACAATCGGAGGACGGTTTCGCCTTTTATACCGAAGCCTACTACCATGGTAGACACAATTAGAAATCGCCGATGCCAGAGTCCTTCCGCTACGGCGGGTTTTACGCTGATCGAACTGCTAGCCGGTATGGCCGTTCTGTCGGTCCTTATCGTGCTGATGGCCCAGTTCGTAAACGTTGGAACCGACGCCTGGGAACACGGCATGCGACAATCCGAAACCAGCACCAGCGCGCGTGCGGCGCTGGACTATATTGCCGCGGAACTTTCCACTGCCATCGCCAGTGATCACGTGACTTTCCGTCATGTCGACAAAGTGACCGAGACCTACTATACCGACCTCGACGAGTACGGCGACCAGTTGATGTTTGTTTCGGTATCTAAAAAGCCGGATTTTTCACGTCCGGCCCGCGCGGGGATGGAGGTTGTTTTCTTTCTACGGAATATGAAGAATACCGGCGGATCAAGCATGGTGAACCGCTACGAGCTCGTGCGCAGTTTCCGGGCCAGCACAAACTCACAGTTCAAGGCTTATCGCTATGCGAACGGCAACGGACCGGATTGGACGAATGGCTGGAATCCCTCTTCGCAAACACACACCGTCGCAGAGAACATTTCCGCTTTTCAAGTCTGGGTGTATCCCGACGTACAAAGCAATGCCCAACCCGATTTTCACTCCGGCAGCAATTCGAACAGTTTACCCGTCTGGGCCGACATCTATCTCGAAACACTGAGTGACACGGATGCGCAGCGGGCCGCGCTCATTTCCGATGATTCCGATCGGGAGGAATTTGTTCGGAAGTGGTCGCGGGGATATGCGACCCGGGTACACTTCAAGAATCGAAAAGGGTATAATCGAAGCAGCTGACCGATGAGAACGAGGAAGGACATTCGACGTGCGGACGACGGCATTGCGCTGGTCATTGTGCTCGGCATTTTGTCGATACTGCTGATTCTCGGCGTGGCGTTCGCCACGGCTCTGCGCACCGATCAGATTGCCACCAGGAACAGTATCGATTCACTGCGGGCAAGACAGTTCATCGATGCCGCGGTTGCCGCCGCCATGGATGAGATTGATTCCCGGAGGGATCCTCCGCCACTCGGTGACTCGAACTTTTTCATGACTTCGCCTTCCCAGGCGACTGCGGATCGGGTGATTCGTTCCACCGGCGGCGGCGAGACCATTTCTGCATCGGATATACTCTCCGGCACCGCGGGCCGTTACCTGCCCCGGGGCGTCACCAACGATGTCCTCGCGGCCGGAAGCGCCCAATGGCAGGCCGTTTCCGTTCCGGCATTGGGTGCAACGCCTGCACTCGACGGCCGGATTGCCTTTGTCGCAGTCGATGTCAGTGATTACGTTGACGCAAATCTGGCGGCGGGGTGGACTCGGAATTACGGAACCAACATGGGTGAAATCGCGCTTTTGGATGTACAGAATCTGAATGGTTTCACGAACGACCGGGAAACAGCCTGGGGTGAATTCGACACGCTGCCGGACATCGAGATGTTGGCGGCACCCTATTTACAAGGCGGTGAGAACTTCCTGATGCTTCCATATTCCCTCTACCCGTCGAACTACTGGAACGCCGCCACCGGAAACGAGACGCGCCATTTCGACATCCGGACCGCGATCAGCGGGACTTCCTACAGCTCCATCGACAAGGACAGCATTAACCTGGGGACGATTGAGCAGGCTATCCGGGACTCCGCGATCGACCCCGCGATTTCTACCGACCCCACATCGGTTCTTCAGCTTGCCGCGAATATTCGGGATTACCTGGATAATGACAACGTCCCCGGCAACGGACAGTTTTCAGAACCCTATTCGCGGAATCCCGCAATGCAGGTTCAGGCAGCCTCCATCTGTACCGAGGCGGTTCCGATGATCAACGAGGTGCGCCTCGCGAACCAGTTGCGCACAGTGGTTGCGGGGAGGGGCCGAACAAACTGGATCAGCAGAATCCTGGTCGACGTGGAGTTGTGGTTTCCGTTCGTGGGTGTAAATACCTCTGCCGACGATTTCGAAGTGGAGCTTCGTGGGCTTTTGATCGGGCCGATGGACCCGACTCCCGAACTCAACTTTCTCATTCGAAATGAAAAACTGGATCGCAGGCAGAGCGGGAACGGGTACTATGTTTACTCAATCGGTTATCCGCCTACCGTGCAGGAGAAAATTGCCACTACGTTGCCGGACTATAGCAGGGCCCGGGGTGTCGTAGAGATTGCGGTGCTGGAGACGAGCACCGGCGAACTTGTCGACCATCTCTATTTTGAAATTGATGACTGGAAAACGGAGATGTTTCAGCCCTCGGATCTCCCCAACGTCCCCCCCTCGGTGGGAAGTTCCGTAATCGGGCAATTGGATCAGCAGGCTGACGACCCGAGAATTAATTGGGATTGGCACGACACCGCGCAATGGAATCTGGCCGAATTCGGCGATCATTCCCTGGGCGCATCAAACGACAAATTCCTTACGTATGATGAGACGGCGCCTGACGAGAAGGATGGCGACACCGTCATGTTCGTGCGCAACGGGATGTACCGCTCGCCCGGAGAGTTGGGCCAACTTCTGTATGACGCGACCCGGCCCTGGCAGACCATTCGCCTCCTGGGTCCGGACCCCAGGAGCACCTCGAGCCTTGTTGAGCATTTCGCGGCCTCTACCAATGAGCAGGGATACGTGAATCTGAACACCGGGGACCAGGAAATCCTCGCATCGGCGTTTGTAAATTCTCCGGTGAGACGTGTTCCGGACGAACCTCCCACCACGGTACTCCAGTTAAATGAGGCGATGTCGGTTGCCGGCGCAATTCTTGCAAAAGGAATCAACACCGGAAAAGAATTCAAGAATCGAGCGGACTTGTCTCGGAACACATACGTGACATCCGCGGATCTCATTGCCGCATCCTCGAAGATTTCGAACGGCGTTATTGCGGAAAACGTAATCTCAGATACCTACGGTCTGCTGGGCACCCGGCAGAACCTGTTCGTAGTCTTGGCCGTGGCACAAGTTTTTGCGCCGAAGTCCGCTGTTGTCACTTCGGAGCGGCGCGCAGTAGCCCTGGTGTGGCGCGATCCGCTTCCGAACTCGGATGATGCGAGGAGCCGGCACACAGCTTTCGTAAGAAACCTTGTGTGGCTGAACGAGTAGCGGATCAATCTGGAGGGCGAAGCTTCAGCTGAGCCGGGCCCGTGGAACGAACCTGAAAAGAGCCAACGTGGAGCTCTGCTCCGACCCCCGATCGTACCCTGACTGCCCAGTTGTGCGGCTCCGCCGAAGCTTCGCCCTGCACATCGTTCGCGATCCCGTCCAGGTGTTTGTTGGGTCAAATGCCCATGAATCCCACATCTGTACACATCCAACCACTATCCTCTGACTCCCAAACCCATGATGAGATGCTTACTCCGCGATTTCCATGGTCAGTGATCCAGTGCACTACAATATCTGAAGTTTGCTGAAGTACGTTCCCGTTGTTGTCGTTGGATTGCGATCTTCTCTCGAAGAGAATGTGGTACTTTGCGAGCGGATCGTGGAGTCGCTGCGGCGAAATCACGTGTCTTTCTTCGCTTGAGAGTAGATCCAAAAACCCGGAGGTGTCACCGTTCTTCAATGATTCGGCAATTCTTAGGAACCGAGAAGCAAGTTTCTCCGGTAGCCGTTTGTCAGGAGACGCCGTTGAAACACTGACTTCGATTGTTTCACTCGCGCCAGGATCTATCTTGCCCTGAACCGAAATTGACCAAAGACAGAGCGACGCCAGGATTGTGAACGCGATCAGTACGAGGGTTGTTGTCGTCTTTTTCATCATGCTTCCTCTGCGGTTTCTTTGTGAACTGCCCAACGACGCCCGAGAGCGGCGCGCGGTTTAGCGCGTACGTCTCCTGGGCATTGTTGTGCTACCAATTCGTTCAATGCTTTTTGTGAATGTGATCAATCTCTTCTCCTCGCTCGTTTACCAGTGTAGCAGTTAGAAGGGCGCATTCCAGAAACTCATTCGATTCTCCGCGCCGGGTGAGCAGTACGACGGGCACCATGTTGGAAACAAGCAGTGTCGTCGAGATATTGTCATGTACTGTGGCAGAGTGTGGATCGGGTTGACGCGTGCTGATCCACTCAAGTGTAACGTCCACCATTTTCCTCTCCGGGCCGACAGTTGGAGTCACGCTGAGTGAAGACTCAAACAGAATGTTCGTATTGGAATTCGTGCTGCCGTGGCGTTTCGAATGCGCCTTGATGCCGCTTCGAGTAGTGATTGAAGTGCTGTCCAGGACGACAACATCGTCGTCGGGAATCTCTGAGAGGGTGCTCGATGTAAAAATGGTGCCAGGTAGAATTTTGTGAAATCTATGATTATGAATTCGCACAAGAGTGACATCCAGTATGACTTGGGTCGGACGGCAGGAGGTATGGCTATCCCTCAGCAAACGGCTGAGCATGTGGTGATTATCGGCGGTATTGTGAACGACCAACTCCTCGGCAAGCGCATCATATCGCATGAAACTCCCTTCAGTGGAAGGTACTCCTGCTCTCTCGAAATAGGCTTGGAGATCGAAGAGCTCCGGAGAGGGAAGACGGATCTCTACAAATTCCCCCTCGGTTCTGTCGATCTCTACAACGGCGATTTCATCGAATAATTCGGAACCGAACGGGTAGGCACGTGTCACAAGTTGAGAGTCCTGAGCCACGCACGAAAACTGACCTATCAAGAATGCCAGGATCCCAATCGAGCGGCCTGGTATGCGCATTGCCATGTTCTCGTAAGCTTCTCAAAGGCACTGCAGGATTCTCGAGGAGAACTCCCCATCCAATGGCATCCAGGCGCTATGGCGCGGTCTGACGTACCCGGAAATGCATCAGGGGGGCACCGGGAGCAGGGTTGCTGAATGTGGAGGTATTCATCCCGGCCAGAAATGAATTGGAGACGCCGGGGACGGTCGACCAACTCGGTTCGTTCAGGGGCGGGTCGGTCGTGTATTCAATGATTACATTCCAGCCTTCAGTGCCCATGGATTTAATTTCGAAGTCCGTTCCGCCGCTCTGAGTTATTTCCACGATGTCGGGGGAGGGAACGATCGCTGCGTCGGATGCCCGTACCCGGTACAGAATGGATCTCGAAGCAGGAGCCGGCGAAGTGAAGACGGTTGTATTCGTCCCGTTGTCGTACGTCGTGTTTGAAGATCCGATCATCAGCCACGTGCCTTCGCCCCCGACCGGATCGGTGCTGTATTCCGGCACCAGGATCCAGGATTCGGGCACGCCGATGGATTCTATCGTAACCACGTTCCCGGTCTGGACGATGGATATGATTTCAAGATTCGGATCGTCGGGAGGGAGGGGCGGTGGTTCGGTCAGGGTCTGGTTTTGATTATCGGCGCCCGGGGTCAGGGTGGTGTTCACAGCCCATTGGAAGTCACTGGCGCGATAGCCGGTGTTCGTAAGCCCCAATGATTCGTCCTCGAGCGCAAAAATGGAATCCTCTCCCGCATACACGGCATCCGGAAAGGTGTTTGTCGGGGCGGGGAAGCCGTAGGAGATCTCGTTGATCTTGACTCCAAGGTCATCGACGATTCGAATTGCGCCTCGTTTTTCCATGCTGGTATTGGGCGCCCCATCCAACGCGTTCGTGAAGACACTGTCCACGTTCGGAACCCCTGCATCGCCGAGCACGAAGTAGCCGAACCCGTTGGTGTTGTCTTCCGGCAGAATGTGGGACAAACCGAACGGATACATCGCATAGACCGCAGCCGTGTCATCTACCAGGTGGATACTCCAACCTCCCAGATCGAGGCCGGACGGTCCGATGACCTCGATGTATTCGTTTGTCTCCGGATCGAAATCGAATGCGGCCCCGTTGTAGTTGATTTCGTTGATCCACGCCGTGCTCGGAGGCAGTTGAAACACCGTGTAGGAAGCAGGCGACCCGGGTGCGTCCACCGGAAGTACCGCCGGACTGTTGGTTCCTCCGCCGGTGAAGGACGCCGATACGTAATACTCGACGATCACTCCGCCTGCCTGGGCCGGGATGGTTGCCTCGTAGGTATCCCCGGAAGTGTTAGACATCGGCAGGGATTGGTAAGAGCCGGATGAGTTGATGCGATAGAGGGTCGTGAGGACAAGGTTCCCGGCGCAGTTTTCCGGTGTGGCGTCGACGCGGACGATTACCGTTTCCGTGTCGAGAGGGGTTTCGGGGCTGTTTTCGAGGCCGAAGAGTACGACATCAGCCGCCGGAAGTGTCTGGCCGAGATTGGAAGCGCCGGGGGTGCCGGCGTTTACCTGGTTCCCCCATGTGAAGTCGGCGAACCCGGTTCCGATACCGGAGAGATAGATGGTTGTTCCGACGTCGTCATTGTTGTCCGCCAGATCGGTAAACTGGCTTTCGACCGTGTTGGTATTCTGCCCATCGTAATCAAGCAGGTGAACATTCACGGCGCCGCTTTTTCTGCGAAGCTGAATGGAATCCATGGGGCCGTTTTGAATTTCATTGGATGTCCAGCCCGCAGGGGTGAAGTCGGGGTCCACCGCGAATCCCGGGGAGACCAGTCCGAGCACGAAGAAGCCTACGCCGTTTATCTCATTGGAGAAGGTGTGTGCGGCGGCGGCGAGATCGATCGTGGTGTAGGCGGACCCTGTCTGGTTGATCAGCAGGATTTCAAAGTCGTCCAGGGATTGTCCGGCGGGCCCGGCCAGCTCGATCCATTCGTTCGTATCGGAACCTGGTTGGTCGTAATCGACTTCGTTGATCCACGGGTCGATCAGTGCGGTCGCCGAAATCGCCGAAAGCATCAGCGCGATGCCGATTCTCGCCACTGAGAAACGCCTTTTTTCTAATCCCTTCACCAGCACAAACATACCCATATTTTCCAAATTGGGGTAGGAGTTTATCAGCACCGAAGGGATTTTTCAGCCCAGTAGTGTGTCCGCAAAGCCACCCGCACCGAGCCTCAGCCAAAACAACCGTGGCACGGCGGCTCCGCCCCGTGTCTGCGGAGCCACCCGCACGCAGCCTTTGCCAAAAGCCGTGGCACGGCGGCTCCGCCCCGTGTCCGCGGAGCCACCCGCACAGAGCCTTTGCCAAGAGCCGTGGCACGGCGGCTCCGCTCCTTTTCCGCGGAGCCACCCGCACAGAGCCTGGGCCAAAACCGTGGCACGGCGGCTCCGCGCCGTGTCCGCGGAGCCACCCGCACAGAGCCTTTGCCAAGAGCCGTGGCACGGCGGCTCCGCTCCTTTTCCGCGGAGCCACCCGCACAGAGCCCCGGTCAAAACTGTGGCACGGCGGCTCCGCCCCGTGTCCGCGGAGCCACCCGCAGGATCGGTA
>Ga0315336_1000546_pt1 | contig 98671 bp, 62 predicted proteins | sample ASW5metaG_FD_204512 | JGI IMG/M metagenome (GOLD analysis project Ga0315336, IMG submission 204512) | Ammonia-oxidizing marine archaeal communities from Monterey Bay, California, United States - ASW #5 | ecosystem: Environmental > Aquatic > Marine > Intertidal zone | place: USA: California...
CGTAAGACCGGGGCACGGCCGATGAAATACGGCGACTGGGAGGGGCTGTGCACGATGCGGGACCTCAGGAAGCAGGTTCTGCACTCATCAGTAGATGGTGGCCGCAAGTAGATACGCAGGCACTTTACCCAAGGAAAGCCGAAGCATGCCACGATCATGCACTTGCCGTGTAGCGGCCATTCCCACGCTCTCTTTTCTCTGAAGAAACTTTGAAAGCCGATAATCCTTTTACCCGATCCTCGGACATAGTGTCTGCAGGGCCAGGCTTTATTTCCAAATTCTTCAAGTCGACTTTGATCCCGATTTTTGCGCATTCGGCGACCATGATTCTTGGATCCAATTCTCTTGGGATATCGAGCGGAATCATACTGACGCGAAATTCATCCCAGAGGTGTATTTCTTCCTCCGATCTCTGCAGCATCTCTTTGGATGATACAGATTGCCAAAAACCAACCGCCGCCACCCAGCCACGATACTTCGGCCTGATATTTTCGAGGATGCTTTTTTTCAGTTCATCAGGTGAAAATCTTGCGGCTCCGGATTTTCCGGTTGACCTATTGCCCACTGTCGAGCGTACCTCTTCGGTTGCGGACATTGATTTATTGAGAGGCTCCAAAGGCTTGTTAGATCTAATCATTTTTCACCTTGCGGGGTTGCGTTTTCGGCTGTTTTAGCCGCATTTCGCACCCTATGACGCAAGATTCGGACCACATTCCAGTGCCAAGCGACAGGCACGGGAGTACTTCAGAAGGCAGAGTTTCATCTTTTCGCGCACCCCTGCCCGTTCCGGTGACCGAGTTTGGATCCCGGAATCGAGAACGCGCTGGTTGGGGTCGGATCCTCTGACAGGGAATTGACGGAAATCGAAGAATCGCTTTCCGAACTTGGTTTCATCAAATGGGGATCTGCCCGAAACGCAGAGAAATTGGAAAATCCTGCGGGTGTTCAATCCGTACTGAGAGACTACATGCGGGACATGCGAGAGGCGGAACGATTCCTTGCAATCAATCCGGAAAACGCATCATTGAAATGAGTAAAGAAATGGCTCGCTGATCGGAGGGAGTGAGGGATTCGGATATCGAATCCCCGTGTTCTCACTCTTCTGAAATCAGCCAGGTTCAGGTCGAAGCCTTGACTCCAAAGCGATTCAGCAAGCTTGCGGTCTACTCGCGATCGAATTCGACTACGGCCTCGGGCAGTTCCCTCTTCATCTTGCGCAATCCGTAACCAAACCCCGAACCTGAGATCGTGGACAGGTCCAGTACGCCATTTCGACGCTTGTACAGGCCAGGATGGACTTCCTCCTCCGCCAGAGATGCTTCCGGATAGAATTGCATGGCATTGCTTTCCACGCCCATGATCGTTCCGGCGTAGGCGGCGAGGAGGCAGTGCGGAATCTGAGCAATCATTGGATTGGTAAGGTCCTGCACCATAAGCCCCATTCCGTGAGCTTTTGCCCAGCAAAGGCTGAGAAGGGCTCCGGTTTGCGTTTTGCAGGTCTTCAGCGCCACGCCGGTCCATCCCAGTTCTCGTCCCAGTTTTACGTACTTCCAGTCGTGCGCACTTTCATCGAGAAAGAGAGGCTTGCGTTCAGACACACTATGCACGTCGATCTGATTTGCCTCCAGATCATAGGGGAAAGGTTGTTCCACGTACAGCATCCGATCCATGATGTCAGAGTGTTCTGATTGAAGGCGGTCCAGGATCTCATTCACGTACGCGGGATCCCGCACCGTGCAATTAAAGTCTGCGGTCAACCAGTTGGCGCCTTCCTTCTCTCCGATTTGTCCAACCTTCACAATCCGGTCGTAATCCCATGGGCTGTCGTTCCCGCGAAGCTTGATTTTCAAGCAGTTCAAGCCATCGGTCTTGATCCAGTCGCTGAGTAGTACGGGATACCCATCATCCGGTTCTTCGCCCGTTAAGTCGTCCTCCTCCAATGGATCAAGCCCACCGACGAGGTGCCAAACGGGTTGTCGCAGTTTTGGTTCCTCAAGGAAGTCCTGGGGATATTTTCCCGCAAACGATATATCGGAACCGGGGTCCGGCTCGATATAGTGCGACAGGTCTTTGGTCATAAATGTGTCGTTATACGTCTCATAGACCGGGACTCCATGGAGATTCCCGTATGCGTCGTGAAGCGCGACGTCGTAGGCGGAAAGAGACACCAGTGCCGCAAGGTGAGGCATGGCCGCGTCACCTGGTTTTCCTTCATTGAAAGTTTCAAGGAGGGGACCCAGCCGTTTTCTCAGAAACTCTTGGCCAATGTCCATTGCGTGGCCGAATACTGCGAATGATTTCAGATTTTTCCCCAGCAACGCGGTGAACGACTTCATCGATTCTTCCCGTATCGAGTAGTCGGTCTGCGACGGCCAGGTCCACGCAACGCTTAATGGGGTCTCTCCCCAACCTTCCGCACGCCGGCCTTTTTCGTCGACCACCCGGACGCAGGCCCGCGCGCAGGTTGCATGTGTAAGTACCTGGTTGCCGAATTTGAGAGGCATTCGGGTTTCTACCGGCAAAAAATAGCAGGCAACATCGGTGATTCGGATATCGTGTGAACTAGCCATAACAGTCAGGATGAATAGGTCCGGGGAAGATGGAAGGCAAGACTTTTGATGCACACGGGCAAATTAGGCGGCCGTGATTTGGTTTTGACGCTCCCGCGTATCAGTGATTGGATAGATGAATGATTTTCTGGGAATTCCGACCCGTCCAGCAATTGGTTTAAAGTAACCCGTCGCCCACCCATGACTATGCAGGCAAATAGATCCATTCTCACCACTACCGTAGGTTCCTATCCCGTGCCTGATTGGCTGGCGGCGCTCCCGAGCGAGCAGGCGGTTGTCGATGCAACCCGGGTTGTCATCGACACCCAGCGGGCGGCGGGTATCGATCTTCCGACCGATGGAGAACTTTACCGCTTTGATGTCAATCATCCTGATACCAATGGTATGATAGATTATTTCGTCGGGTCGTTATCCGGAATTCGCGCAAGAATCGGGCGTAGGGACACCGAGGCTTTTCAGAAAAAGGGCGAGATGGGTTTCAGGTCGAAGCCGGCCGGGGTTGTAGACGGCGAAATCGGCGACGGGTCAATGAATCTCCTGGCAGATTGTGAACGCGCCGGCTCCGTGGCGGGGAACGCATTCAAATTCACTTTAACGAGCCCATACATGTTGGCACGTACACTTCTCGACAATCACTACGGCGATTTTGAAGAGTTGCTGATGGCCATTGCCGACGTTCTGGCCCGCCAGGTAGTTGACCTACCCTGCGAATGTGTGCAGGTGGACGAGGCCAATATCCCTGGTAACCCAGCTGACGGACCTGTTGCGGCCAAAGCGATCAACGTCGTGCTGGACAAGGTCACTACACAGAGCGCGGTTCATTTTTGTTTCGGCAATTACGGGGGCCAGACGATTCAGAGCGGAAGATGGAAAGAACTGACAGATTTTCTGAGTTCACTCCACTGCGACCATGTGGTTTTGGAGCTGGCACACCGGCCCAAAGAGGACCTCCACGCGTTGAAAGACATCGACCCGAAGATTGCTCTTGGAATCGGAGTTGTCGACATCAAGGTGAATCACATCGAGACGCCGGACGAGATTGCATCCCGCATTGAATCCGCGGAGAAGGTTCTTGGTTCCGGCCGTATCAAGTGGGTACATCCGGATTGCGGATTCTGGATGCTCAAGCGCACGGTGGTGGACCGGAAGATCGAGGCCCTGGTGAAAGGGAGAGATCTATATGCCGGGAGTTGAGCGCACCGGGTATCTTAATCTACAGGGACCGACAGCCGACAGGTCCAACTCGCCACGTCCCAGATCCCGCAAGCTTTGAACAACGTATGCGCAATGAGGCGATGCCCATACTCGTTCGGGTGAAATCCCCCGTCCAGGAGTTGCCCGCGGCAACCACCTGTCGCGAGCCATTGCTCCCAATGGTCGATATGCGGAACCTGGCACCGTGCCGCAATTTCACGAGTTTTTCTCGCGTACTGATCCAGGGTTTCCATCCGCTGATTCCATCCCTTCGTTTTCGCCTCCCGAGCTTCAGAATCGGGCCATTCCGTCATTGCCACGACTGCGTCGACTTGTACCGGCAACATGGGAATCGTAGTTTGCAGAATCGCTTGAATACCGTTTTGACGAATCGAATCAAGAATCCTGACGTAGCGTTCCTCGAAAGCCTTCAACTCTTCGCGCCCTCCGGCTGCGTCATTGGTGCCGAACATCAGGAATACGGCATCCGGCTGTAAATCGAATACCCGATCATTTAGTCGTGATTCCAGCGCCGCCGTGGTCCAGCCGCCAACGGCGGTATTGATCACGATGTCCTCGTTGCGAGCCAGTTCGCCCACCCGTTCTTTGAACAACTGGGTATAGTCGCGGTATCCCCGGGTATGCCGGGCTCCCTGGGTGATGCTGTCGCCCGCGAACAACCAGCGGACCGGTTCGCTTCGCGCCAACAATTCTCTCAGGTCGATATCAGGCATCCGTCGTCTCCAGTATCACGTCAATTCTCAAAGTAAGGATGGAGTTCAATAAGACCCACAAAAAGCGTTTGACCGGCGGGCTCGTCCGCATTCTCGATGATTGCACGATCGGAAATAGTGAGCGTGGAGGTCTCTTTCTCTGCGCGAAATACGACACGATGATAGTTGTGTCGAAACGGATTCTCATACCGCTTGATGCCGTAATGCGGATAGCTGCTCCACAGCGTTGCGTTCATCTGGAAGCTTGGATCCGGAATGGGTTCGGTATTCGAAAAGGCGATGGACACTGCGTTGGTTTTGATTACGGATCGGCCGTTGAGCAAATCGTCGTAGTCGGCAGTATAGGCGGAGAAGGCATATGCCTTACCCGGCACCAGGTTGCGAACTTCCTGCGAAAGTTCATTCGGCCCTTTTGTACTTCGAGTCATGAGGACTGCCCGGTCTGCATTCCGCGACGAACTGGCGCCGAAAATTCGCTGAAGGTCGGTAATCTCCTGAATCCTGATTCCACCAGGCTCCGCTTCCCGGGCCACCCACTCGTCGAGGCCGTATTCAAAATCGACATTTCTCAAGTGATTGAGTTCGTACAGGAAACCATATTCCTTGGACAGCAGGTCTGTATTTCCCTCAATGCCGTAGTGGCGGTGCAGTCGGCCGGTCCATCGCACATATTCTTCGTCGCACTTTCTGGAAGCGTATTCCGACACCCCGTAGAGCCTCCAGAACGAGGGGTGGTTTGCCATGATCTTGAACATCAAGTCAATAAACACTTTGAAGTCCACGCGACTATGCGATGCCCAGTTTCCGGAGGTTGGAACGCTGAAATAGCCAAGTACTTCAATCAGCCGCTGTTCGACGTCCGGAACGAGTTTTCCCCACGCATCGAGGTTCCTGCGCACATTGGTGTCGAGATACGATCTTGCGTACCGGTGCGGAACTTCGAAAACGTAGGTTTCCATTCCGATGAGGTCGCCTTGCCTCGACAACATTCGCGCAAACTCCACCGCATGCTCACCGTAGTAGCACCCGTGATTGTAAAAAGCCAAGAACTGAGTTCCGGCAGTCTCGGGATCTTGCCGCAGCCTTCGTAGTGCTTCGCTCCAGGCATCGAACTTCTGCCTGGAGTAAGCGCCAAATTCATCCGCCCCAATATAATCGCATCGCGGATCCGAAAACGGGTCTCGCTCCAACCAGTACTCGTACGCGCTGTCGGCGGTTACGGATGAGTTGCCAATCCCAGGAATCACCTGCTCAAACATAATTTTTCGGCCCGACTCTCGCCAGGCGGCAGCGCGGTCCGGCTCTTTGAATCGGGAGCGCGCTCCGTAGCTGGCCGACAAGGCATTACAGTTTCGAAGCATGTCCGGCCAAAGGTAGTCCCAGGACATGATCGGGTAATTGGGAATGACGTGACCGCCAAACATGACCTGCAAATTCTTATAATTAGGCGGTTCCTCCGGTTGGTCGCATAATCGTATGTACAGCAGCTCAGGCATTGTTCGAAGGACGAGCGTTTTGTGCTTCGGATTTCCGCTCGATTCGACACGCAGGCGATGAACGCCTTCCGGAAGGTACCGCATCGACTCCAGGGTCCTCTCCTTCCCTGCATGGTGTTGGACAACCGGCTTTTCCGCTGATACGGATTCCAGGTAGATATTGAGCTGGTCATCTTCGGTCGTGTCCGCTTCCGAAGATAGGAAAAGCCATCCTTCCCTTGGATTGATGAAGCTGTATTCATCCCGGTCCGGAGAAGTCAGATTGAGAATTTCTGTGACGAAGTTATTGAGGACCTTGTGACCCGGCGTCGGTTCATCCCATGCCGGACGAGGCGGCAAAACGCAGCGGATCTTTTCCTGAAGAAGAATCACGTCATCCGGCCGCATCACCACGGTGTCGAGTGAATACTTCCCCGCCGTGAGGGTTCCAACGGGAATGCTGATTTCATGGAATCCCGGGTGATCAGGGCCGCTGTCCGTCCATTGCCCGACCGGATCTGTCATTCCCGAGGGAAACAGGCTGACCTGGACTTTCGCGCCGGCCGGCACATTGTCCATTTCCAATACGAGTTCGTCATTGAAGGGGAACGGAAAACATCGGAGATTCAGGCCGTAGCTCTCCCGTGTCTCCAGGTATCGCTTCTTCACTTCAGGAGCGCTCAGGGCTCGATCATAGATCGCCACCTCGCCGATTAATCCGTGGAAAACCGTTACCCCTCGCGGATTCAATTCCCCGTCCGCATTCGGCCTGGCGCCGACTACGAAGGGTGTATCCGCTCCGACCCGCAGTTTCTCGTTCGGAACGAGTTGCAGGCCTTGCAGGATACCGTCGAGATAAAGCCTGGCGCCGGTGCTGTCGAAAGTCCCCACCAGGTGATGCCACATGCCGGCGTAGAATGGAGCTTCCGCTCCTTCGAAACGATCGCGAGGCAATTTTGGGAACTGCACCCACCCCCCGCTTCGGGCGAAGAGGCTGCACTCCGGCTGCTTGCCCACGATTGTCTGTGAGACTTCAGTATCCGGCACGTCAGCCGGCTTGACCCATGCCTCGAGGGTGACGAACTCTGAAACGTCGAGGCTGGGCGCATTGCCGCAATCCACGTAGCCATGTGTTCCGTCGAACCGGAGCGCGTAGCCGCCCCCGAATTTCACCCTGTCAACTGCGACGACTCTTCCGTCATTGCCTTGACCTGATTCATCTTTCACCACGCCGTCTATCAAGTCATCGAAAGTATAATGTAAAACCAGGTTCTCATCGGTTGTTCCGGCAAGCAGGTGCGGAATCGGGGCCGCGGCGAGAAGTGCCGGCATCATGAAAAGGATGCAGGTTCGAATAGACACTTTCAGGTGGATCATCACGATTTCGACCTCATCTTAAATGGCTTTCATCATATCTTGGCGAATCCGCTCCCTTTCCGCCGCGCCGACCAGATTCCTGCCGAAGAGCGTCCTCAGACGATCAGGATTCAGTTGGAACGCTTCCACAAAGAGTCCCAAGTTTGCATGGCGGCGTACCCATCGCAAGTAGTTTCGAATCGCCTTCTCCAGATCCTCGCGCGTCTCTGCTTGCATCAAGTCGAACGAGTACGCGATCGTTCGAAATCCTGTCCTCATTCTTACCAAATGCTCTTTTCGCTGACGATTCAGGCGCGGCGTTGCGAGAGCCGAGCGCAGGATTCCCATGCCTTCAGAATACATGCTTCTTCCATGTTGCAGGGCTTCGGGGTTTGGAAACTTGCCATCATATCCCAGTTTCTGTGCCGTCAGGGAAATCCTTTCCAGGAGCCAGAAGAACCGCGCCATCTTTGTCCCGGCGGCGCCGAACCGGGAATTGCAGTAATCATCTACGACGACTGCGATATCGCAGGTGACCTGCTCCGCCACACGGGCAAACAAGTAGTGCTGCAGTTCGTACGTAAGCCAGTCCCCCGGTTCGGCGAAACCCACCATGCCGCGGATTCCGCGGTCGTGGAGATACCGGGCATCGCTCCAAAGTACGCCGGGAGTAGCCACCGGCCGGCTTTGCCAGACGTATCTGCGGTGGTAGGGGAGGTAGGATACGGTCCCGGCGTGATTGCGTGTCCAATCGTGAAGAGCGTCCCGCGTTCGACCTGCCGGCATGCTCTCCGGATCGTAGATTGGACCACGGTGCGTTTGATAGAAGAGCGCCAGGGTAACGATAATGTCCTTATGCAGTCTAAAGTTCTCAGGATAAGGCTCCGACTGGTCATAGGCATACGTTTCCAGGGCAACCGAACTCTTCCGTCGCTTTAACTCCCGCCGTACCGCGTGGGTTACGATGGCTTGGCGTCGCGATGGAGATCCCTGGGCCAGGGATGCCTTCGATTCGCTCCATTTTACCAGGTCGGGGGGCAACAGTCCGAGAATATCAATTTCAGGATGCGCTTCGACGTAATCCGCCACACGCCTTGCGAATGTCTTCAAGGCGGCCGGATTTGCGGTCTCAAACACACAATGAGGATCACGACTTCGCTTGCCGTTGATCATCGCGAACCACTCCGGATGGGCGTCGAAAAACTGGTCCGGATAAAGGAAATTCTCATAACCGTGTCCGCCCACCACAAGGATCAAGCCCCTTTTCTGAATCTCCGGCGCGATTTCAGCTCGAATGCTTTCCCAGGTGAAACGACCTGAGTGCTGATAATTGATTGGCGCAAAAAATACATTCGCCCGGACCTTTGCCATCCAGTCGATCATGGCGATCGTGTTGGATATCGTGTGGGATCTGCACTCCTCGATCAGCCAGTCACGGTACAACATGCTCGGTCGGATCACACGACGACCCAGGGGAAGCGTGAGCAAAGTTTTCCGCGGAACGAATTCGTATCCGACGCCCTTGTAACAATCGAAGCCGGGCGCAAACCAGCGACAGCCAAGATTTTCAAGAAAAGCGTACACGGCAAACAGCAATGCGCGCGGGGAGCCGCCCGAGAGAATGACGCGGTCCTGCCGGATGTCGATAGTGTAGGATTCATCTTCTGTGCGTATCGGGACACGTGGCCGCACGGTACGTCGGCGGGTCTTCAAGTGAATGCCTCCGGATCTCGCTGGGGGGCTCGAAACAACGCGCCACCGTCCGCGGTCGATCCGTTGCAAGTAGGTGCGCAGCTCCTCCGCTGCGTACCGCTCCGTTTCTCCTGCGCCTGGGTCAATGACGATATAATGATTCAGTTTCATGGAAGACAGAGTAGCCTGTACGATTTTTCAATTTACGCATTTCCAACCGGAATCCCTATATAATCGCCTGCCTGCCTGCCTGAATGGAATTGAAGCAGATTGAATTCAGGCTCCAATTGTCATATAGTAATAGCTGGATTCAGGCAAAACCGGAAATACTGCCAGCATGTTGTTGAGAAGCAAGAAGCTGAATTTTGCGCGTGTCGTCCTCATTCTCCTTGTCTCGGACAACTGCCGGGGGCAGCTCGACAATAATCTGCAGGTCGTGGATCTTACGGATCTGGATGGGGATCTGCCGCTCAATATCGTTTCCACCACCCAGATCCTCTGGCAGACCGAAGACTGGGAGCACCCCACCTGGCAAAACCCGAGCTGGCCTGCAGGGGGTGGCGACACGGTTGGATTTCCCTGCGTCGTGAAGAACGATCACGGACTGAATTCGGACGGAAAGTACTATCTTTATTACTCTCACCACGACCCGAGATCCAGCATCGGCGTTGCCGTCGCCGATTTGATTACCGGACCGTATTCGAAAAGCGTAAACGTACCGGGGCGGTCCGACAATGTGGTGGTGCCGGCTTTCCATGCCTCCAGTTCCAATCCGGATGATCCGGACCATACGGCGAGTCCCTGGGTCGTTTGGAACGAGGCGGAGCAACTCTGGTTTGTTTACTTTCACTACTTTAATCACGTACGCAATGTCGTGCCGGGATTTCAATTAACCGCGATGGCCACCACGCCCGACCTGGCATCGCACAACTGGACGATCTGGGAGAGCGCTTCGTCCGGCACGACGCCTCAGTACGTCCCGGTGTTGCCAACGACTTCCGATTCGTGGATCAATGAAGCGTCGTCGTATAACACGGTTCATCGGCTGCTGGATGGAAGTTGGCTGGCTTTCCTGCGAGGCTCCTCAACAACCGCCGGCGTTCCAACCAAGCTGGGTTTTGCGAGCTCGTCCGATGCCCGCAATTGGATCTACTTTCCCGAAAACCCGATCATCCATCAGAACGACGGAGGCGGTGGGCGAGCGGGGGTCTATAGGCCCGGCTTCATTGGCTACCTGGGAGAGAATGGCTCCGGAGTTGATGAGTACCTGGTCGCATGGCAAGAGAGTCACTATTTCGACGGAGACTCAAGGCTCATTTACGGGTATACGACCGATTTCAAAACGGTGACCCGCGATCCGAGGGGGCATGTGCTGTTCGCCGGATCCGATGGCGCGGTCATCGCGTGGCGTGAGGGAGATCGGCTGTATCTATTCAGCGGAAAGGTTGTGCATGAGATGGTACTGCCGCTGCTTCCGCCGGACCCTGAATTCGACTTCGCCTGGGGGGCATCTACCGGGTTGTTCTTTCCATCACCTTCGATGGGCATCGTGCCGAATCCGGGGGACGAGGTGCTTGCGCAGCTGTACCTGGCCCCGAACGGGGTGATTGACACAACAATGCTTCCCGGTGGTTCGACCGTCGGTAACGATGTGATCCTCGATAGTGTTGTCGTCAGGAATGACGGGGGAGCGCAGGAACAATTCGGGGTGTTTCAGAAGCAGTTCCAGGCTCCGTTCCAGGACGGTACGCTGTACGCGGTGATGTTTTCCTCAACCACCGCGAGTGGCGGTGACAGATACTATCGTGGACCGGGGTTGTTGGCGAACGATGCCGAGCAGCTCACGGGATTGTTCGACATGAACGTGGGTCCGGAGTCGGCCAATTCGTGGAACGGGAGCGTTGAGAACCTACCGCACATGCGGATTGCTTGGCGGGGGGGCTCAGGGTTCATTGACGACCAGGGAAACCCGATACTTCCGAACCTGGGCGACGAAACCCTGGCGCAGCTGGTATTCTCGCCGGACGGCGTGGCCGATTCGATTCTGCCCGGCGGGATCCCGGCGGGCGACGATGCGATAATCGACGCGAGAATCATACGCAACAACGGGGGACTGTGGGAAGACTATGGCTTGTTTAATTGGGTCCACTACGAGGGACCTTTTCAATCGGGATATATATACGGAGTGGCCTATGAAGGAACGGACCCGCAGGAGGGCACGCAGTTTTATGCCGGGCCAATGCAGGCCACCGAGGTGTCTTCTTCGTTGGCGCAGAGCTATTACGACATGAACATCGATTTCGTGTTGGGGGATGCTTTTAACGGTTCGGTGTTTGCCCCGAGCAATTGTGTCGAGTTGATTGCTTCCTTCGGATTTGTGGATGAGCAGGGAGATCCGATCCTGCCCGGCGTAGGCTCTCAAGCGCTGATCCAGTTGATCTACTCGCCCGACGCGGTGGCGGACCAGATTCTTCCCGGGGGGGCGCCCGCCGACAATGACACCGTGTTGTTCTCAACCACCGTTCAGAACAGCGGCGGATTCCGCGAAGAGTACGGTTTCTTCGGGCCCCACGATGTTTCGAGTGCTTTTCAGGCTGGATACATCTACGGGGTAATTTACGAAAACGACAGCCCGCAGTCCGGTGACCGGTACTATGCGGGCCCACTGCAGGCGACCTTGTTGAACACGCCATCCACCCCTGATATCTATGAAATGAACAGCAGCCTGGTGGACGGCAATACCTGGAACCGGACGGTAGCCCAGTCCGGCGCCATGAATATTACCTGGTACGGATCGGCCGGCTTCGTCGACGATTTCGCCAATCCAATCCTGCCGGTCATCGGCGATGAAGCCGCGGTGCAGTTGATCTACTCTCCCGACAGCAATCGCGATCCGATTTTACCGGGAGGAGTACCGGGCGAGAATGACGCGGTGCTGGCTACGAACACGGTTCGCAATAACGGCGAACTCTACGAAGACTACGCCTTCTTCGGTTTCTATGCATACAGCGGTTCCCGCCAGCCCGGATTCATCTATGGAATCATCTACGAGGACACAGATCCCGTGGCCGGGGACCAATACTACGCGGGTCCGTTGCAGGCGGCCCCGTCCGACAGTGGCACCGCGCTGTACAATCTGAATCCGGTCCACACCAACGTCAACGCGTACAACGACGCGGTGCTTGGGCAAATCGCGATGCTGGACTTCGACCTGGACGGATTGCCCAACGACTTTGAATCGAGGCATTTCGGAAATGCAACCTTTGCGGAAGCTACAGTTGATTCCGATTTCGATGGCCTGCTGAACCTGGCGGAGTACATCGCAGACACCGATCCAACGGATGCTGCGTCGTTCTTTGGGGTCCAGTCGATTTCCAGGAATGAATCGGACATTGTCGTCATTCTCCGCGATTCCTCGGTGAACCGTGGATATATCCTCGAGTTCAACGATGGGATATCCGGTTCGGGAAGTTGGCCCACCGCGGACACGGCGGCGACAGGAACCGGCGGCGGACTTCAGTGCATTGATGCAGGAGGTGTCACTGAATCTTCCCGGGCGTATCGAGGAAAAGCTTTCATTCCGTGATTTGAATATGAAATCGCGGCTGCTCCTGAAATGTAGATTGTTTCTGCGAATGGTTGTGGTTTGGTGACATCGCCCTTATGATCGGCACCCCAGACTAAGGAATTCCAGTCATGACAAATGCCCGCGAATTATTCATGAAGCCCGACCTTGTATGTTCGGCATTGCCCGATGACGAACGGGTCTGGGTGCCCCAGGCTGATTCGGTCTGGTTCCGCCCGCTTCTGCTGGATACGGTTCGCGGACAGTGGATCAATTTGCTCCGGGTACGGAAAGCAGGTGTTCTAAGCCGCCACAACCATATTTCCCCTGTTTTCGGTTATGTTTTGAAAGGGGCCTGGCACTACCTGGAGCACGATTGGACCGCCCGGGAGGGTGACTTTATTTTCGAGCCGCCTGGCGACATCCACACGCTGGTGGTGGACGAGGGATTCGAGGAGATGATTACGCTCTTCAATGTGACCGGATGCATGTTGTACGTCGACGAAAAGCATGAGCCTCAGGGTTACGAGGATGTCTTCACGAAAATCGATATGTGCCGTTCCCACTACGAGAGCGTCGGACTAGGGGCGGATTTCGTAAACCAATTTGTCCGTTGAATGTCCGAATCGATTCTAAACAGATTTCGGTTGGACGGAAAAGTTGCCCTGGTCACCGGCGCGGCGACCGGACTGGGGCAGGGAATCGCCTGTGGTCTCGCCGAGGCCGGGGCGCGAACGATGCTCATCGATGCGGACCATCCAGATGAGACGCTACGGCTGATTTCTTCCAAGGGTGGGGCGGCGATCCCCATGACACGTAACCTTTCCGGTTTACACCCCGATCAGGCAGAAGAAATCGTCGGCGAGGCGATTCAAGCGATGGGGGGGCTGGACATCGTGGTAAACAATGCCGGCATCATCCGCCGGGAAAGCGCATTGGATTTTTCGAAGGCGAACTGGGAGGAAGTTCTGGATCTCAACTTGAGCAGCTCCTTTTACATGGCGCAGGCGGCTGCGAAGTCATTTGTTGAGCGGGAACAGCAGGGAAAGATCATTTTCATGGCCTCCATGATGTCTTTTCAGGGTGGGATCAACGTTCCATCGTACGCGGCATCCAAGAGTGCGATCGCGGGCGTGACCAGGGCGCTGGCGAACGAATGGGCGTCGCACGGAATCAACGTCAACGCCATTGCACCGGGCTATTTCGTCTCCGGAGTCACGGCAGGAATCCGGGAAGACCCGGAAAGGTCACAGGCAATTCTTGATCGGATTCCTGCCGGTCGTTGGGGCCGGCCCGACGATCTCAAAGGGATGGCTGTCTTTCTCGCCTCAGAAGCCTCGAATTATGTCCACGGCGCGATCCTCCCGGTCGACGGAGGGTGGCTGACGGGCTAACCGTTCGGATTTCATTCTGCATTGGGCATTTCGCAATTCATCATTGCCCCGTCTCCGGTTTTTTTCTGCCACTGCCTGATTCGGTCCGTCAACTCGGCCAATCGGTCCAGCTGTTCCGGCTCCTGTGACAGGTTTCTGGTTTCGCCGGGATCTTCGTTGAGATCGTAAAGCTCATCATGTCCCGCTTGGCTCCAGTTGAACTTCCATCCGTCCTGGGTGATAACCGTTCGGTTCGTGTCGCTGAGTGCAGCGATTGCTTCATCCCGGGTTGTGACTTTTGCGAGGTAGTCGGCGATTGTGTCGCCCCGGAGGTCCGCGGGATCGAGATGCTCAACACCGGCCCGGCTGATCCCCAGCGCTCCGCCCACCATGTAATTGAATCCCTGCCACTCGACGAATACGTCATCGGGTTCACTAGAATCTGTTGTCCCGGACAACATCGATCGCAGGGATCTCCCGTGCAAATGATCAGGTATGGGTTGATCGAGAAGATCGAGCCAGGTCGGCAACAGGTCGATTTGGCTGACCCGGTCTGTTACGAGCCGTGCCTCGGCCTGGCCGGGCAGGCTAATCATCAGCGGGATCTTGATTGACTCTTCAAACAGAACATTTTTTCCCAACATTCGATGACTTCCCATCATGTCGCCGTGATCCGACAGAAACGCAACGATGGTATTATCGGCCAATCCGCATTCCTCGAGCGTGTCGAGAATTCTGCCGATATGCTTGTCCACCAGCGTGCAGAGACCCCAGTAGCGAGCAATGACATCCCGCCATCCGGCCTCGGTTTGCGTATCGTCGTTTTCATGCCGGTCATGCCGCAAAAACATCGCCTCCAGCATCGGTCTCGGGTGCTGATCGGCGGTGGGGATGGAGTCGAAATTGTCCGGCAGCGCCACCTCTCTGCGATCGTACATATCATCGAACGGCCCGCCGTAGGGCGGGTGGGGCTGGTAGAAAGATGCGAAAGCAGCGAAGGGTCGATCGCCCTGCTCTTGCAGAAAGGAGCAGGTTTGATCGGCCAGGTAGGCCGCGCCGGTGAGATGTTCGGGCAGATATCGCAAGTCGGATTTGGTAAAGTGTTTCCCATTCCGGGGCTCAATTCCCGATTCTCTCAATAAATCTGTCGGCGGCATGTCGAAAAGATTCCAAACATTGAACCTATGCGATGAGGAAACTTTTTCCGGAACGCCCCAACGTCCGAAATAGGACTTTGTGAAATCTCCTTCGCAGAGGAGCTCGCCAATGGTTGGCGTTTCTTGATTGAGTTGTTCCGTGAGTTGGGTGACGCCGTTGGCGTGCGGATACAATCCCGTCATCAGGCTCGATCGAGCCGGGGAGCAGACCGGCTGTGTGCAGTAGCAATGTTCGAACAGCGTGCTTTGCGATGCAAGCCGATCCAGATTGGGAGTGCGAATCAGATCGTTACCGTACGCCCCGATGGTATCGAAGCGCTGCTGATCGGTCATGATGAAGAGGAGGTTGGGGCGGGGCATGTGAAAATCGAATTTTGAGCTATTTGTATGGAATCATGACTCTTCCATTTGGGCGTTTCCGGGAAGATACTAGTTTTGGTTCGGGTTTTGGAGTTTGATTTTCAACGGAAGCAATTTCGCATCTTGCTCCGGGTCGGTCCAGGAAAGCCAACCTATCGTTCAGCGAGACGGACGACTGGTGAGAAAACTTCGGATGTACTTTGAGTCGAGAGTGCAAAGTGGAGGGCGAAGTTTCAGCTGAACCGATCGATTTGTAGCAGACAGAGAGAGGCTGAAATTTGAATGCCGGATTGCCTGCCGGCGACAGGTAAGAAAGAAGCCCCCGGCTCAGCTGAAGCTTTGCCCTCCAGTAAGTTTTGATGCTGGGGAATCGAAGTGAATTTACTGTTTACCTGTTTTCCTTGGTCCTGCATGCCGTAGCTGGAATGAAGAGCTATTCTGGTTACATGTACAAGAAGTGAAATTCCCTCCGTGCTCTTCGTGAACTCCGTAGTAGACTCCGTTTGGTTACTGCTTCATACTTTTCTTGTGCCATGTGGAGTCATTTTGCGTTGGGTTGCAATGCGGAATGCGCTGTTGTCTTCAGCCTGGTTCGTTTTTCTTTTCTTGACTCCCTGCGGCCGAAGTACAGCAGAAGAGAGTTCCAGTGTTCCTGCCGGCAACGAAATGTCCGCCGCCGCGTGGGAATCTCTTGATGAGAGCCTGTCGAGAGCCATCGCCTGGCTGGTGGCGAACCAGCGGCCCGACGGCTCCTTTCCCGGGCCTGAGCGAGGCCAGCCCGGAATCACAAGCATCTGCGTCATGGCGTTGCTCTCGGCCGGGTACTTGCCGGGGCAGGGCCGGTATGGCGACGAGTTGGCGCAGGCCGTGGAGTACTTGGTCTCATGCCAGCGCCACGACGGATTGTTTTCACGAGTTCAAAAGCTCGACAATTTCATCAGGAGTGGCAATGCCACGTATACTGCGGCCTACAATCATGCGATCACCGGGCTGGCGCTCAGCGAGATTTTCGGCATGCAGGCTGCGCCGGACAACGAGCGGTTGCGCGCTGCGATTGAGGACGGTTTGATTTTATCCTACGCCCAGCAGGATCGCTCGAAGCGCAGGGAGACAAGCCGGGATGGGTGGCGGTATTTCATACGGCACGGCGGTGTCGATGCCGATCTTTCCGCAACCTCCTGGTATCTCATGTATTTGAGATCGGCCAAAAACTCCGGCTTCGACGTTCCGTCGGAACGAATCGAACGAGCCATGAGATTCGTGAAGAGCAATTATCAAGATCGGATGGGAACGTTCCTTTACTCCGTGACGGATCCGAGCAACATTTCCCGGGCGATGGCGGGCGCGGGGATTCTTGCCATGGCGCATGGGGGGCTGTACGACGACCCGAGGGTGCAGAGCGCGGGCCAGTGGCTTCAGCGTCGTCCTTACTCAAAGTACACGATCAGCGGCAGTGCAGAGGGGCACTTTCACTACGGCGTCTTTTACGTCACCGCCGCGATGTATCAATTGGGCGGGGAGTATTGGAAGACGCATTTCCCCGTGTTGGTACAAACGTTGATCCGGGCGCAGACTCCGCAGGGGCACTGGATGGCAGGGAGGGACGAAATGAGCTTTGGCTATGCGTATACCACCGGTCTTGTAATCCTGGCGTGCAACGTTCCGAACCAGCTTCTTCCGATCTTGCAACGGTAGGCTGAACAGGATGGAAGAGAATAGACGACGAGTGCGTAGCGCTCGGGACAGGGTTCTGTTCGTTTGATCTGTTTCTGCTTCTTCAGCCTCATCATTCCCGGGAGGCGGGTGACTACATAGACTTTTCGGCCCAATGCGATAATGGTTCGCCGAGATGTTCACCGGGCAAACAATATTCGAGGATTTTTCGGTGGGAAGTTTAAAGGACGGAGACGTGCCGGCGCCGATGGTGTACGGCCGTGCTTAGGCTGATCGGGTTCCTGGTGGTGATTTCCATCCTGGCCAGTCTGCTCATTCGCTTGCTACGGGAAGCGCGCGAGACTTCAATGGATGCGCATTGTAAATCCAACGCGCATCAATGGGCTGTGATCCTGGTCATGTACCGCGCCGGACTCTTACCTGTCCGGTCGAATTTCCACACCTTCAGGTATTTCAGGCTTGCGATTTCGGTGGAAAACCTCCATATTATTTACCCACCATGTCCTTTCGTTCTCATCGGTTTTGCGACTTCTTGATTTCATTTGCTGGGAGCATCGCTGTGCTTCTGACTTGCATTACCCATGTCCAGGCCGGGGGAAGTCCTTTTTATGAGATCAAGGTCGTGGCAAAACCGGGCGACCTGACCGAAGGCGGGGGCGCATACGATGTTTACATCGACTGGGTGTATGATGGCGTCACGTTGAATGACAGCGGGCTGACCGCGTTTCGTTCGGACCTTGTCTATACCAATCTTGCTCTCATCGGTTTGGACGGTTTGGTTGCGGAGAACGCGACCCGCACCGGTGTGCAGCGATTAGAGGATTACCTGTTTAGCTCTGGTGATGAGCTGACCTTCAGTTATCGCGATCTCCGCCTCAATAACGACAATCATCTCCTCGCCACATTCGGAGTACCGTTCCTCTCCAGGTGCACTGTCTGTGCTGTTCTCGACGTATTCGATGCCACGATCCAGGGCGGGGCGAAGATATCTTCTCCGGGAGGAAATCCGATTCGAGTATCCGCGTCATCGCTTTGTGACGAGTGTTTCGGTGCTCCTCCCGGGGACTCTTGCTCCGACGTTTTTCGCGGCTCCATTGATGACGACGGGAATGTCGTGTTTGTCGCATACCGATCTCAACCGCTCGAGCCTCTCGATACCTGCGACGGCTCCAGCTATAACAATTTTCTCTATTACGATCCGCCCGGTAGCCCAGAAACCAACATCTCCCACGAGATCACGGAGGTTTCGCCGGACACGAACGGCTTCACCAGCATTATGGCGGCTTCGGGACATGCCGCCGTATTGAAGCAAGGAACGGGTTCATTGGAGGAAATCCTGTATGTGGATCCGTCCGGCACGGACCAGACGCTTGCATCCGCTGCCGGGGGATGGACGCAGATCGGACGGCACCCCACCATCTCGCCGGACGGATTCGCCGTCGCATTTGCCGGAAAGGACGCCGGCGGGGTGAAAGGAATTTTTCTTTCTTTATTTGACGAACTGGGCCCGCTGAATTCGCCAACGCGGATCATCGACACTAATACGGTCATCGCGCATCTAGATTCCATTACTCCCATCATGCTGGGAGACTTCGATCACTTCCATCACACGCCGGTGATCCATCACGATGTGGGTGCCGACGGCGACTTCATTGGAGACAGCATTATCATCGCATTCATGGCGCTTCCCACCTCCGCCAGCCGGGACAATCCCGCGGCAGCCCCGGGAACGCCCCTATTGTTCTCCGATGAACTTGGCATCTGGACGGTCCGCGTGGACATCGAACGCGAGCTGGGAAACCCGAGCAACGTCGTGATCAATGCGCACGGGCCGCTACCTGTAATCCAGATCGGGGATATGCTCGATGGACAGGAGATTACGGAACTTAGTTTGGGGAACGGGCTCGGCAGGGCGACTCACGACACGAGCGGAGTGCTCAGGACGAACGTGGTCGGTAATGCATCGCCCGGCGACCACTACCTGGCGTTCTGGGCCAAGACTACCAACGGGGTGCCGATGGTGGTGAAAGCGGCAAAATTGGATACGGATGATGATGGGCTGATGGACCACTGGGAGCGCCCGGGCGGCGGGATCGACATGGACCGGGATGGGATCGTTGATCTCGACCTGAGTGCGTGGGGCACGCAAGTGGAGCACAAGGATTTATTCCTGGAAATCGATTGGGGCAAGAGTCGCACGTCCGGCACCGCGAGGCCCTGGAATAACGCTCCCGCAGCAGTTGTTACGGACCTTCTCGTTGCGATGTTTCAAGCAGCTCCGGTCACGAATGCCGACGGAAGTACCGGAATCCTGTTGCACGTGGATGCTGGATCGGGCAGTGATCCGGAACTTGGGTTTGGTTACTCTTGGAATACCGGATCCGGTTCACTTCAGGGAGGGGATCTGATTGGATCCACTCAAAACCAGCATCTCGATATTATATCGTTCGGGTCGACGGCGGTCAGCAACGTTCCCGGAATCGTTACCCGGGATTTTCACGAAATCAAGGACTCCTTTTTTGGAACGACAGACAAAAGAGCCCGCGAACTGGTTTTTCGGTATTGCGTACTTTCCGATTTTATCGACGTTCTTCGCGACGGCGCAGGAAATCCAATCATAGGCGCGGTGGCATCGGCTACCTCAAGGTCGATGACCCCGGTTTCCTTGCCGGTTCCGACAAATACGCCGGCCGCCATTATGATTACTCAAGGACAGGGCGCTGGACAGATCATGAGGAACGGTTTGTTCGTAGGGAGCAGATATAACTGCGTCGAACCCTGGGGTGTTATGCCCAACGGAACATCCCAATTCGTGCTTTTGCATACCGCAGGCGGGCAGGCGGAAGCGTTAATTCGAAGCACAAACAACAATCACTCCCTTCCCGGCAATGATATGATCATTACCCTAGGTGGACGGGGCGTTACCTCAGGCCTTCTTGGTAGTACGGCTGATCAATGGAAGACGATCGCTCATGAAATCGGGCATACGCTGGGTCTGCGGCACGGGGGGAATGACAACTGCCAATATAAGGGACAGCATTACGCGAGCTTGATGAGTTATTCTCACCAGCTTCGGCACTTTTCGTCTGACCCGCTGATAAACAATGACGTACCACCGACCGGCGTAGTTACCTCTGCCCCGGTAGTGAACTCATATTCCGACTCGTCCGATCCTACGTTCGATGATTGGTCCTATTTGCGTTATTCCACGTACGATACGCTGGAGCATGTGGGCAACACCTTTCTCCGCGCGGCCGGTGCGGCCGAATTTGAAGAGTTTGATCTCGAGAATTACGTGGAGACGTTCGGTCGATTTCCCAACGACAGCCCACCGGGAATTCAAACGATTTCGCCCGCAAATGAGACAGTTATTCCACCGGGCGGATCCCTTTCAGTAGATCTGCAGGCATATGACGACTTCGGCGTCCAGAGCGTAGTCGTGTCCTTCGATATTGATGGTGACGGGGCCATGAGCGGCGCCGGGGAATCAATCCCCGCGACCGATCTTGGCGCCGGTCAGTACTCGGCAGTATTTACGAATGTGAGCGGGGCCGCCGGACCGAGAGAGGTTCGTCTCCTCGCCGAAGACATCGGAATGAACTTCTCCCTCTCGAAAGCCAACGTGTTGGTTGGTGGAGGCAGTTCGGGAGACAGCCGTGCCCCGTTTAGCCCGAACTGGTATAGCCCTGGTCACAATGAGATATTTCAAAAGACGACCTGGCTTTTTGTTGATGTGGATGTCACTGATTTCCGTGACGATTTCAGCAGCGGTATCGTCGACTCGGTGCTGATATTCTTTGATGTCGATGGGGACGGTCTTGCCGACGATCAAGGTGAGTTTCAATCGGCATTTCGTAGCGAAGGGAGCCGCTGGCAGGCTCAGTTTCCAGCCATTTCAGGCCCCGTTGGATCCAGGTCCATCCAGGTCCGCGCAACGGACAACTGGCTCAATTCAGTCGTCTCCTTCCGCACGATCAACATCATCGATCTGGATGCAACGCCTCCGTCAGTCACGATTATCAATCCTGCCCCAGGTTCGTCTATTGAGCTGGGCGATCAGCTGGCAATGGAAGCGTTGGTAACGGACAGTGGGACGATCGACCGGGTCACCATGCGCTTCGACAATGACGGAAATGGCATCACATTTGGATGCGAAGTCCCTGTTGCATCGACCGGCGGCGGAGGTCTCTACACGGCCACATCGTGCTTCGGAGGCCTGACCGGCCCGGTCGGGCCCCGCCTGGTCACAGTGGAAGCAAAGGACATCGTGGGTAATGTCACTACCGCCACGCAATCGGTGAATGTTGTGGATTCGACCGCGCCCGGCGCAGCGTTCGAATCGCCGGCGGCGGGTACGCCGTACGGAGTAGGCGCGACGCTCACCGTCGACCTGGATGTGACGGACGCCGGCGGCGGAATTGCGGTGCAGGTGGTGTTTGACATCGACGGCGATGGGATGACAACGAGTCCGGGGGAATCTGTGGTCGCTTCGCACCTGGGCGGCGGGAACTACCGTGCCGTGTTTGCCAACATTTCGGGCCCCACCGGTTCGCGAACGATTTCCGTGGAAGCGGTAGATGCCTCATCCAACATGTCCGTTCTGAATCACTCCATCTCGATCGTTTCCGGCTCGGTCGTTCGCTCTCCGTCCGATCTCGATCCCGTGGCCTTGTCGGGAACCTTCCGGATTGATCTTGAAGGCGCCGTCGGCATCACCATATCAGAAGTCCTCGTCCGATTTGACATCAACGGGGATGGCGACACGAGTGATGAAGGAGAGACGATCGTCGCCGCGTCTTTGCTCGAGGATCGACTGTACGCGGTAGACTTCTCAAATCTCAGCGGCGACTTCGGCCTTCGAGACGTTGAGATCATCGTGATGGACGGCGTGATGAACGCGGCCACTACGACAGTGCAGGTCGCCGTCGGCCCGTTCCGTGGACACCATGGCATCCGGTCCCGGCACATTGCCTACGTCCCGCTGTTGCCCGAAGCTTTATCAGATGACACGCAGGCGAGTTCGTTTCCGGAGAACCTGGTTGAAGCGTGCGGGTTGGTTTTCTTTTCCGCGCTGGACGGTATATCCGGGCGCGAACTGTGGCGGAGCGACGGCACGGCGAGCGGCACCTGGATGGTGAAGGAATTCGAGCCGGGGGGATCGCTCGCAGAGTTCGGAGGGTCACTCATAGACAATCTGGTTGAGTACAACGGGGAGTTGTACTTTACGGCCACGGACTGGAGCAGCGGAACCATCGGTGTCACCATACCCGCCGGGCTGATCGGCAACGAGCTGTGGAAGACCGACGGCACCCCGAGCGGCACCGCGCTGGTGAAGGATATCTACGGACCGCCGACCGCCGTAAATGAAGCGCCTCGTTCATCGGATCCGAAAGACCTCACCGTCTTCAACGGATCGCTATACTTTTCCGCATGGGATGCAGTCAACGGCCGTGAGCTGTGGATGTCGGACGGCAGCGAAGGCGGCACGGTTTTCCTCGATGTGGATCCGGGACCCGGCGGAACTTTTCTTGATCCCGAGTATCTAACGGTTGTGGAGACGACACTTTTCTTCGCCGCGATTTCAGGGCGGGAATTGTGGAAGACGGATGGGAGCATGGTAGGGACGGTACGGGTAAAGGACGGTTTCCCGGCGAACGGAATCGAGAATCCGGCCCCGGCGGGAGATCGCTTGTTCTTCAGTGGGTCGGGAGAACTCTGGATCAGCGACGGAAGCTCTACCGGCACGGTGGAAGTAAAGGACATTCGTCCGAGTGGCTCGTCGAACCCCGTATCGCTGATCGACCTGAATGGGCAACTCTATTTCACCGCCGACGACGGTTCGCACGGTAGAGAGGTATGGAAAAGCGACGGAACCGACACCGGAACCGTCATGGTGTTGGATATCCGTCCCGGATCGTTCGGCTCAGACCCTGCGGATCTGATGGTGTTCGATGGGCATCTCTTTTTCACTGCCGATGACGCCGCCAACGGTCGTGAATTGTGGAAGACGGACGGAACCGACACCGGAACCGTGATCGCCGTGAATATTGCGGCGTTTACCGGCACCGAAACCTCGGCACCCTATCCGACCCGCAGCTCGGCGCCGCAATTCCCGGCGATCTACAACAATGAAATCTATTTCAGTGCCGACGACGGAACCGGCGATTCCGGCAGGGAGTTGTGGAAGACGGACGGTACGCCGGGTGGGACGACGCTGGTCCGGGATCTTGACCTGACCCGGATCCCGAATGATCCCAACTTCCCATCCACGTTCTGGTCTGCAAGCTCCTCCCCCCGGAATCACCTGGTCGCCAACGGATTGTTGTATTTTGCCGCAAGTGGGCCGTACGGATGCGAGTTGTGGAAATCCGATGGAACGGCGGCCGGCACGGTGAAAATCCGCAACATTTCTCATGGCGTTCCCTCGCGCGCATACTCGCATGACGATTCCCTGTACTTCAGCGCAGGCACGACCTCTCACGGGTACGAACTCTGGCGGGGAGGCAGCAACGGGATCTTCATGGTGAAGGATCTCCACGCGAACGAAGGAGACGCGTCCCCATCGGATTTCGCGACGCTCGCCGGAGATTTGCTGTTCAGCGCTACGGATGACGAGGTTCCATTTTCCGCTCCCGACCTGGGTCTTTTCGCGACCGAGGGCTCGAGCACGGGCACGGTGAAGTTGGCGGATCTCTCATCGTTCGGAAATCCGATCTTTCCCGGACCGCAGAACATCGGCACCGCGCTCTTGTTTCGGGCAACCTCGTTCAATGGCGAGGAACTCTGGGGCAGCGATGGGTCGCCTTCCGGGACTCTGGAACTGAAGGACATCAATCCGGGTTTTTCCGATAGTGATCCCGCCTATCCGGCGCCCATTAACGGAACCCTCTTCTTCTCCGCAGACGGGCCGGATGGCCGCGAACCCTGGAAGAGTGATGGGACGCCCACGGGTACATTGCAGGTCGCCGATGTCAATCCCGGCCCCGGTGACGGCAATCCCGGCAGATTTACCCTGTTCAATGGTGAAATTTACTTCATCGCCACGGATGGATCCACGGGGCATGAGTTATGGAAGACTGATGGCACGCCGGGTGGAAGCCAGCAGATAATGGATCTCAATCCAGGCTCGAACTCCGCGTTTACCTTTGTCAGTTCATTTCTGCTGGAACCTCTCGTGATCTTTAACGGGCATCTCTATTTCAGCGCGATCCCTTCCAACAATGTACCCGGATTTTGGAAGAGCGACGGAACGGCCATGGGAACTGAACTCCTCAAGGAGATCAAGCCGGGTGCGCTCGACCCTGAAACGTTGACATTGAAGGAAGAATTCGTTGAGGCCGGAGGAGTTCTCTATTTCGCGGGCGACGGACCGCAAGGCATTGAATTGTACAAAACGGACGGCACCAGCAACGGAACCGTGCAAGTCCGCAATATTTCAGGGTTGGATCCAACCGGAAGCTTTGAAACCGGTTCGGAGCCCAGAGGACTTGTCGCGTTGAACGGATCGGTTCTCTTTACCGCATTTGACTACGTGCGAGCGAGAGAGTTGTGGCGAAGTGACGGTACGGCGCCAGGCACGATTCCCCTCGCGGATATTCTGCCCGGATTTCGAAGTTCTGAGGTCGGGGAGATTACGCGCTTGGGGGATCTGGCGTTTTTCACCGCGAAGGACGATGAGCATGGACGGGAACTCTGGATGACCGACGGCACGCCGGAGGGAACCCAGATGGTGGAAGATCTTCTGCCCGGGCCTTCGTCCTCGAATCCAAAGCATCTCGTGGTCCACGAGGGAGAACTCCTCTACTATGCCGACGCCGGTGCCCTTGATCTGAGCCTCCGGAGATTGAATCCAACCAACAATGTGTATGACAACTGGCTCGATGCCGAAACATCTTTGGCCGGGGCAGATCGCAATCCACTTGCAGACCCGAACAGCAATGGGATTCCTAACTACATCGAATTCTTCGTCGATGGCGATCCGGAAGGGTCGGGTTCGATTCTGGGGCCGGAGCTGATTGGTATGACGGCGACGGGGTCGTTCCTGGAAGCGGAGTATCAGCGGCGAATCGGCACGCCACCGCAGGAAGTCCAGTATGTCATGGAGAAAACGACGAACCTTCAGACCTGGGTTGAAAGCAACGTCATGGAGTCCTCGATCCAACTCGACCCGGAGTTCGAGCAAATCACGATTCGACTGGCCGATCCCGCGAACACCAACGATGCCCACGCCGCAATCCGGTTGAAGATACGGATTCTTCCGTAAAGTAGTCAACCACATGAGAAGGATTGAAATCCGGCAGCGCTGTTTGTACTCTCGAATAGGTGGCCATTCTATACGAAAAGTGATCCGAGGTATGTTGAGAGTTTATTCATTGGAGGGAACGGCGAAGATCAGCTTTTGCTCTTCTCCCGAAGACGCCGACTCTCGACGTATGGAGGATAAGCGGATCCCGGATCATGACTTTCGCCGTCGGTGCCTGGCCGCCTTCACGCTGATCGAATTGCTGGTGGTAATTGCCATTATTGCCATCCTGGCCAGTCTGCTCATTCCCTCGCTGCGGGAAGCGCGCGAGACTGCAATGGATGCGCATTGCAAATCCAACGCGCACCAATGGGGCGTGATCCTGGCGATGTACCACGAAGATCTTGGAGGGTTTGTGGATATCGATGCGAAATTCTGGCCTCACTCCGTGGAGGGGTATTCGAAGAGTGAAGCGATCCTGTTTTGTCCCAAGGCCAGGAAGACAAAACCGCCGGGATATGGGAACGGCCCGGATCATAGGGGTATGGCGGGATTCGCGTGGTTTGGAATCTACGGCCACAAGGGCGAAGTGGTGAGCTCATCCGGGAGTTACGGGAAGAACGGTTGGGTCGCCCATACCCTGGCCGGGGGGTGGTATGGCGCCGACTCGGAGAAAAACTTTTTTCATCACACCGGGGATGTCAAGCGATCTGACATTGTACCGTTGATTACGGATAGCGCCTGGGTCCATCCGCTGCCGCTGCATTCCGATTCGCCTCCGCCTACCAGGGACTTCATGAATATTTCCGGTTTCGGGCAGAACATGTGGCTCGTTGCCATGGACCGGCATCAGCGCGCCATCAATGTTGGATTTCTGGACGGGAGTGCCCGCCGGGTCGGGTTGAAGGCACTCTGGACGCTGAAGTGGCATCCTCTGTTCAATGTCGAGGGTCGCTGGACTCCCGCCGGCGGAGTGAGTCCGGGCGACTGGCCGGCGTGGATGCGGCAGATGGAAGATTATTGAGTGTAAAGGAACTCCGGATAAACACAGAAACTGATACTGTCCGCATCGGCTTTGTCGGCGTTCGCGGCATGGGGGCGATCCACATCGAGAACCTGGCACGGGTTTCTGGAGCGATCATCACGGCAGTTTGCGATCCCGATGAAGAGGACGCAAAACAGGCTGCCAGGACCATCACAGAAGCCGGGCACGCGCCGCCCGCCGTGTACGCCCGCGGCAACCGGGATTACGAACGTCTCTGCGGGGAAGAGGAATTGGATATCGTATACACGGCTACGCCCTGGGAGATGCACACGCCAATTTGCGTCGCGGCGATGATGAATGGGAAGCATGCCGCCACGGAAGTTCCCGCTGCGGTCACATTGGAAGAGTGCTGGGAATTGGTCGAAACGGCGGAGAGGACCGGCAGGCACTGTATCATGATGGAGAATTGCTGCTACGACCAGGTGGAGCTGATGATTCTCAACATGGTTCGCCAGGGTCTACTTGGCGAATTGATTCATGCGGAAGGTGGGTATTTTCATGATTTGCGGGACTACAAGTTTCGTCATGAAGGCGCTTCGAGCTGGCGCACCGCGCATTCTATCAGGCGGAACGGGGATATCTATCCGACGCACGGCCTGGGTCCTCTGGCCCAATGCATGAACATCAACCGCGGGAATCGGTTTTCGAAGCTTGTTTCCATGAGCTCGACATCGCAGGGGCTGAATCTTTTTGCCGCGAGGGAATTCGGGCCCGACAGCCCGCAGGCGAAGCAGGAATATGCGTTGGGAGATATCGTAACGACACTGATTCAGACGAATTCGGGGCAGACGATCATGCTCAAGCACGACACCGGTTCGCCACGGCCCTATAGCCGCGGTATCTGCGTGCAGGGGACCGCGGGGATTATTCGGAAATATCCGGAAGAGAAGATTTACATTGAGGGTAGATCCCCGGCGGAGGAATGGGAGCCGTTATCCAATTATGAGAAGGATTTCGAGCATCCGCTGTGGACGAGCCAAGGCCATCTTTCGACCGGCATCGGGCATGGGGGCATGGACTATATCGAAGACCATCGCCTGGTTCACTGTCTCCGCAAGGGTTTACCACTCGACATGGACGTCTACGACGCCGCGGCCTGGAGCGCGGTCAGTGCGCTCAGTGAACAATCCATAGCAGCCGGAAATCAACCGGTAGATTTTCCCGATTTCACGCGCGGGAAGTGGAAGCGCCGGGAGCCGCTGGGAATCGTCGCGTAATAGAAACTAATGTCGAAGAATGAGATACACGTTTTCTCCGCGGTAGTCGTCCTGTTCCTTTGTTCCACACTGAAATCCGCCTTTGCGTTGGATTCCAAGATAGAGCTTCACCGCGGAACGCCGAAGTTGCATGTGAACGGTGACATTGTTGCACCCCTGATCTTCTTCAACAATGTAACCCATCCTGACGCATCCACGCTTGAGGTCGGATGGCGGGAGATCAGGTATGCGGTGGCCGCGGGGTACAATCATCATTCGACCGGTATCCGGAACAACTTGAAGATGCCCTGGCCGAAGCCAGGTGATGACCCGGATTATCGCGGCGTGAGGAAGACGATGGACGACTTTCTCAAACTGGCGCCGGAGGGCACGTTGATACTTCGCATTGATACCGATCCTCCATCCTGGTGGACAGAGGCCAATCCGGCTGAGTGTATTCGCAATGAGGCAGGGCAGTCCCTCGGCCGGGTATCGCCGGCATCGAAAAAATGGAGAAGCGAGGCAGAGGCCTTGCTGCGCGGAGCTGTGCGATTCCTGGAGCACAACTATGGGGATCACATCCTGGGGTACCACCCCGGAGGCCAGGGCTATGAACCGGGGGCGACCGAATGGATTCATCCCTCGGATGACTTCGGACCTGCCCTCAGGGACGGGTTTCGAGAATGGCTCAGCGAGAAGTACGATCGCGATCCATCCGCTTTTCAGCGAGCCTGGAGAATAGAAGAGGAGGGGTTCGAATCGGTCTCGGTCCCGACCTCGAAAGAACGTTCCGCCTATTTCCACGGCTCCTTTCGCGATCCGAATCTGCAGCGCAGAAGCATGGATTTCCAGGAATACCTCCAAGTCGCCATGGTGGAGGTTCTGGAACAATTCTCAAGGGCGATTAAGGAGGAGACCCGTCGGCGAAAGCTGGTGGTATTGTTCTACGGATACATTTTTGAGATCAGTTCCCAATCGGGGCATCACCGGTTGACGCGGATCCTCGAGTGCCCGGACATCGATATTCTTTGTGGGCCCATTTCATATGGGGACAGAGCATTGGCCGGCACTGCTCCATTCATGGCTCCCATCGATTCCATTCAACTGCACGGCAAACTGTGGCTGAATGAAGACGATACCCGAACGCATCTCTCCGCGCCGGACTTGGCGTTCGGTCGGGTCACCGAGTCGATCCACACGACGTGGGTGCTGCGGCGGAATTTTGCGCAGGCCCTGGCTCACCGTACGGCTGCCTGGTGGATGACGTCCGGTACCCGGGGATGGTTCGACTCGAAGGAGATTTGGGACGACCTGGGTGCCCTTCTCCGCCTCTACGAAAAACGTGCTGCGTCAATATCCCGCTACGAGAGCGAGATTGCGGTAATCGTTGACGAGGAAAGTGCCCTCCACACGCATTGGAACCAGGGAACTCGCGATCTCCTGTACAATAGCCGATCTGACCTATTGCGAATCGGCGCGCCGGTCGGGTTTTATCTCCTCGACGACCTGGTCTCCGGAAAAGTTCCCGAGGCGAAGATGTATGTGTTTCTCAATGCCTTCTACATTTCACCTGATCGCCGCGCTGCAATTCGAAGCGTGGTATGCAGGGACGGAAAGACAGCCGTTTGGTATTGGGCTCCCGGATTCCTGGCGGGTTCGGCAGACACTGCGAACATGGAGGCATTGACTGGTATTGCGTTCACGCGGCTCGCGAAGGCGATTGTTCCCGACATCGTGATGACCCGGGCTGGAAGTGAGATTCTTCGGAGTGTGAGGGTAGGGGAGGTGTTCGGTCCGGGAGAAACATCCGTCATTGATCCAGTGTTCGCTGCGCTTGAACCCCAGGAGAACCTGGAGGTTCTGGGTCGTTATCGACGCGCGGATCCCGCGGCAGGATTCGTAATCAAGAGAGAGAGTGATTGGAATTCCGTCTTTGTTGGTTCGAACCGGCTTCCGCCCGGCATTTTACAGCGGCTGGCCGCCGCGGCCGGGGTCCATATCTGGTTGGACGGGGACGACCTGGTGGTCTGCGACGCGGATTTTCTCGCGATTCATGCGCGTACCGCGGGGAAGAAGATTGTCCTTCTGCCCCGGGAGACAATCGTAACCGATTTGATCACCGGGGATCCGGTTTCAGCCAATTCGGTGAGCTTCGAGATAGAGATGCAGCATGGGGAGACGCGGATGTTTTCTATCCGATAGATGGCGCGGTACGAAAAGCGCAAATTGGACGAGTAATCGGCAGGTTCGCCTCTGCAAGGTGTGCCCACACTTTATAAAGTGTGGGCATGGCGTTTCGTTCCTTACTACTTCCCATCGAGAGCTTTGATTCTGTCAAAAGGCCAGTAGATCCTGGTGATTCTTCCGACAATGGAAGATCTCGAAATGGGACCGAAATAGCGGCCGTCGAGACTGTAATGCGTATTGTCGCCAAGCACTAAGTATTCGTCTTCACCCAGTTTGACGATGTCGTTCGTGTCCGATAGAAACGCACCGGATGACCTGCCAGTTGCAGGTACGAATCCATTGTACCCGTCCTGCCCAGATGCAATGCGGTCAAAGATCTTCGGAACCTTCAGCTTCTCGCCATTAATCAGCAAATCCGGCGGGTGAATACTGACACGGTCCCCCGGAAGCCCAGCAACTCGTTTGACGTAGAAATCCCCCGCCCGGACTTGGACGTGCTGAATGGAGTCCGTGCTGAAGACCACAACATCCCCGCGTTTCGGTTCGCGGAATCGGTAGGAGATCTTTTCTGCGAAGAGATGGTCTCCGGGACGGCGGATGCCGGACCAGAGAAGATCCCCTTCGCTAACGACCTCATCCCGGCTTACGCGAGGAACGGCGGATCTCGGCATCTCGTAGTGTTCCGGCCCGATACGATAGCTGTCCACGTGCAATGAGCAACCCGTCCGCCTGCCGTACCGAACAAACGTCCCCGAGTTTCGTGCGCGAACCTCGATAAATTTTGCTCCCCGCAGCGCACGATCCATCAGGGAGGGGCGCCGACCGTCGCCCTCCGACCATGACTCTACCCGGATCCCGTTGATCGTTGGCTGCATCGCCCCGCCGGAAACCTTGAACGACTGGACGAACGTGTGCAGTACGATCTGCTCCCCGGCACGGATCAACAATAGAGCGAAGAGGAATCCAATCCAGCCCTTGACGCCGAGGGACGGAATGGGTCGGTGGGATCCGACCAGCATCACGATCCAGGCGGCGAGCCAGAAGAGGATGCCGCTCACGCCCAGGATCAGGGTTGCTGTTCCGGGTACAGCAATCAAGATCACGGACAGGAATTGGATTCCGTGAATGGAAAGATACCACGTGACGCCGGCGGTCCTGCAGCCGGTTACGAAGTGCGCGGATCCATTCAGGAAGAAGGCCATTAGGACCCCAAGCCACTTTCGCCTTCGCTTCGTGCTCACTTCACCGCTCAATCCTTATGGGGGAGTGCGTATAGTTGTATCAGGTTCAACCTTGCTTCGGCAGTCTATCCGTGGTCCGTTGGAGTATCTTCCGATTTCAATAGATGGAGATTCGATGAACGGAAAGCAAATGAAAAGAACGAATGACTACGCACAGGGTGAACAGGCGGCGACCGCCCGGGACGTGTCCGGTGACGATGGGTGGGTGCCGCTGATCGACTGGACACATATCCATCCGGGAAACCGCGGCGTGAATCGCCAGGACAGGTACGAGCTTTACGAAGGTCCGGTTGGCGTCCGCATTCGAATTGAAGAGGCGGAAAAGATCGGGCCGATCTTTCGGGCTGATCAACCGTGGGATGGTGGCGGCGAGATGTGTCCGACCCGGACCTGGAGCGATGAAAAAGGGTACCACCTTCTATATTCCACGCATCCGAGACAGACCAAGTACCCCGGTTTAGGCGGGACGGTCTATTCATGCTATGCGCACAGCGAAGACGGGTACGAATGGACGCGGCCGGCGCTCCACCAGGTTGAATGGGAGGGATCCACCGAGAACAATATTGTTAACCAGACGATCACCGGGACGCCTTTCGAAGATCCATTGGCCCCAGCGGAAGAACGGTTTAAGGCGATCGGCCAGGTGGGCGGAAGTTTTGATCCCGATACCGGGGAACGACTTGAAATCCACGAAGCATATGATCGATGGGTACGGCAGGAGTACGAGGGAGATGCATACAAGGGACCCCGGATGACGTCGCGTCATTGGGTGGAAGGATGGTCAAGCCCCGATTGTATCCACTGGGAATCGATGGGGGAGTTGGCTGACATGGCTTCCGACGGAGGGAGTGCGGCACAGTACGACCCCGAGACGCAGACCTACTTTGCATACCTCCGGGTCGGCGGGACCGGGCGCCGGGCTACGGGACTCACTCGAACGAAGGATTTTCGCCAATGGCCGGACGCCGATCTGGTGCTCTTTCCGGATCCGCAGGACGAGCCGGACGTTTCATTCTACGGAACAAGCTACTTTCGTTATCCGACCGATCCCAACCTCCATTGCGCGATGGTGGAGATCTATCACCAGGTCGCAGACTGTAATGATGCCCAGATCGCGTTTTCCAAGAATATGACGCACTGGTTCCGCCCGGAACGCAGGGCAATTATTCCCAATGGGGCGCCGGGTAGCGATGATAGTGGCGGGGCGCGTCCCTGGGGCGGGCTTTTTGTACTGCCCGATGGAAACTGGGCTTACATGTATCGAGGTCATATCGGGCTACATAATTATCGCGACAGCGAGCCGCGTATCGAGCGCCCGCCCGGGGCGCTGATGATTGCCCGATGGCAGCCGCACCGGTTTTCCGGCATCGAGGCCGAGCCGGAGGGACGCATGACAATTCGGGCGGTCAAGCGGACAAGAGATGAGCTTCGTTTGAACTACCGGTGCAAACCCGGCGGAAGCATTGCCGCCGAACTGATTCCAACCGAAACATCACGGATCCATCCCGACGCGGATCCGATTCCCGGATTCTCATTTACGGAGAGCGATCTGTTGACCGGCGATTCGCTCAACGCGTCGATGACGTGGCAGGGAAAAAGTGATTTATCGCAGATCGGCGACACCGTCGCGATCCGGCTGAAGATGTTCCAGGCAAAACTGTTTGCGTTTTCGGTGTAGAATCAGAAGTATGGTGGGCGAACAGTCTGGTGATAGCAGCGGATTACGACATGCCCCTGATTCCTACCCACCATAGATCCGTCCGGCACCGCCTGCCTTTGCTTCTGCTCCTGTCGGCGATGCTGTTTTCCGCTACCCGCCCGGACGCGGCTTCGAAATCGTTGCCGGGAGACGATGACGTCACGGTTACCATCTACCACACGAGCGATTTTCATGAGTGCAGCGACAATCTAAGCCGAATCGCTCATTTCGTGGGGGAGCGAAAGCGTACGGATCCGAACGTGCTGTTTATGGACTCCGGGGACTGGTTTGATTCTGATCCGTACTTTCCGGACAAGGCAGACCTGATCACCTTGAAGACCCGGGGCGAACCCATGATCGCCCTGCTGGGGGCGTGTGGATACGACGCGTGCATCTTCGGCAACCATGACATGTCGTTTGACTTGAAACGGGTAATCGATTGTGTGGATCGGTATCAGATTCCAATCCTCGCATCGAACTGCGAGTGGATCAAAGGCGTGAAGCCGAAGAACCTGCAGGAATACAGGATATTCGATCTCGAGGGCGTCAAGGTTGCAGTGATCGGTACTGCCACTGAGCCTGCCAGCAAACCGTTCAGCGACCTGGTGAGAACTTTGAATGTAGAGAGCAGTATCAAGGATCTGGTGCCGGCACTGCGATTGCAAGCGGACATCATCGTGTTGATCACTCACCTTGGCGATACGCGCGATAAACAGATTGCCCGGGCCGTTCCCGGGATTGATCTTATCGTCGGGGGGCATTATCACCACACCTACAGAGAAACGGTTTTCGATGCCGGGAGTAGAACGGTGATCCAGCATTCCGGCTCATCCGGCCAGGTTCTTGGTGAAATTGTCTTTCACTGGAACGGGGAGAACATCGTGAAACATCGGACTCGTATCATCGACATTGATCGCAGCATGCCCGAGGATGAAAAAGTTAAAGCCCTGCGCGCAAATTACTTTGCTTGCCCGATCAACCCGGAATTGCCCCGGGTCCCGGTGAGCGCATTGGACATTGAACCCGCGGATGGCGCGGAAGTACCCGACACGCGGTCCGCCACGGAACCCTTTGCCGACCACGACGGCAAGGATTTGAGTCTTCCCAACGCCACCTGGATAAAGTGGGCATTGGAGGGTGATTACCCAGAGGCTTCTTTTGATCTGTTTCTGTCGGAAGACCGCCCTGATTTTGCCGGGAAGCCGGTCGCGTCAAATGTTGAGAGCAATGAGGTCCCCTTGTGGAACTTGAAAAAAGATACACGGTATTACTGGAAACTGGTTGTGAAATCCAAAGGACAGGAGACGGCGGAGAGTCCTGCTTTCAGGTTTAAAACTCCCGCACTCTGGCCGCGCTGGATTCGTGTTGACGGCACGACGAATGTCAGGGACCTCGGCGGCACGGTGAACATGGGCGGCCGGGCAACGCGCCAAGGGCTCCTGTACCGGTCATCCGAGTTTGACTCGCACTGCTCGATTACTTCCGAAGGGACAAAGGCGCTTCTGGATCTGGGAATCCAAACCGAAATTGACCTCCGTCTTCACAATGACGGGCCTGCGCTTCCTCCGGAAATCCGCTATCTCAACATCCCGGTCGGTGGGTACGACGACGCGCTGAAAACCAGCAAAGAATCCTTGCGGGATCTATTCAAAGCGATGTCGAAAAAGGACAACTACCCCATCATATTTCACTGCTGGGGCGGCGCGGATCGTGGCGGAACGGTTGCGCTCTTGCTCGAAGCCGCCCTCGATTGGCCCGAAGAGTTGATTGCACTTGATTACGAATGGACATCCCTGTCGATCTGGGGGCAGCGACGAAGGGAGAGCCGGGAGTATGCCTGGGAGCAAACTCTGGACATGTTGAAGGGCTTCGATCCGGAAAATGGATCCCTGCAGACCGGGACACGAAACTATCTTAAAGAAATTGGTGTCACGGATGACGAACTTAACTCGATGCAAGAAATTCTACTGGAACCCGCGCGACAATGACGACAGATGATTCGGGCCGCCGGGGACAGACTCGTGCGTTGCCCGGCCCGGATAAATTCTGCCTGTGCTGCGTGTGCGAATGGGTCAGGCCAATCGGCGCTTGAATACGACTTTGCGTTCCGGCGCCTTCAGGACATCGTCGATCCGGTTCCCGTCAATCGCCTGGGCCATGACTCCGAAAGTCTCGTCGGTCGCGGCCAGTACTTTGTCCACGTCTTCCGCGGTGTGGGTGTAGCAGAAATAGAGATGTCCTGTAACATAGACGCCGCGGTCCGCCATTTCCTGCATGAATAATGTCGAGACCCGGCCGGAATCCGATCCATAGTCGAACCCGACGCTGAACATGTAATCGTGCCCGCGGATTTGCACCTGGAGACCGTGGCTTCGGGCCAGATCTTCCAATCCGGCCATGACCCTTTTACCGGTCGCCGCCACGGTCTTCAGGACGGGTTTCTCCGTGATCTCGTTCAGCGTCGCCAGCCCCGCGGCCAGGGATACGGTTTCGCTGTAGTAGGTACTGCTGATGAAGTTGTCGAATTGGGTCGCAAGAATTGATTTTCGGCCCGCGACGACCGCGAGAGGATAGCCATTGGCTACTGCCTTGCCAAAGGTCGCAAGATCGGGGGTTACCCCGAAATGCTCCTGGGCGCCTCCCGGTGCGATGCGAAAGCCGGTGACCACCTCGTCGAAGATCAGCAGGCAATCGTGTTCGTCCGCCAGCGCGCGTACTGTTTCCAGAAATCCCGGGTCGGGAATGTGTTCCCGGGTCGCTTCCAGTACTATGCAGGCGACTTTCCCCTGGTTCGCTTTCAACGCGGCCCGTAACGAGTCCAGGTTATTGTATTCGAAGGGTACGCTCGTGCCGGTGAGGACGCCCGGTACTCCCTTGGGAAGAATGCCCGGGCGAAGATGTTCATCCAGGCGGTCATCGGCCTCGAGGTTGGCCGCGAGATACCAGTCGAACCACCCATGATAACCGCAGAATACCACCACATCCCGTCCCGTGTATCCGCGGGCCATGCGAACGGCGATCGAGTCGGCTTCGCCGCCTCCCTTGCAGATCTTGATCATCTCCGCGCAAGGCACCATTTCGCACACTTTTTCCGCAAACCTGATCTCGATTTCGTTGTTCGTGGATCCGAGGACGCCCCGATCGATCTGCGCCTTGGCTGCGGAGTCAACCGGCTCGTACGCGTACCCGAGGATGATCGGGCCGCACCCCATGGTCAGGTCGATGAACTCATTGCCGTCCACATCCCAGAAGTGGCCGTTCTTGGCGTGATCAAAGTAGATTGGCGCCTGGCCAAATGCCGAAAGTTGTGGGCTTCGGCTCAGCAATTGCACGCCGAAGGGAAACAACGATTCCGCTTTCCCGTACGAGGCCAGGGATCTCTGATATTTCGGGTTCTTTTCGATGGTCATTCGATCAGTGTGCCCGAACCACAGGAGTTATGCAACCGCCGGATAGCGAGGGAATGGATCCCGAACCAAGTCAGCAGATAGATCGATTCCTATCGTTTCCAGACTTCGCTGATCTTTACTTTGCGGCCAAGCTTCCGGCTTTTCATGAGTGCCTCGCAGACCGCGATGTTTTCAATCATTTCTTCGTAGTCCCGCGGAGGCTTCCCCGTGCGGATCATCCGCTTGAAGTGGTGAGCAATCGTTGAAGCGCCTGCCGAATAATCCACGTTTCCGATCATTCCGCTGTGAATGCTGCGAAGATTCGGGTCGCGGTTTGCTCCGAAAACTTCTACCGTGTATCCCGCAATGCCGTTCGCCAGGTGCATATGTACCTGGAGTCCCGACTCGTACGTAATCGCCGCGTAGTGGCCGGGATGATCTCCGTGGCAAAAGACGGACCGGACTCCACTTCCGAATACCGCCTGCACCAGCGACACCCCGTGAATTACGCCTTCCTGGCCGCTCTCCGTGTACCAGCCCGGAGCTCCGTTCACGACACCGGACACCACACCCCCGATTCGCTTGAATTGCCGCCGCAAGCATTCCGCCTGCTCAACCACACGGAGGAGCGAAGCGGAATAGATGGGCGTCTTGTGGCGGCGGGCAAGCCGAACCATGGCTACGGCATCCTTGGTGGACAGCGCGAAGGGCTTGTCGATAAAGGTGGGGATCTTTTTTCGAATCAACGGTTCCGACAGTTCCAGGTGGTCTGATCCGTCCTCACTGCAATTTGCGATGAAGGCCGCATCGACATTCCTGGCCAGGTCGCGCGGGTCTTCGATAACCTCCGGCCGTTTAATGAAAACCTCAACTGCTTCTTGAGCGCGACCGGGGTCATAGTCGCAGATTCCGGTCACTTCGAATCCAGTTGCTACCTTTGGCACAACTTCCTGGGGAAAGTAGCAGTCTGTAAACCAGTAGTGACATTCCGGCGAGATCTCCCGGAAACGCAGCATATCGAGTTTTGCCAGAACGGGCAGGTAGTGATAGAGATGGTTGTCCACTCGGAACATGGATAGACGGATTTTACGAGGCATAAGAAACCTTTCATGCTGCTGAGAATTCTCTCCTTGGATACGGGTACCCGATGGGTGAGGCCGTGCCGAGGCAAACCGTTCATTTGAAACAGGATGCCGGAACAATGCCAGAACGCAAGAGTCGTTATTTCCCGGTAGGAAGTACCCTGGGAAGATCCTTACGGATCTTGCTTCCTCTTTTCTGTTCGGTATGGGGATTCGTTCCCTCAGGCTTCACCGAGCCCACTCTCTCGTGGCGGGATCCCCAATATCGAGCAGAGCTGAAGAACGAGGCGTTGGTGGCCGAGTTTCAATCCGGATTCCTGGTTCGCCTGACCAACCTGCAGACGGGGCGGGAGCTTGTTTCCATCGATCCGGCGGATCTTCCCTCCAGGCTTCCACTCTTCGGGGATCAACAGGTTGAACTGGACTCATTCGAAGTCCAGATCCGGGCGTCGGAGAATTCGGTCCTGACCCGGCTCACAGCTGCGGACGCGACGCGGTGGGACGTGGCGTGGACTATCGAGCCGGGCACCGGCGATCTGATCGCGAACAGTCGGGCGTCGGCTCCCGATCCCGTCAGCGAATTGCGGATGTTTTTTCTCGGGTGCGACCTGGTGGAGCATTCCATGGTCTGGGTCGGGGGCTATGGAGTCGGCAGACATGTTCGTGCGCCGTGGAGTGAGGCCCCGATCGGCGATCCCGTCGGGCCTGTCAGTCCCATGAGTTTTGTCCATCCGCTGGTGGCAATGTTCCAGACCGGGCGGGAAGGTTGGTTTATCGAAGGTCGCGAAGAAAGAATCGGGCCCGCCTGCCTCATGACCGGCGGGAAGGGCGAAACGGCCACCCTTGCCTATGTTCGACGTTTTCCCATTGCGACCGATAAGCCGCGGTTGTACGAGATCCGCATTCGAACCTACCGCGATCAATGGGAGGATGCAGTGGATCCCTACGTGGCATGGATGGAGGAGGGGGCCGGATTCGTTCCCCTGGAAAAACAAAAACCTGAATGGATTACTGACATCAAGAACCAGGCCTACGTCCGGGTAGGGGACTTCGAGTCGTTGGACTTGCTGGCGGACCAGGTCGATCCGACAAAAACACTGATCGGCCGGATGGTCGGGTTTCGACACTACGCAATGGACACCCATTACCCGGACTACGAACTCACGGACACTGCGCGCAAATGGTTCCGGCGCGCCCGGGATCTAGGATTCCATGTTGGCGCCCATTTCAACAGCAAGAATATATCCACAATTTTCCCCGAATTGATCGAACGCTTCCGGCCCGGGTTCAGGGTCGAGGGAGAAGACGAAAACGGCGGGGAGATCTACGAGTCCATCCACAACGGAACGCTGGTACGCTGCTCCGCCGCCTATAAACCCTGGCGGGATTATTTGATCGAGCAGATGCGGGATGCCGTCGAATCAGGCGTTGACCTGATTTACCTCGATGAATCGATGGCGCCCAATGGAAAGTTCCTGATCGACGGCGTGAACGGGATCGAAGGCATCATGCTGCTCATGCAGGAAGTACGCGAAGCCTATCCCGAGGTAGCGATAGAAACCGAGCAGTTCAATCCGCTCGCCAACCGGCACGCTGCCTTCGCCCTCAGCCAGATGCCTCCGGGACATCCTCTAAGTGGCTATATCTTTCGACGTTTCGTAAAAGTTGTGCCTGAAGGATTTATGTATATGCCGACGGAGGTTCCCCTGATGGATGCATTCGATACCTGGGGCTTTATGTTGCCGGGCGCGGATCCACATCGGGAAAAGCCGTGGATGCAAATCGCCCGTGCTTTCCAGGCGCATGACCTCGTCCCGGACTCTCGATTGCCCCGCGATCCCGTATCCAGGTACCAGGGTCACTACTCTCACGGAGTCATGCCGGACATGGAGGCGCCTCCGCCCGGCAAGGAGTTGAAGCTGTTCGGGTACCGGGGAAAAGGTGGCACGACGGCGTACTTCGAGAGGCATCACACTCGGCGCGGGCTTATGATTTACGAGCCGGGAAAGAAGCCGGCCTGGGCAGGCGTCTGGCACTACGGAATAGATTCCTGGCCGGAGTTAGTCGAACCGGAGTATTCCGAAATCCCGGGTAAACTTATCTGGTATTGGTTGATCTACGACGACAAGAAACTACTCGGGCTGGACCCAAAGCTCACCTACTCGTTCAACACGGGTAAACCCACGCCGCCCAATCGCTTTCATCTGACGAAGATCCCTTTGGACTATGCCCCCTACTCAAGCATGGACCGGAGAGTTTTATCCCAGGAAATGGGCAATTCCCTGGACTACTTCAAGGTGTCTTTCTCGGGACATGGAAAGATCGAGATGTTTGTTCCGGATGAATATGATGTCTATATGGACGGTGAAAAAATTCCGGTCGATCGTGATGCCCGACTGGCAATTGCCGACGCGGACGCTACATCGTCCAACCCCTCCGTCATCACCGCGTTTCGTCGTCTGGATATTCCGCTCACCGGGCTTTGGACCGGTTTTCCGTTGCAAGCAAGGCCCTACTATTCAGGGTATATCGACCGCAGCGAATCGGAAGGATTTCACTCCGCGGTCACCGGAATCGGAATTATCATCGGCCGGCTTCCAGATGCGAATCGTGTCCGTCTTCAGGGGAGCTACCAGATCATGCCGGAATCGATCGGGGACGGGAACCTGGGTACGCTCCGACTCAATGGAAGACAGGTATGGCAGGCGCCCGCGGAGAAACCGCCCTTCGCACATCATGAATTCGACGTGGATGTTTCCGCCCTGGCAGGTGAATACGTGATTTTGGAATTTGCGGTGGAAGGCGAAATACATGCCTGGTGGAGAGCCACCTGGGGGAAGCCGCGGGTTTTGATAGAAAACTGAACCAGGACCAGGCAGCCCGCTCGTATATCTGGAGGGCGAAGCTTCAGCTGAGCCGGTGGCTGGAATCAACCCACTCGGACAGGTTTGGGGTATCTCTCCTCTGCAGTCTTGGTCTGCTTCAATCCAACCGATCGGCTCAGCTGAAGCTTCGCCCTCCAGCTGAGACGGTGGCTGGAATCAACCCACTCGGATAGGTTTGGGGCATCTCTCCTCTGCACTCTTGGTCTGCTTCAATCCAACCGATCGGCTCAGCTGAAGCTTCGCCCTCCAGCTGAGCCGGCAACGGGACAGTCCGGGAAGGAGCGGGCTTCGTAGTGATGAACGCAATCCTGTTACTACGGCAAGGTGACTTCCAACCGGTACGTCCTGCGCGGCTGCGTCTCCGTGTCGAGAAATAGCATTTCGGGTCCCTGACCGGATATCTCATCGAAGCCCGGCAACACCATCCAGTTGGTGCTGACGGGTTGCTCCGCCCATTCCACCGTATAGAGACGCCCTGTCGATGTGTCCGCGACCAACTCGATCCCGTTGCTTTCGGTTTGGAGAGACAGCGTGAGAACGGAATCCGAGCTGGTGGGCAACGTGTCGGCGATGTACTCCCAGCGATTGACCACAAAGTCTCCATCAGAATCCAGCAGCGCATCCGCGGCGTTGGTCGGATTCAGCCCGAATTGCAGTTCCCATAGATCCGGCATGAAATCGCCGTCATCGTCCGGGTCGTGAATATTGGCCAATCCGTCGGAATCGGTGTCCGGGACAACCGTCTCCTCCGTGGCTTCATCATCCGCGGACTGGAGGTCGGCAACATTACTGAATGCGATTTCCGAATGCTGATGGAGTGTGCCGGTTGTGTTGACCGACACCTCGACCGCCACCGTCGCGCCCGCCGAACTGTTTGCGGAGATGGGCCCGAAATCGAGGAACACTGGATCCAGGCCGGATGCCGAACCCTGCGACATGATGATTGCCCCTGGTTCGTAATGGTCTGCGCCCGCCTGCGCGCTCACGAGCCGGGGGGAGGTATCATTTCTCTTTGAACTCAGTTCCGCCCGGTACTGGAAGTAGCGATTGTCTGAAATTCCCGGAAGCGAAAACGAGGGAATCCCCGCCAGTAGATTCGTGCGCTCATCGAACCACGTCAGGCTGGTTCCATCGGGCCCTGAGAACGACTCGCCGACACATGAACCGTCGTCGCACGAACGCAATTGAAATCGAATCTCCAGTTGGTCGCGAAGATAGTACGATTCGATCTGTGCCTCGGAAAGGGGCGTGATGGCAGCCGCACATTCATCGAAGTCAGCCTGGAGGGGGTCCAGCCCGGGTTCTCGTATTCCGATTCGAAAGGAAACCCCGGCGAATCCGTTCGTATCTACTCCTGAAGATTCCATTTCGCCATTCAGGAACAGGGAGGACGTGCCGTCGGACTCTCGACGGTACGCTACGTGATGCCACTGTCCGTACGGTATCGGAGACACGGAAGAACAGATTGCGACGTCATCCTTTTCGGCGATCAGCACCCCGGCATCGAAACGCAGTGCGAATCGATTCGTGATCGCCGATTCGTACTGGCTCCACAGCGTGCCGTCGCCGGATGGCCTCACCCAGCCGAATATCGTCAGCGGTTGCAGCGGGACGGACGACAAGACCTGGTTTGAAGTGGCCAGATAGTCATTCACCCCGTCCAGGGATACCGCGCCCTGAAAGAGGCCGGGACCTGATTTGTCCAGAGCCGCGTCTCCGGTCATCAGCGTCGCATGGTTGGGAGTGCCGGACGTATTCATGGCGATTGTTCCATGGGTAGCCGGGGATTCGTCGAGATGCAGCAGCAGGGTTAGCCCGATGCGCCCGTGTCCGATGTTGCCTGCATTGGGATGGGAGTGTCTCCTTGCACTCTCGGAGTGATGACCCAGGATCGTTTGGCCGGAAGGATCAAACGGGTAGCCTTCGTCCGCCAACCCGCTGTCGGTCAACGGCTTTCCGTAAGGCATGAATGGGATCCAGGAAAAAGTGTCCCAGGAAACGGTCTGCCCGGCGTCGATGACCCTGGAGGTAAAGGTGCCGGACCCCGCGAGGAGGCCGGGCGCGTCAAGTTCAAGCCAACGATCCGTTTCACTCCACGCTATCCGGTTTTTCGCGCCGCCGCCGAACCCCGCCGGGTCGTCTGCGTCATCCAGTTGATCGATGCGATTCAACGTCACGCCTTGAGGAAGATCGGTTTCCACGATGACGCCCATGGCATCGTCCGGGCCTTCGTTGGTCACCGTGATGAGGTAGGTCAACCGGTTGGTGGAGAGCAGCGGGTCTTCGCTGTCCTGAACGGTGACGGCGAGATTGGCATGGGGTGCGTTTTCCAGATTCGGTTGTAGAACGAAAAGCCCGTGTTCGGTGCTGCTTACGATCACGTTGCCGCTGTCGAAGAACGGATAGCAGCTCCACGCCCCTCGAAACGCGAATCCGTTTCCATTGGGATAGGTGTCGAAATAGCCGGCCAGGGTGAGGCTGGCCTGGCTGAGGTCCGTCAGTTCAAGAATCCGAAGTCCGGCCTGGTAGTTCGCCTGGTAGACGAGATTCGAGACGATGTAGAGGTTGTGATCGCGCGCCGCGTGGTTCTGTTGGTGAAATCCGACGTAGAAAATGTTGGTCAAGCTGGAGACATCAAAAACGTGGGTTTTGGTATTCCCGGTGTCGGACTCATCGTTGACGACCAGGTAGACTTGATCTTCCGTCAACCATCCCTGGTGGGTGTACACGGCACCCGGATACTCCAACCGTGCCAGTTGGACCGGATTTGTCTTTGTCGTCACGTCGACGATCGTCACGGTGTCTTCGTTGCAGGCGAAGCAGATCTCGCTTCCGGAGAAATTCGTGTCGGGCCCATCATAAATTACGCACTGTGCGTCGTGCGTATATCCGTCATCGGAAAAAACGCCTGTCTGTACCGGGTTGGTGGGGCTGGAGAGGTCGATCATGATGAGCCCACCTGAAGCGACTTCTGAACCTACAGCATATGCGAAGCCGGAGTCCTCATTAATGACGATGTTGTGCGCATCATCGAAAGCCGGCAGATGGGCGGTTTCCGAGAACGTTGCCGGTGCATTGGTAACATTTCGCAGTTGTGTCAGATCGAACACCTGCAGGCCGTGAACACCCGAATTGTCCGCCACGATATAGGCGTGGTCCTGATACACTTTTACATCACGCCAGATGGCGACTCCGGCATGGGTGGGTAGATGGCCGAGATAGACAGGATTGAGTGGGTCGCTTATTTCAACGAATGAAGTGCCGCTCACAGTTCCTACGAGCGCGTATTCGGAGCCGGTCGTGGTGTCGGTCCAGCCCCAGAGATCGTTCAATTCTCCACCGCCCATGTCTTCTTTGGGCAGGAAGGAAAGAAGATCCACCTTGTCGCAAGGGAAAATTCCGGCGAATCCATTTTGGCAGGGAGTCTGAGCCGAAATACGCGCGGCGGGAAGAAGCATCGCGGCGAAGACAACCGATCGCAGGGCGGTCAGAATCGGGTGAAACCCGTGACTCACGGGGCCTCGACCCGCACGCGATAAACCCGGCTTCCCCCGGGTGGCTCGCTGGATGTCGTGCCGGTGCTGAAGTCATCATGAAAAGTGTGAAAGCCGGGAACTCCGTTGCTTTCGGTAAAGCGACCGGCTGCCGGATCGGCAAAGGGGGACCAGAATCCGGCGGCCGGGGCGGTTGGCAGTGCATCGGTATATTCCACTTCGTAGGTCCAGTCCGGTTCGGTGGGAACGGTGATCTCCATCCGATCATTCAACAAATCTGCGCTCAAGGTAATCCGGGGCAGGGTGCCGGGAATGAGAAATGCCTTCATCACCGCCATGTGCTGCATCCCGGACGCTCCGGAGTCTCCGATCAGGACCGGGCTGGGCGGCGTGGTCCAATTCCGGCTGTCGAAGACCAGCCCATCTACAAACAGTTCCCCGCCGAGGCTCAAAGGAACATGCAGGCTGTCCATGGCGGAGTTGGGCAGCACGTAGTCATAGGGCTTGTTGCGGGGCTCATTCGTATCATCGTCACCCAGCGAATCCACAGGTTGATACGCATCGGAGAAAATGCTGGATAGCGTTTGCAGTGCCGCTTCATTTCGTGACCCGGTATTGAAATCGCCCGCCAGCACGATGTAATCGTTCGGGGGAAACGCCAGGGAGATCTGGTTGACAAGAATGCCCGCTTCAATATTTCTCGAACTGCTCCCCCCCGAATTGTGCAGATGGACGCTAACGAGGTGAAGGTTGGTTGCTCCTGGAATATCAATGGTAGCCCAGGCGAAATCACGGTTTGGCACTTGGGGGTCGTTCCATTCACCCGAAGCCAGGATCGGCCAGCGGCTGATCACCCCATTGGGAATGCTCTCCGATCCGGCCTCAGTCATGTAGTAAAATTCCGTTCCGAAGATCTCGTCGACGAATTCGCGATGTCCGCCTGCATTGGTGACGTTGAATTCCTGGATCGCGACGATATCGGGGGCGAGTGCCTGCAGGATCCTGTTGCCCGGGCCCTCGTACTCGAACTGGGTACCGCTGGTAAGGTTGGCCGCCATGATCAGTACAACCCCCGGAAGTCCCGATCCACCATCGTTATCAAGAATTGAGATGATCGTACTGACGGAGGTACCCGGCTGAGCGCCTTGTAAGCCCGTAAGAGTCAGCTCGAGGGTTTCGGTTCCCTCCATCGCCGAATCATCATTCACCAGAAGGTCGATATGCTCCAAAGCCGGACCGCCGGCGGAAAAGACGAGGGTCGTCGGGGAGAGTGTATAGTCATGCTGGGCACCCGGCGTTGCACTGCCCGCTACGGCCACCTGCACCGTGGCATCTGCCGCACTGCTGAGTGCGACACCGATTTGAACAAGCCCGGCATCTTCGTCGATGGATGTCTCCCCGAATTCGAAGGACACGGTGGGCAACGCGCCGGCGGAAAAATCGGTGATCTGGAAATCGTCGATGAGGAGGCGCTCCAGCTGGTTGATTGAAAGGACCCGAACCAGGATGTTTTCCCCGGGTGAATCCGCTGCCGCGTTGAATTGCTGGTAGGTCGTACTGGTGACGTCGACCTGGCTTCCTACGTCTACCCAGCCGTTTCCGTCCGGATTGATCTGCACTTGAAAGGCAACTGCTTTTCCGTCCGCATCCCAATGGCGATACCAGAATGAAATCGTGCCCACGCCCCCGTCCTTGCCGTTTCCGTCGAGCCCCTGGAATTCGAGATAGGGAGCCGGCGTTTCTCTGTTAAAACGGATCACGTTGCCCGAGCGAGCGTTCAACCCGTCGCACGTCGCATTCAGACTCTTCCACATTCCAACCCCGGAATGGTTGTAAGTAGACTCCGACCCGAATGCCGAATCCGTCCATCCGTTGAAATCTTCCACCACCGCGGCCCGAATCGCCCCTGGAAAAAGCATCACCATTGATATTAGCGCGGCAGCCAGCGCCGTGTTGTACAACCGGATACCCCGCGGAAGCGGATAACGACGAAACCTGCTGAATCTGTGGAGGGAAGGCATTTTGGGTCAAAGACTATACTTTATTGAGAGTAAAAACACAATAGTGCCTTTAAATGTGCATATCGACGGGCCGTCCGCTTTGACTCGGCGACCGGAACCTGAGATAATTGCTCACCTCTTCTGAAGCTCAATACTTACGCAGAAAATCAATGCGCGCTCTCTTCATTGCCGTTGGGAAAGTCTTCGGGCTGGTAGTTGTATTCGCCGGATTGTTGAATTTCATTTTCATGATTCCCCTTGTGCTCATCATCGAGCCGGCCGCTTCCGGGGAAGGCGCACAAGTCCTCTCTCGAGCCGCCTTCGGCGCAAGCCGCGCCCTTACTGCAACCGGCATGGTAGCTTCCCTCATCTTTTCTCTCGGTCTTGGCTGGTTGCTGATTTTCAAGGCGGAATGGCTTGCCGACAGGCTCAGAATCCCGCGCGAGAATGATCCTGAATCGTCGAGCGGCGCCGATCTCCTTGGCGCCGGGACCAGGATTCTCGGCTTGTTTTTTATTGTCCAGGCTGCCCCGCAGCTCCTTCAGGTTTTCACGGAGGGAATCGCGGCGAATGTGGGCATGCCGCCCGGCATGCGGGATTCGTTCGCGGGTGGAGCCCTCCCGGGTCCCTGGTTGTATTTTCGACTCATTGTGGAGATGCTTCCGGCGGCGCTTACATTATTCCTTGGTTTCCTGCTCGCATTCAAGACGCACATCATTCTGAATAAAGTTCGATATACTTCCCAACCCTGAGATTCGGCGACGCGAGAGGGTTTGCCACGACAATGGACGGGACCACGTTACAAAAATATGAGACGATGTTGCTGGAGTTGCAGGCAGAACTTCGCGCCGAGCTGGATGAGACCCGTGCCGAATCCAAGCCGGTGGCTCTTGATGGAAGCATGGGCAGGATCTCCCGCGGGGACGCGATGCAGACACAGCAGATGGCCCTGGAAATGAAGCGTCGCCGCGAAGAGAGGCTGCAGCGAATTCAGGTTGCCCTGCAGCGAATTTCGAAGGGAACGTATGGGAACTGCGGGCGCTGTCGGAAACTGATTTCCGCGGAGCGCCTGGACGCGTTTCCGGACTCGGTTCTCTGCGTCCGGTGTGCATCGTGATCCGGTTTTCTTCCCTCGTTATTCACGCAGGGTATTGCTAATTCTGTAGTACGGTGAATTACAATGAACTTACATTCGACGAATTCCATGGTCACCACCCCTGGCGATTCAACCGGGTGGACGATCTCGATGGATTGAACAAGGCGATTGCCCGCGAGGCGGTGAATGCGATCCGCGACGCGGGAAGGGCAGGGGAGCAGATCCTGATCATCACTCCGACCGGCCCGCTGGACTACCAATACTGGGCGGAACTCTGTAATCAGGAAGATATTAGCTGCGAGCCTCTCGTTACCATGAACATGGACGAGTATATCGACGACGATGACCGGTACATTCCCGAGAACCATCCTCTCAGCTTCCGGCGATATCTACAGGAGAGTCTTGTCGGAAACCTTGACCCTGCATTGCGGCCCCGTCCCGAGAATCTCCAGTTTCCCGATCCTCTGGATCCGGACCGCACGACGAAGCTGATCGAATCATTCGGCGGGGCGACGCTGTGTTACGGAGGATTTGGAATCACCGGGCATTTCGCATTCAACGATCCTCCTGAGCCCGGTCAGGTTTGCGACGACCAGGCCGTTCGAAGCAGTCGTACCCGGAACCTTACCATCCAGCGGGAAAGCAGAACCCAGATGGCCATGGGCGGGTCCGGGGGAAACCTGGATGTGATTCCCTCCCGCGCGGTCACGCTCGGAATGTACGAACTGCTGATGAGCCGGAAGATTCACCTCACGTTCATGCGGTCCTGGCATTCCGGAGTTCTGCGCCGGGCGCTCTTCGGACCTGTCACCGGGTGCTGCCCGGGCTCGTTCATCCAGGAACATGCGAACGTCGAAGTAACCTGCACGAGGCTTGCCGCGCAACTCCCGCCTTCAAACGTAACCCAGTCAACCGGCGAGAATTGAAGAGAACGCCGCAACGATCCCGACAAAGCCCCAGTCTTCCCACCCGAATAGCAAAGACTCAACCAAAGCCCCAGTGTCTTCCCACCCGAATAGCAAAGACTCAACCAAAGCCCCAGTCTTCCGTAGCACGGGTATGTGACCCGTATAGCGAAGACTCAACCAAAGCCCCAGTCTTCCGCAGCACATGCATCCGCCCCGAATAAGAGCGAGGGCGGAGCGGAGCCCTATCCTCACACGAACCGGACTGGCGAAGATGGGCCGTTCGCTTCAGTTGTCAGTGCACTGCGATTTCCGTCTGACCCGGGCCAACCTTGCAGGAAACGAATGGCATGCCGTGTACACGAAGAGTCGAGAATTCTATTGGTTCATACCCCAACGCGACACCCGTATCGTGCGATTCGCTCCATCTTCGTTGCTGCACCGAAGGCGTATCACCGATCGCCTCAGGTAGCGCGATCAGGACTTCCGCGCTCTGGTTCCCATTCTCCACCGTCACATTGATGGTCCCCGACGCTGCGATGCCGGATGTTTTGACCCCATACGCGCTCGGGAGCCAGTATTGGCAGAGCTTCTTGTCGACGGACTTGATGACGGCGGGGCTGTGTGTAATCGCAATCTCGACCGGATTGTCCCCGGGAAGCTCCAGCTCCAGCGTCATGCGTTGAGGTAACGATTCCGTCATTGCGATCAGTCGGCGCGATGCAAGGCCGCGGATGGGGGACTCCATTGTAACTCCGTCGTAGTCGATTCGTCGAGGGTCCGGCATTTCAAAGCGCCAGAAGTAGGCCGGGCGACCTCGCCGTAAACCGAGTGGTTTCGTGTCGAATGAAACGGACTCCGTTGCCGGGTCCGGATCATGATTCATGACGGTTATCAGCCCATACCTGTCCTTCATTTTCCACGCATAGGCCTCGACTTCCAACTCTGGGTCTTTTAGCCAATCAGGTGCGATCGCGGCATTCGCGAGAATGCGGCTTCGAATCTCGTAGCCGGCCTGGATGTAGGGTGCCCCCAGGACATAGACGTCGCGTTTATATTCAACCGGCTTGACGTCGAGCATGCCGAGCCCCATCCCGTACATCCGCAGGCAATTGAAGTGCAGGCGGATCGAAGGGTCCGTGGGGCTGCCGCTTGGCATAATAAATCCCGCGAAATAGAGCCTGCGGTCCACCGGGTTCAAAGCCTGGCAAAGCGCGATCCGGCCGGCCAGGCGGCGCCAGTCGTTCTCGTAATTCTGAAACCAGGGAAACTCCACGAAGCCCGATGTGTTCCCCGTCGGTATCGGCATATTCATAGTGACGGTCCCGTCGAACTCCTGTGCGGTGGCGAGAAACCCGTTGTATTGATCGATGATGACGCGCGCGGTCGGAGCACGGAATTCCTTCCAGTCGTACTCATACCCGCCGGGCCGTACCGCTGTGTCCATGTAGATCAGGTCGACACCGTTGAGTTCGAACAGATCACGGAACCGATCCTGGTGCAGCCGGCGGAATTCAGATTCGTATCGTGTAATGTCAACTGCGGTCTTGTCGTCCTCCATGTTGTAATCAGTTCGGTGCATGCTCGGGCTCCCGTCTCTCCGGTGACTGATCCAACCTCTCTCTGCTGCCAGGGTCGCCAATTTTGAACCGTTCTTGGCGCTGACTCCGCCGAAGTGCGTGTAGTAACCTGCCTTGAGGCGCGGTGATAAACCCTGCATGAGCCGGAGGTGCTTCATATTGATTTCCGGATCGTCCGGTGATCCGGCCTCACGGTCTTCGGGGCGGGCGATGTATAGTTCATGTGGAAATGCCCCCCAGAGAGTGGACATCATCTTCCCGAAGTAGATTTTCTTTTCCAGCACCTCCTTCAGCATTTCATCGTACCCCTGTCGCAGAAGACTCGCGTCCCAGTGCTCGTCGAAATATGCATCGTCCACCCATCGCGGTGATCCTTGCAGAGGATCCACGAACAGTTCGCGGTATTCCGGGAGTGCGGCATAGGTCATCAGAGCGTGCTGAGCGGTTCCCTCATGCATTCCGTACACCATCCGTGTTGTGAATATGCGTTGGTGGGGCCCCCCCACGAAGCGCTCTTGCGAACCCAGAAGCCATCGCCGCGGCCACACCCGCTTGCCGAAGTTCTCCCGCTCCCCCACAACATCAAAATGTTCGAACACCTCGGCTCCCCAACGAAAGTGTAGAAGACAGGTGTCGCTGCGCGGCTGGTAGAGCGCCATAAAGGAACGGCAGCCGTTTTTCGGAGCCAGGTTGGTGAACTCTTTGATCTCCGAAGTGTGCTTGAACGGGGGAATCGGCGTGTGCCAGACCGGTTCCCATAGTGTCGCTCCATTCCACCATCCAGCCGGAACTTCCAAACCGCTTTCGTACAAAAGCATTCCGCCTACGCCCGCGTCGGCATGCACGTCGATCCGCTTGAACAGCCAGCCGTGCTTCAAGTCGAGCTGGTAGCGCTTCTCGATCGTCACCCCGAGATCCTCGTTGCGGCATATGAATGTGACCTTGTGTCCGTTCGAGTCATGCTCCGTGCCGGTCACCACGTCGTCAGATTCCAACCCCTCTGAGACTGCTTCCGCCGATAGCAATCGATAGCAATCGAAGCTCTCTGAGGCAAAGGGTTCCCCATCCTGCGAAGCCTCCTGGAGATTCCCGTGCTGAGCGTTGATTCGATAGCGAAAGTTGCCGTTCGACAATTCGATAGCTGAAACGGTCGAGGCGACGAGACTGACGATCAGCAAAACCGGGAAAAGCATTCTTTTCATCGTCTCACTATGTCCAACCAAGCACAGATTCACAACCCTGATCCCTCTCATAACATCCTGCCTTCTGAGTGGATCCCCGGAGTAAACTCGGTCGTTCGGATGGATTAGAGCTGATTAACACCGGCTCTTCTCTGCCGAACCGATCAAACTCGGCTGGAGGGCGAAGCTTCAGCTGAGCCGGTGGCTTGAATCGGCGCACTCTTATTGGTTCATTGCATCGCTCCTCTGCTGTTTTGTCTTGGTCTGCTTCAATCCAACCGATCGGCTCCGCTGAAGCTTCGCTTTCCAGGCCGAGCAAGAAAAGATTCACAATGATCTTCCGGATCTGCATTCTGTCGACGGGAATAGATCGAATGGATCCATCAAGAAAAACCACGAATCAGCGCCTTCGTGTTGTACTGCCCATTCTTGTCATATGGGGCGCGGTGGCTTCCGTCTCCGCCGCGGTACCGGGCCAGGAGGCGGCGCTATCCCGGGAAATCACGACCGGACAGCAGATCGTGGTCGCGGGTCCTCCCAGCTCGGACCGGCACCCCCATCCGGATGATCCGCAGCGCAACGACAACAGCGCTGCAGGCGCTCACGAATTGATGCAGTCAAGGCGGGACCTTGCCGGCGGGGTGTATCAAACCTGCCGGGAAAAGTGGCTCGCCACCCGGTTCCCCTCTGCCTCACTTGTGGATTTCGCGGGGAAAGTACAGGCTCAATACCAGGACCTCGTCTTGAAGCATGTGCGGTGGCCCGAACTCACCCGCATCGACGTGGAACCGATGACGTTCGTCTATCCCGCCGGTTATGGCTCAAATGAAGAAGCCGTGCCCATCCGGGCTCGCCGCCTTACGCTGCATGCGGTGGATGCGTTCGGCGATGAGCGGCAGGTTGTAGCTTATTACCTGAATTACGACAAGGTCCAGGCTGGGCACTCCCGGGTCATCCTCCAGGTCAATGGCCACTTCGGCAAAGAGCCCTCCCGCATGAACCTTGGCCTGAAGGGCCGAGGCGGAATTACCGGTGCGGCGGTGGCGCTGATCGCCCTCGAAGGCCACCCCGTCATCGTGTACGACGACCATAATGTCGGAGAAAGCAGCCCGGCAGCCTACGAGAATGTCGGAAAGGAGGTTTTCAAGGAGCCCGGTTTGTATCGAACATTGGCCAATCTGAGGATGGTCGAAGATGCGTTATTGGTTCACTTCGATCGCGTCGATGCGATCGGTCTCTCCGGCGGCACGGAGCGTCTTTATCACTTTCTCACGTTTAACCGGTGCCCGATCTACTCCGTGTACTTCTCGGGATTCTTTTCTTCGACCTGGATGAACCTGGACAGCAAGCGCTCCGGCCGCGGGCCCTTCGGCACCAATCTAGACACGCACGACGAAGTCTACCTGGAGAATTTTCAACGCTCCGATCATGCCCTGGTGGCAATCGCCGGCGGCGTCGACGTCAGATTTGCGATTCAGACGTACGAGGGTGACCTTGGGAAGAACTGCTTCGTACAAGAGTTTTTGCCGATGGTGAGACAGTACACCGACCGCTATTCCGTGGGCAGCGACGATCCCGATTGTGACGGGATCAGCAACGACGGAAGTGATATGGCGCATGAATATCACCTGCCCGACTACTTCGCTTTCCTGGAGAAAAGCCTGGCCAGACCTCTCGAATCCAGGGGACTCGTCCTCCAGTGCCGGGCGGTGCCGCCCGACGGGTTGGCTTTCGTTGACCTGGACCTCACCGATGCTGCAAGGCATCTGGAATTGCTGCCATTGACATTCTCTCGACTGCGGGCCGTTGGGAACGTGCCTGCCCAATTCATTCCGGCGCCGGATTTCAATCCGCACACCCATATCCGAGGCCGGGCGCTGATCCGGTTTCCGCAAGGCGGTGACCACCGCCTCGAACTCCATGCTGTAGCCGGAGGGGCGAAGATTCCGAAATCGTGGGACGGCGTAGTAGACGGGAAGGGATTCACCCTGCGGCACGGTGCTACTGCAGGCGGATTTCCGGTTGAGATTCAATACAAACGATCCGGGAACGTGTACGACACCATGCGCTTTAACGATCGGGTGCACTCGAGCGACGCTGGCAGCTTCCACCTGCGAAACGATGTCGGCGCGACGCTCGAGAAGTTGAGCGCCGGCCCGCTGGCCACGGTGATTCGCACTTCTGCCGAATACATCCAGAATCCCGGCAAACCTTCCGGGGTGGATGCCGTCTATGATTGGATCTACATCCACGATCAACCCACGATCCACGTGGATGCGACACTCATGCTGCGCCGCAGGCAGGAATGGGGGGAAACCCATGTTCTGGAGATCAATTTCCCGGACGAGAGTTTTACACGCTGGATGGGTGGCGAACCGTTTCAGGAAGACCGCCTCAAAGCCGACAAGGTTTTATACGGATCTTCGTCCTGGGCCGGGCTTTTGAATGAGTCCGATGCCATGGCGATTTTCCACTGTGGAAAAGCGCTCGTGTACGACGGTCGTGGCGAATATGGCACCTACCTCCACGCCCACGGCAATGCGACCTGGCAGGCGTGGAGTCAGGATCGCCGCACCTCCTCCGCATCCTTGTGGATGGGGGCCTCGGCTGACGCGCGATCCGCCGTATCAGCTCTCGCGGAGGCGTCAAGCCGACGGGTACGTACCACCGTCAGCCTGACGGCGCTGGAGAAGGATCTGGCGGAACGTACCGGGAAACTTGCCGCGATGTCCGGAGCCGAAAAGTTGGATGCGGAGTTCGCGATCATGGTCGCTCGCCGCTGGGTTGACCAGGGCCGTGCAGTGGAGGCACTTCGGTTTCTGGAGGAAAATGAGATGTCGGGATTCTTAAGCGCCGAAGCCGGCGATCTACGAATCATGATCGAGAAAGCGGCTGACGGGCTGGTCCTGCATAGTCTGCGCGATGCGAGGACCGGTTTGGAATTCCTCGCGCCGGACAATCCACCGCTTTTCACTCTCACAGTAAGAGAGGTAGACACCGGCAATGAGGTCGAACTCCATGCCGGTTCCGGTTGGGGCGACGTCCGGGCGGAACGATCCGCGGAAGAGATCGTGTTGCACTGGTCCGCTCCTGTACAGGATGGTCTCGAAGCGCTGTCGGTTTCGGCCACCGCGGCCATTGACCCCGGTGGTAGCGCGCTTCGATGGAAGGTGAAGGTTCAAAATGAAACGGCAGGATGGACTGTACTTCATGTGGCGTTTCCGCAGGTGGCGGTCACTGACCTGGGGAGAAAGGGGTGCATCTTCTTCCCCCGCGCTCCCGGAGAGGTTGAAGTCGGGATGTGGGGAAAGTCGTTCAAGCATTCCGGCTTGTACCCGGAAGCATGGACTACGATGCAGTACCTTGCGGCGTATCCGGCGGACGGGCGCGCAGGTCTCTACATCGCCGCGCACGACCCGTCCGGCAGCCCCAAGCGGATCACCATCGAATCGTATCCCGATCGCCGGTCCGTCGCATGGACGTACGAGAATCCGGCGGCCGACATGGCCCTGCCGGGCAACGATTACGAAACCATCGGCGAAGTGGTGTGGCAGATCTATCGGGGTGACTGGTTTGACGCCGCGATTCTGTACCGCGATTGGGTTCGGGAGAACGCCCGGTGGTATCCACTGAACCGGAAGGCCGGAGAGACGAGGAGAAACGATACCCCACAGTGGATGCGCGAGCTTCCGGTTTGGGTACACAGATCGGGGTCGTTTCCCGAAGTCGTGGAGCGAACCAAAGCTTTTGCGCAGCGCATGGGGGTACCGGTGGGATTGCATTGGTACAGTTGGCACCGGATCCCTTTCGATAACGATTATCCGCACTACTTCCCTGCGCGGGAGGGCTTCGCAGAGCATGTGGCCCAGCTCCGGGAAGCCGGAGTGTACGTGATGCCCTACATCAATGGACGATTGTGGGACACGCGGGATAAAGGCGCCGAGGATTTCGAGTTTGCCAGGATCGGATTGCCGGGCGCCTCGAAAGATGAAGAAGGTAGACCGTACGTGGAATCCTATGGTTCCACCGAAGAGAACGGATCCAATGTTGCACTCGCAGCCATGTGCCCGGCCACCGAGGTGTGGCAGCAAAAGGTCGGTGAAATCTGCGACCGGCTTTTCCGGGAGTGCGGCGTGGACGGTGTGTACATCGACCAGGTCGCCGCGATGTCACCCCGTATGTGCATGGATCCAACCCACGGTCACCCACGAGGCGGCGGCACCTGGTGGAACGAGGGATACTGGAAGATGCTTCAGTCGATTCGCGACAAGATGCCGGAAGGCGCAATGCTTACATCGGAATGCAATGCCGAGCCTTTCGCGCAGGTGTTCGACGGTTACCTGAGCTGGACATGGCAGCATGACGGGCAGGTTCCCGCATTCATGGTGGTGTACGGTGGGGCCATTCAGATGTTCGGCCGGCAGTATGGCGGCACCACCGCGGCAAAGCGCATGAAGTGCGCACAGCAATTCGTATTCGGCGAGCAGATCGGTTGGATGTCACCCGAAATGATCAACGAAGACGAGGGCACGACGGAACTGTTGCGGCAATGTGTGCGGCTGCGATGGAAATTGAAGGAGTATTTCGCCGAAGGCGAGATGGCGCGTCCGCCGGGATTGATTGGCGATGTTCCGGGAATGACCGCCGATTGGGAGTGGGGCGGACAGAAGAACTGGCTGGTTACGGCGGACGCTGTTTTGACGGGAGCCTGGCGGATTCCCGGCAAGGGCAGAACGGTGCTGCTCTTCGCAAATGCCGGAGAAGAACCGGTGACCGCAGAAATCACATTCGACGCGAATGAGTACGGTCTGAATGGCCAAAAGACGCGGCGTGAAATCCTGATTGGGAAAGAGAATTCAGTTCAAAATGAAAAAACGATCACCTTCCATCCACTACAGGCCCGGGCATTCGAATACCGGGTCGAGCAGTGATCCGATTTCCCAACGTAGCGGAAGTCGCCAAGACTTCCGATCGGCGAGGGGCATGTCGGCGGTAGCCACAAAAAGGCACGAAAATGCACAAAGAAAAGGATGGTTATGACCTATTCTGCCTCAGTCATTGGTTGTGGCTTTGGTGGTTCCATGAGCCTGGATGCTTTGGTCGCATCCGATCGTTTTGATTTGGTTGCGGCATGCGATCGGCGCGAGGAAGCGCGAAGGAATGCGGAACGGTGCTATCCCGGGATTCGAACCTTTTCATCCCACCAGGATCTTTTCCGCGAGTTGCCGACCGATATTGTCTGCGTTTCAACCTGGGCGCCGTCTCATCGTGAAGTCGCCGAAGATGCGCTGGCATTGAACCTGTCAGGAATCCTCGTAGAGAAACCGCTCGCCGACACTGCTGCCGACGGGAGTGAACTCCTGCGAGCCATTCAGGCGGCAAAGATCCCGGTTGCCGTTCCGCATGGATTGCTTGTCCTGGACCACACCAGGGATATCCTGCGTAGAGTCCACCAGGGTGAAATCGGGGAATTGAAGCTGGTGGAGATTCAGTGCTCCGGGTGGGACATCATGAATGCCGGCATTCACTGGATGAATTTTTTCGTGGCGCTTACGCAACGCGAACCAGTGGCGTTCGTGATGGCGCAGTGTGACATCTCCTCCAGGACCTATCGCGACGGCATGCAGGTGGAAACCTCGGCTGTTACCTACGCGCAGACACAAAGCGGGATACGCCTCGTCATGAATACGGGAGATGAAGTGAATGTGAACCGGGACGGAAAGAACACCCTGTTCCGCGTCGTCGGGACGGCCGGAAGCATTGAGTTCTGGGCCTGGGAATGCGCGTACATCCTGCAAAATGAAGAGTTTCCCGCGGGACATCTCATCGAGGTGGACGCCGGGCAGGCTTCGATCCATCAGCGACACCTTGAAAATCTGGTTGACCAGATCGAGAGGGGCGTCGAGGACTACTCTATCGCGGAAAGTTCGCTCCTGGCGCTGGAACTCGTCGAGGGGGCCTACCTTTCTGCGAGAACGAGGTCAAAAGTGACTTTTCCATTGGACGAATTCGTTCCGCCGGAGCCCGACGACTGGGATCCGGGCCGACCCTACTCGGGAGATGGCGGCGGAAGAGACGGAAAAACATAGGACCAGGGAACGCAGGTTTATATGAAGATGATTTTGTTTGGAATCGCGCAGGAAAGAACTTGTTTGAACGGGATGCGAAATAGTGAGTATACACTTTTCCCCAAAATCTTTTTTCCGCGGTTTGAGAAAAATGATTCATAGAGAAACGCCATGAAACGAATTCTTTTCTGCTTACTCATGTTTCCGGTTATTGTCCCTGCCGCACTCGGCTGGGTATTGAAAAGCGACGATGCGCAGTGGGAGATTGACGAACAGACCGGTGCAATCCTCGGCGGGAAATCAGCGGACGGTATTGACGCCGTCGCGCGGTGCCGCGATGTCTACGAAGTCGTGTACACCAACCGGGTCGCGGTCGAATTGGAGTCGAAATGCCGGGTGAAGTCGGCAACCACGAACGGGCTCCCCTCGTACATTCACCTACAGTGTGAACTTCCCGAGCTCGGGCTTTCGATCCGGAAACGTTATCGGATCGACGATCGAAACGGTTGGCTCATGAAGCAAACCGTGGTCGTTGGGCCGACGCTGGAGAAAAGCTTCTTTCATTTGATCAGCAACGTTCGAGTTTCCGACTCGATGTGGAACGACGCCTATCTCTTTCATCCGATCTGGAATAGCGGAGGAAACCCCATGGTCAAGACGGACGAGGTGACCGACTCCCGTCATTTCACCTCGGCCGAGGGAACCGGGATGATGATGTTGTCGCATCCCGGGCATAATCTTTCCGTTGGGCATGTGCGATTTGCCAACCAGGGCATGTCGGTATTCTTCGATCACGTGGTGGGTCTCCGGGGCAGGGGCCGACATAAAGTTCCCGAGGTCGAGGAGCGCCAGACGGATACCATCGCGAAACCCGGCCAGTGGTCGATGTCCGCCCTGCACGGCGCAGTCGGGAACGGAGTCACGGCTCCGGTATCGGTGGAAATGGCCTATGCCGTTCTGCCGGGGGATTTTTTGGATTTCCATCTCGCCTACAAGAACAATCCGGAGATCCGAAATCTTCTTCACGTGGGATCCCTGACGACACCGGAGTGGGTGCGAGACCACCTGATCGATGTCTGGACCGATTATACGCTGGACCATGATGTGAGCGGACGCGTCTTCGCAAAGCTATTGGAGCGCGTGTGGTTCGGCTACGTCTCGATGGTGGTGTTCGGGTACTACGAGAACAGCTATTCCTACCCGGGGGATGACGATCAGTGGAAGACCCACCTTTCAACAGTCAAGGATAGTGAGAATTACATTCGATCGTTGGAAATGAAGGGGAAGAATCCGGAGGACTATATCGTTCGGAAAGGCGAAGATGGTTTGCTGGTCACTCGCTGCAACTGGAAACCGTCCGTGCAGCGGGATGCGATTCGGGCGATCATGAAGAGCTCCGGTGATTCGCCGCGTTTGAAGCCCGCGGTGTACACCCACATGGGTTCGTCGGGACAGGATCGGGAGGCTCCGATCGTCACCAGGCACCCGGAACTCGCTCTCACCAGCGCGAGCGGGCAGCCATATCGTCATGCCACAGATTACAACCTGGATTGGGACCACCCGGTGGGGAAGATGCTTCAGGGCGCCAGTCCCTTGATGCAGGACTGGTGGGTTGACATCCTCGTGAGCCAATTGGAATTTTTCGACACCGACCTGACATATTTCGATACGCTGGCACGGTCGAGCGTGGCGGTGGATTGGAAGGAGCACCGGGCCGTCCAAAGCCGTGACATGTACCCAATGTACCGGAGATTCGTAAAAGAATCGCATAATCGGGACGTGGCATTGTTCTCTAATTATGCGGTGCCCATGTTCAACGATCTGGGCTACACCGAGCAGTCGAGTTACCCGACGTTTCGCAATAACTGGCACGCGTACGCTGCAAGGATTTCCAGTCAGCAGGCGCTGAATCGACGTGGCCGGCCGCTCATCGTCGTGAGCACTCCTGGATCTTTCGAACTCCCGTTTCCTCCCGAATCGCTGCGCGCGGAATGCGTTCCGTATGTTCTGCATGCGCCCCTGCTGCACAATACCCGGATGAGCCTGCACCCGGCCTCGCAAAACGACCATGCGCGGCAGGCTCGATTCGTGAATCGCGCCTTGCCCTGGTACCAGGCTTTTTTCGAATTGCGCATGCGCGCCTACGCAAATCCGCACGTGACTCCCCGGTGGTGGGCGCACGAAACAGAACTTGAATCCCACGGGTACAACCTCGACAAGGAATCGGGGATTGTTTCCTTCATGAACCACGGGAGCGAATCGCTGGACCAGGAGATCTCTTTACGGACCGCTCCGCTGGGGATACGCCTCGGCGAGCCCGCATGGGTGTGGCGACTGCAGATGCCGCATCCGTATGAAGCCGAAGATCGTCAACCGGCGGACGACGCGCCGATTCCGCGGTTGGCCAACCAGCGACTCGTTGAATTTCACGAGGAACTGCCGAAGTCTCTGGTCTATCGGGAATCATGGCCCGCAGATACCCCGGTTCACTTACTGGTGACGCATTCACCGGTATTGATTCGCACGGTCGGCGGAAGAACATGCCAGTTCTTCCTGCCGGAAGCGTTTGGCGCCAAGGTCGGCGGCCGTATCGACATCAAGGCGGGTCGCCGCGACCTGCTGGCCACGAACCACGATGACGACATCGAGATCCTGGTGCCGGGGACGCCAGTCCGACTGCCGTCATCCGCACAGATGCTGCGCGTCGGCAGTATGCATGAAGCCGGCGTGTTGCCGGCCGCGGAACCTGCAAGCACGGTCAAGGTCGAGATTGACGGTCAGGAGTATCTCGCCATCACCGCTTCGCAAGGCGCGACGGAGTTTATTCTGAAGTAGTTGTCCCTCCCGAAAACTCGATTGAACTGACCGTCACTGAGTTACGGATCGTCGCGACGGCGGGATGGAAGTGGGAGTTTGCCTGTCAACGTGGCCCTGAATAATGTGCACGGACAATGAAAAGCATCCTCTCGATCGTCTCGTTTCTTCTGGGGGCAACTTTCCGTTCCAGTCTTCCTGGCCATGTATGCTCTTTCGGGAGAGGCAGGAGGCCGCACTGACATCAGAACCCGCTTACCGGACCTGGACGGACAGAACATTCCGTTTGCCCGAGACGCATTCGGTGAGGTGAACCGTCCATTGGCCCGCCTCGGCATTGAGCGCCGGTGTGAATACGAAATCCCCCCGCCCGCGGGGCAGATGCAAGGTGCGGGAAAGGTAGCCGACCTCCTGTTTGTCGGGCCCGTAGACCACGGCTCGCACCGCGTGATCGACCGACTCTTTGACGATCTCGCCTTCCGGTCGCACTCGGATCGATATGGTCAACGGTCGGCCCCGCATGATTCTCGAGGGAGCGTCGGCCTCAACCCCGCTGACTGCGTACGGCAATCCCGCGAACAACAGGGCTTTGCCTGGCTCGATCACCCCTTTCCAGGTTCGGCCCCGGCCGAGATGGAGTCCCGCGCGCACGTCGTATAACTCGGCCGACACCGGAAAGGTGATCCTGGCCGGCGCCGGGCGTTTGTCATGAATATGAAAGTCGGGAAGAATCCCCCAGTAGCGAGCTCCACCGGATGTAAAGCGAGTCACCGTGGTGTGGCCGATTGCATGTCCGTTCCGATGCTCAACCACAACCGCCGGCGCGAGCCCGGTCTGGGTGCGAAGTATTCGTCCCAGCAGGTCGCGAAGGTCGTGCTCTGAGCCGGTGCGACGCATGTTTTCGTAGTCATAGATATCGCTGTTCAGATAGAGAGCCGAACCCCGCCCGTGCGGGTGCAGGATCCACGCCGCGCTGCCGTCGTCATGCCAGCCGTACGCCTTGCCGCTGAAGTTGCTGACCGGCTCGTGAAAGGTCGTTTCGTACCGGCAGGACAAACCGGTTTTCAACTCCACGGAGATGTCTTCCCTGCCTCGCCGCAGTGATCCCCCGGAAGCCTCGAGGCCAAAGATCTTTTGCAGGGCCGGCTCGGGCCGAACGCGGCCGTATAGGTCACGCCGGCCGCAACGGTAATCTGCGATCACCAGTCCGCCTGACTCGACGAAGTCCTCGATGCGCTCCGCTTCCCGGTCCGACAAAGATACGACGAAAGGCAAGACCAGGACTTTAAAGGAGCCATCGCTGAGCGCCCCGGCTTCGATTTGCTGACGCGCCAGCGTAATCGGTTGGAAGCCCAGGTCATGGAGAAGTAGGTAAAAACTCTTTACCGCGAGAGCATAGTGGCCTGCGGGTTCGGTGCCTTTCCAGAGGGCGCGTGTGGATTCGTCCCCCGCCGCGGCTCGGCCGCCCAGGTTGGGCGTCATCCAGAACGCATCACGCTGCCCCAGGTTATTTACGTGATTGCCCATGCCGCTTTCAATCGTGCTGGCGTGAAAATTGTTTTCTGAGTAATAGACTGCGATCGGGTCAACCTCTCGTACGCTGTTCGCCAGCAGGGTGGCCGGCCCTTGCCGGATCTCTCCGGCCGCGGCCGCCATCGAGGCAACCACCGGCGAGGGCGTCAGGTCCCACTGCAGAGCGCCCTCGGACGGGCTCAAAAATGACGAGTGCCACCACCAAACACTATTCCAGCCGTGCAGGGCCAGGTACCACGTCGCAAAGTCCCCGCCATAGTGTCGGTCGACCGCGTTGAGCCACGCGCCCTTGAGTTTAGCGTCGGGCCGAAATGATTGGACGGCTTCGCCGTTGAAAATCTTGGCGGTGTACAACCCGGGCACAAAATACAAGGCGTAGACTTGAACAAGGTCCATCTCCCGGGTGAGTTGCCACCAATCATAGCCGTCGTAGCTTGAATACTGCTCCGCACCGTCCCACCCTACGATCGCGCCGGGATGCTCCTCCCGGATGGCTCTGCGCATGCGCCGCATCGCCTGGGCAAAATGTTGGCTGACAAACATACGGTAAGCTGTCCATAGCGAGGGATTGTCCTTGTTCGCAAGCATCTCCATTTCACTGTCGAAGTGTACGTCCTCCCACGTGCCGAATGTCGTGCCGCACTGCTCGTTGAGTTTGTCGATGCCCACGAATTGGTGGCGCAGGTATTCCTGAAACAGATTCCAGACCGCCGGATCGTTGCTGAATCGGCCTTCAGGCTTGAATGCGCTGACATAGTTCTCGTCACCTAGGGTGTAGGCCATCGAACCGTAGGGCCCGTGGGCCCTGGCCGCGCCGCGTGCGCGTGCTTCGGTTTCGTCGAGCCATTTCTCGTTGAACAGATGATCTGCCAGGGTGATGTTGTGGAACGCCGTGGCATAAGGAATAGTTCGCAGCTTTGATACCGCCGCTGAGCGTGCCTGGCCCGCCCCGACTCCGCAGTTGGCAAATCCATCCGCCATGCCAAGACGGCGTAGCGCGTCGTACTGAATTTGCTGCCGCCAGGTCGTCCCGACGCCGGTGTTCCAGTAGAGAACATAGAAGTCGTGAGCGGGTTGAGGGGCGGGCATGCGTATCTCTCGAGTCGTCATCACCTCGACGCCGCGCGCGGACACCAATGCCACTTCCAGGTAGTTGAGTACGGACAGCGATGTGCCCGGTGCTTCGAGTTCGAACGCCTCGCACACGTCCGGCATCGATTGGTCCAGCAACAATCGTTGCCATGCGTCGTACCAGCGAATGCGCATCGTCAATCCATCGATCTCGCCCTCTATGTTCATTCTACACGTGACCGTGGCGCCCGGTTTGACCGGGTCGGGGGACGCGTCAAACGATGCGATGGCTGCGTCGTTTTGGATTTCAAACCGTTCGACGAGCCAATCGAGCGCCGTGCCCTGCCGGTCATCGACCACCGCGCGCGCCTGGTACGCACCGGTCGGCAGGAAAGGCAGCGACCACGCTTTGACATCAGCGGGCCTTACGCGCCCTTGTGCTTCAAACACGATGCGGTTGTCGTCGCACCGTGACACGGCGAGGTGAACGGTGCGAAGCGATCGGGGCGAATCTTCCCGCATCCGCACCGTAATTCGGCCGGCTTCAAAGGCCATTCCCCTCAGGCAGAGTGTGGCATTCGGGCCGGCCAGGTGGTGGAGCAGACGGCCAACTTCGGCCGCGGAGCGCTCAAAATCACTGCGACTCGAGGCCTGGGAAAACAGGTATCCAAAACGATGGTCGATCTTGACGTCACGTGTGCCAATCAAGCCTTTGCCGCACCGGTGCAACAACGTGAAGCCGACCGGTTTGTCGTCCAGTTCTTCGATCGAGACACCGCGTGCCGCCAGTTCCTCGATCGGCCCCTCCCAGTTGGCTGCCAGCAGGGAACGCCCCTCGGCCACGGCGGCAAGCACTGTCTCACGTACGTCTTCCGGATAGAAAGGCCATTGCGGGAACACGTCCATCACCAGCACCTGCCAGTCGGTCTTCAGCGCTTCCCGCAACTCGCCCAGCACCTGCTCAGGCCGCTTGGCAAGGTCCGGCCAGTAGATTGAGTCTATGCCGAATTCCTTGACGTCGTTGTGATCAGAAAGCGGCACAACCGTGCCGTCGATGTCGAACCGCTGCATCAATTCGAAGGCATCCTGCTGAGCGCCGTAAGGCCCGACGAATAAGACGCGGATGGGGCCGCCGGTGAATCTTGGCGCAAATTCCGTGCGCTTTAATTGGGATTGTGGCCGCGGCCCTTCAATCGCGCGTGTGTAATCGACGATACCGCCCCATACTGATGCCGCAGTAATGATAGCAATACCAAGCTTGAATTTGTACATTAGTTTGCCTGACTCGAGTCAGCCTTGGCCTGGATTCGAAACCGGGTAATTTTTCCCGGTACGTAACGGTGCACTTCTCCGTTTGCCTGTGGTTTCTCTTTCCCGTCAACGGGCGCCAGTTCGACGAAGCTCACCAAAGAGGGCGGCTGGACGATGCCAATGCTCAGCTTGATACTACGCATTCTTTAGCTTCATCAAATACGAGACCGTATGCTCAACACGTATTGGTCATTCCCCTGCGGATGGACCTTCACGACGCCAAAATCACGATTGAAGCCTCGGTTAATGTACTCCCCGTGCCAGTCACTGTCACGCCGGATCCATGATTCCCTCGAGTTTGTTGAGTCGCATGGGGATGCCCGTCACATCGGCTTGGATATTGAGAATCTGGCCCGGGGGTGGTGAGGGAGTAGAGGGCCGCTCGCGCATCCAATCCGCGGCGGAATTCATTCTGAAGTAGTACCCCGTCAGTTCCTCGAGGTCAGAATCCGATAGATCCGTTGGGGGGCGCTCAATGCAGGATCCACTACTTCCTGCCACGCGCCATTCCCGTCCACCGGGCTTCCCAGGTTTGTCCACACCGGCATCATGAAGGAATCCGCATACTGGACCTGGTATGTTCGGTCCGTCTCCGACAGCCAACCCACCCGGCCCGGTTGCAGCATTTCGAGTTGGGGTCCCGGAGTGCGGAGAAAATGGATCTTCTCGATCCAGTCAAAGAAATCCACCAGGTCGTACTCGTGGGAGAGCCACCGGCCGGATTCGCTGTTGCCGTCTCCGTTCAGGTCGCCGCCACGAATCTCGAACGTTTCCTGACCGACATAACCGAGCAGGGCGGGCCGCATCTCCACGAAGAAACCATACTTGCTGCGGCCCCCTTCGTACGCGTTGTGGGTCATGGTCATTGGAATTCCTTTGTTGATTCCCACCAGCGCCATGTCCGCCCACTGAAAATTGTTTTGAAAGTCGACGTTGTCCGTATCCCCATTGGTGCCGAACGGGCCTCCGGTCCGGGCGGCGGTGTCCATCCTGGTCCAGATGGGCACTGCGAAGCCGCCCAGGTAAGCCGAGGACAGTTGGCAATCGTGGAAAAAAAGGAAGTGGTACAACCGTTCGGTCCCTCCCGACAGTCCCATGCCGTCCACGTGACCGAAATGCTCAAGGATTGCATGGTCCATGGTCTCCAGGTTTGCCAGCGTCCGGTACAAGCCGTTTTCGGTCCCGGTACCGCCGGAACTTTCGCCCACACCGTGATCGTCATAGGTAATCAGCGGGTATCCCTGCATTGCGATCTTGCCCAGCGCCGCGCCGAAGAGTCCACCGAAGCTGTGAAGCCCAAGGCCGAGCCGGGAGGGGGAGGATCCGAAATGTCCGTTGATCTGGAATATCACCGACTGGTCATCAGGATCCAACTTGTCGTAATTGACATAGTAGCCGACCAGGGTACGGACGGCGCCGAATTGGTCCGTCGCAAAAATTGTGAATCTGCGGGAGCGCACCGTTACCGGAGCGCCGTTATTGAAATACCCGGTTGGATAAATATACGTGAAGTATTGAAAATCAACCTGGGTAACTATCGGAGTGTGTACATTGCTGCCGATGAGGTTGTCGTAATGCTGCTGCACAAGAGAACTGATGGTGGCGAGGTCCGCGGTCGGGTTCTGGGTCGTCATCCAGTTCGCTTCCGCTGTCTCAAAAGCGCCACCCTGAATGGCCTTGCGCGGATCAAGGAGGGGTTGGGCCAACGCAATGGAGTTTTCCGTCGTATCCGTGTCGCGCGCGGTGCTGGGCGGGCCCTGGATGTTGACCACGGTTCCCGGTGTGACGTTCGTGTCCACGAGTTCGGCGATCCACGAACCCGGATCGGGATCCGGGGGATCCACGGGGTCAATGGGGATTCCGGCCTGAAAATTGTCGTCCACCTCCGCGTCGGTCAGGACCCGGTCGTACAGCCTGAAGACATTGATATGGCCGTTGAAGCGCCGCCCGGACTCGGGCGCGAAGGCTACGAAGAGGGAAAGTCGCTTCATTTCCCGCGACGGATCGAAGTCGATGGACACCGGGGCCGTCAGCGTCTGCTGGGGAGCGCCGTTCACGTAGGTTTTCAATTGATCCGTCGCATCGTTAAAAGAAAAGACCAGTTGGACCCAGCCTCCGATCGCCACGGTCGCCACGTTGTTAAACACATACGTCGAATTCCCGGTAGGGGCGTTCTGTCCCTTCACCCGCAGCAACAGGCTGTCCGATGTGGTGTCCTGGAAAGTAAGTTCAATCCGCTGATCATTGTCGGCGGCGGGCGTGTTCCGCATGCCGAGAATTTGATGCTCGCCCGAACCGTTTCCGATCCGGCGAATCCAACATTCGAAACTCCAATCCTCGATATGAATCGCCGGCTCGGTGCCGACCGAGGGCTCGCGTCCCCAGACCTGGTTTGCCGGCGAGGTGTAGTATGATGCATTGGTATCAGTCATGAGCACAGGCATTTGCCCGGCGTTTGGAGGCAGCAGATGACCGCCCAGCGAACCTAGATTATCCCATCGCCCGCTACCGTGGCCCGGGTTGTCTGCGGCGTCCAGATTCACGATCAACCCGTTGGTCGAAACTGCCGACCAGCTCGAAGAGTGGAGGAAGAAGTAGGTAAGGATCGTGAAAAAATATTTCCTTGCGCCCATCTGTTGATACTAGCACATATCAGCAAAACCGCAATAAAGCAGTACTTGGGCCTGCCTGGGTTTTCAGTTTTGTTGTCAATCCGTAAAATTGATTTTCAGGTTGATATTTCGCGCGATTGCTCTCAGAGTTATCCGTCGGTGTTGTGACGCATAGAGCATCGAACAAAAATGAACTAAAACAGGAGCTCCCGCATGAGTAGACGAATAACGACCCTATTGACGGTTTTCCTGGTCTGTACCGGGTTCGGGTTGTCCGGAACCGCTCAAATTGTGACCAGTGGCCTGGTCCTGAACCTGGAAGCGGGAAACAATCCGCTCGGGTCTTCTGAAAATCCCGCGGAATGGGCAGATGTTAGCGGTGGCGCTGTATTTCCCGGTGCGGGCTCGTCTCCGGCGAGATTGACGGCCGAGCCAGGTGATCCTCTCCGTAGATTGGACGTAGACACCAATGCCTACTATACGGTGACGGATACCGGCGGTGCCCAGTTCGGGCTGTCGGCGACGAACGGTCCTTCGAGCAGCGAGCCGGACTTGGACGTTGAGGACTTCACGATCGAGATCTGGCTTCGCCGCCAGGGGGAAGCATTCGGAGACGAACACCAGATCTGCGGTTTGCGCGCGGAGTTTAATGCCCAGAGGTTCGCAGTTGGCCTGGCAAACTCTGTGGTCTCTCCCATCCCTCTGAATAATATCATTGTCTCCGAGTTCGCTGCAACCGGCTTCTTCGGGGTCCTCCCGTTCGATACCGGCGTCAACCTCCCGGTCGACGGAGATTTCCACCACCTGGTTTTTTCATACGACAACATGGGCGGCGCGCCGAATGTTCCGACCTTGATTTGCTATTTCGACAATACGGCAACGGATTTAACCGCCGTGGTCCAGGCGAATCTCAGGGACCTTGATGAAGTCGGCGGACCCGACCCGGTCGATTGGGTTCAATTCCAGAATCCCTGGAGCACAGTCTTCACCGCTTTCAATCTTGAATTCGGCCGGCGCTTCAATGGCGACGTCGGGGCCTACCGTATCTATGACCGGGCATTGAATTCGGGCGAAGTCGGGCAAAATTTCAACGAAGGCCTTCCGCCCATCGTGGATCCCACGACCCATGCGCCGGATGTCGTGGATGAGACGTTGACCTCCGCCTCGAACACCTTGGCGGGCGTGAACCTGGGCGTTGGCAACATCACCCCGGGTATCAGCCCAACCGTCGCCGCCGGTTCAGTCATCGACCAGGACCCGGTCGGCGGGACACTGGTGTTCGAGGGAACCCGGGTGAATCTGGTCGAGTCGATCGGTATGGGGAACCAGGTTCCCGATGTCCTGGGAGACGTACTGGCGACCGCCACCAACGACATCGTCGCCGCCGGGTTGACGGTCGGCTCGGTCACAATCGACTACAATAACGACCACCCGGTCGATACCGTTGGGGTAGTCAATCCCGACGTCGGCACCTTTCTCTTTCCCGGCACTGCAGTGGATATCGTAATTTCGTCGGGGCCCTTCGGATTCGACACTTTTACGCTTGGGGACTCCACCTTGATTACTTTCGACAGTGTAACTGGGGCAACCTACTCGCTGCTTTCCGGCCCTGATTTAAACAACCTGAGCTTCGCCAACATTCTGGTTATCGGAGACGGGGGTCAGATGACCCTGTTCGATCCGGCTTCACCCGGCGGTGTGGACACCAACTCAACTGCATACGGAATTAATGAATTTCAACAATAGCCGGAACACATCGGAATTGAAGGAGTAACATGAATAGATTTACTTGCAGAAACAATGGAAACAGCGCTGCCGTCGGCGCGCTGGCCGGATTCTTGTGCATGGCCATGGCTGCGAGTCATGCTTTCGCGGTGCTGGTGGTTGAGTTTGACGCCGCATCCGGCGTGTCCGACACCGGAGGACTGGTCGACTCGTGGGACGCTACAGGATCCGGAACGCTGGCGCCGCAGGCGACACCTGATGGCGGCAGCGCGACGCGGCGGCCCGTGCTCGCAGAAAGTATCTTCGCAAGCGGGCAGCCCGGGATCAGATTTGATGCCAATCCTACGTTGTCTGAGCGGGATGTCATGACTTTCAGCGATGCGGGCCTGCCCGAAGGGTCCGCGGACTTTACGATCGTCACCGTGTTTCGGTTTATTAACCTCGAGATGCTTCCTAATACCCGTCCCACCTGGTTCTCCTATGGGAGTCAGAGCGGAAATTTCCGTCTCGCCGCTCTTGCGGTGGACCGACCGGTGGGAGGAAACGACCTGTTACTCCGGGAGAACGGCACGGATATTCATTCGAGTCTCGCGCTGAACACCGGCGAAAACTACGCCGCGATCGTGACGCGCTCCGGCGTCGACATCACGTTCGATGTCTTGAGCGAGAGCGGGACTGTGAGCGCAACAGGGACTGACGGTGTATCGGGCGGTCCCATCGTCATCAACCTCTCGCGAGGCGTATTCGGAAATATGGTGACTCCTTCCCACGGCGATTTCCAGGAAGCCGGTCTGGATGGGTACATCGGTCTGGTCCAGGTGTATGACACCGCGCTCGACTCTTCCGAACGCGCCGCCCTGCTTGGACAGTTGAATCCGTACGTCACCCCCACGGTTGCTTTTCCTTTCAGTTTCTCGCCGGCACCCGGCGCTTCCACCCTGTCGTTCATTACCCTTGCCGACAAACTGTACAGGGTGGAAACAGCAGAGGATCTCATCAGCGACTCATGGGTAGCCAAGCCCTACACATTGACCGGCACCGGAGGCACCCTGTGGATAACCGAGCCCGCCACCGGCACGGAACTGCTTAATTACCGGATCCATCTCGTTGAATAGGACGAATTTGAACGCGATTCTCAAAAACGAAAAACATCCGGATTTCTTATGCACGTGGCGAATGTAGCCTGCCAGAGTGCTGCAGGAGAGGATGGATTCAAGCAAAAAAAAAGCAGGAATCTGCTTGCATAGATTCTACAATTCGTACGAGAATACGCACAGTGTGATAGGAGCAACCAGCTACACTGAACAGATCGTGTCACGAATTACCAGTGTACAGAGAAAACTTACTTGAGAGGAATTCAATGCAGACAATGAATCGTATCAATTTTCTCAACCGCGGTATCGCTTGCAGCGCAGTCGCCGGACTGCTGGCATGCGCCGTCGGCGTGGGCCAGGCGAATGCCGGTATCGCAGTCGAATTCGACGCCGCTTCGGGCGTGAGCGACACCGCCGGCGCAGTACATGCGTGGGATGCCACGGGCAATGGCGTGCAAATGCCAACGGCCTCGCCTTACAATAACGATGTTTCGCGCCGGCCCACGCTGGTCAGCAGCGTCTTCGCAAGCGGGCAGCCCGGAATCCAGTTCGACGCCAACCCCACCTTGTCGGATCGGGATGTCATGATTTTCTCCGATAGCGGTCTGCCCTCCGGTTCCGCGGACTTCACCATGGTCACCGTGTTTCACCTGATCAACCTGGAACAGCTCCCCAACACCCGACCCACCTGGTTCAGTTATGGGAGCCAATCCGGAAATTTCCATCTCGCAGGACTCGCGGTTGACCGGCCCGTCGGCGGCAACGATCTGCTGCTGCGAGAAAACGGAACGGATCTTCATTCGGGTCTCGCGTTGAATACCGGAGAAAACTACGTCGCAATCGTGACGCGTTCGGGCAGTGCGATTACCTTCGATGTCATGAGTCAGAGCGGGACCGTGAGCGGAACAGGACTCGACGACGGTTCGAATGGTGGTCCCATCGACATCAATCTCTCGCGCGGCGTCCTGGGAAATATGGTGGATCCGGGACATGGTGATTTTGCGGAAGCCGGTTTCGACGGCTACATTGGTCTCGCGCAGGTGTACGACACCGCTCTCAGTCCATCCGAGCGAACCACATTGCTTGGACAACTCAATCCATATGTAGTAGTGCCGGAGCCCTCCACATTTGCCCTACTCGGTTTCGCGGGTCTCATGGGGCTGCTGCGCCGCCGGCGCTGATCCGAGTCAGAAAAACAATCTTTCCACTGCGGCGGCTCCCTCGGAGCCGCCGTTTTTTTGGTGACTCTCTCTTGTCCGCCTATCGCCGATAAGGCAGCCTCGCCGTCAGCACTCCCCAATGGAACGGCACCTTGTAGAATCTGCGGTCGTTCCGATAAAGAATATCTGGGTACAGTTCTCCATGCCCATCGGTGAATAGAAAGTTGAGATCGAATCGAGTATCCCTCGACTCCGTTCCGAAATAGTAGGAAAATATGCGCTGGTTTGAGCCAATGAATTCTCCGTTGGCCCAGTTTGGGGAACCAACGTCGAAAATCGGGTGCGAAGAGGCCGTAAGCCGGACAGATTGGTTAACGGACTCCGCGTCGCTCATCATGACTCTGAAGCGTCGGCCCCGGTAAACGAGTTCATCGTCGAGGAACTCCATTCTTCCCTCCAATCCGGGAGAGGCGCTCGGATTGTCCGGTGGCCAACCGAACCACATGTTGTAGGAACCATCTACCTCCAACCGCGGCGCAACCAGGGTCAAGTCCACCGGCTTTACCATGGGACACAAAAAAGTGTGTCCGGAAGAGGTATATGCTTCCAGATCCGTGCGCAGATCGTGGCTTTCATTCGGGCCCAATTGGGCCAGCGTCGTCAATGAGGCAGTGCCGATGCCCGAGGTCTGATCCCATCGTTCAGGCATACGGCCTTCGTGGTCGGTGCAATAGGTTGTCACTGCCAGTCCGTTCTGATGCAGGTTGCTCATACAGGCGGTCAACCGGGCCCGGTAGAGAGCCTGCTTCAATGCCGGGGTGAGAAGCGCAGCAAGAATCGCAATGATCGCGATGACGACCAGTAGCTCTATTAAAGTGAATCCGCGCGATTCTCTGCGGGTCGGTTTTTTCACGATGAACCTGATTCGTACGAAACCTACTACGATGGCAATGTTACAAACTCGGGGCGATCTTGTATACAAAAGCATGCTCGCCCGGCAACGGTGTCGAAGGATTCCTGATCACGAGTCCCTTCTCGCTGTTCTCCCACTTCAGGTTGTCGTCGAAACCAAGGAGGCGAATGGAGGTTCCGTCCGCCGCCCTCATTTTCGGAAGTAAAAGCTCGTTTGAAGGCCGTTTGAGGAGAATAACGAACAGCGCATCGCCGCTGGTAGTAAATCTGACCGGAATTCCCGATGCCGTTTCCATACTGGGAATCCCTGCATTCCAGGGCCGCGTGTTGTAGATCGCTTCACCATTCTGCTCCAGCCACGAGCCCATTGGGAGAAGCTGTTCCCGATACCAGGCAAAGACGTCATCCGATGTCGAGTCCATCGCGATTTCCAGGTTGCCCCCGTGGCTCGCTGTGTGCGCAAGCCAGTGGATAAAGTTTTCAATGCTGTTGTCACTCGCGCGGATAGGACTCCGCCTGAAAACTTCGTGCGGCCGAAATCGTTCATAGCGGGCGTAGGCTCCGTCCGAGATTGCGTCCGCGGGAGGCGAGTGCCCCGACTCTCTGCGATACCAATCGCCATGCACCAGGCTCTTCCCGATGGTGGGCCTCTTGTAATCGCCCAATGCATCTTCGCAGGCAACGTTGTCCGGATCTTTCGAATGATTGTAATAGTAGGCCAGCAGTTCGCGGCCCTTGAGGACTTCGGTGGGGAAGCTGAACTTATTTTCATCGAGCCAAAGGGTGGACGGTTGATACCGGTCAATCATCTCGAACATGGTTTCCAGGAAGTATGGATCGTGTTCGGGATGTAGATAGTTCCGGTAGATCCCGAACGTCAATCCGCGCGCCCGTGCCGCCTTTGCCATTTCTCCGGTGTAGTCGACCTGGTTTTCTCCCGGGCCCGTCAAGTACGTGAAAGGACTGCCGGGAATGTCCGCGTACTTGCTGGGATGAAGTAGAAAGTGGCTCGAGGAGTCTGCCGACCAGACGATGTATCGCGCCCCGATTTCATTCAGCATCCGCGCAATTCTGTCGGGGTCCCAGCTCAACTTTTCGACGGAGCGGTAGCCGAAGCTTTCTGTCGGATACTCTTTTTCCGGCGTGCCCTGAGCAACCTGGTATTCCTTCCAGTATGCTTCGGAAGGGTGGGGCGCATACATGAAGATTCCGAATTTGGCGTCCTTGAACCATTCCGGGGTCTGGTGTCGGTCCAGAGACTCCCACGTCGCCTCGTAGTTTCCAACCGAACCATTGTCCACTTCTTCAGCCCCAATCCCAAAAGAAGAAACCACAACTACAAAAAATGCCGACCATCGATACACATCAAAACCCTACCCCTCCCAACCCACATAAGCACAGTCAAAACTGATATAGGGACAGGCCCTTTATAGGTTGACGGCTGAGCATGGATTGGATAGGTTTCGGATAGATCGGAGGATTTTGGATGAGAATGAGACGAATCGTTGGGGACCCGGGTGCCGCGTACCACTGCATTTCCCGGGTGGTGGATCGGCAGATGGTGCTGAGGGATGTTGAGAAGGAGAAGTTCCGGAGTTTGATGCGGAAAGTCGAATCTTTTTGTGGAGTGCGGATACTGACTTATACGGTTCTCTCGAATCACTTTCACATCCTGGTGCAGGTGCCGCGGAGAATGGAGCTAACGGATGAAGGGCTCCTGAAGCGGTTAGGTTTTCTGTACAACAAGAAGTACGTGAACACGGTCAGAGAACAGTTAGAAAAGCACCGTGCCGGAGGCAGACAGGAAAGAGCCGAAGAGCTTCGGTGGCAGTACTTGTGCCGGATGTACGATCTCTCGGAGTTCATGAAGACGCTCAAGCAGCGCTTCACCCAGTGGTACAACACGAACCATGAGAGAGAGGGGACACTCTGGGAGGCTCGGTTCAAGAGCATGTTGGTTCAGTTTAAACCCGGGGCCTTGCGCACTATGGCGGCGTATATCGATTTAAATGCTGTTCGGGCCGGGCTCGTGGAGGATCCCAAGGATTACCGATACTGTGGATATGGGGAGGCCGTGGGGGGAGACCGGTGGAGCCGAAAGGGGTTGGCGGCGGTATTGGGCGCAGGGTCCGGAGACTGGCGCAGGGTCTCCCGGGTGTATCGTCAGATGCTCTTCGTGAAAGGAGAAAAGACCGAAGATCGCCACGGGATCTCGCCTCAGAAGGTACGCCAGGTGGTGGATCAGGGCGGCAAGCTAAGCCTGCAGGAGTTGATGCAGTGCCGCGTGAGGTATCTGAGCGACGGCGTAGTGCTGGGGAGCAGAAGCTTTGTGGAGGAAGTCTTCGCAAACCACAGGGATCAATTTGGACATAAGCGTAAGACGGGCGCACGACCGATGAAGTACGGCGACTGGGACGGGCTCTGCACGATTCGAGACCTCAGGAATGAGATTCTTACTGCCCCCTAGAGAGAAGGTTTCAGGTAGAACACCGCCCGAACCCGGAGAAAATCGCGCCCAAGTGATCTTAAGCTGATTTTCCTTCCCATCAACGATCCGCCAGATCCGTGGAACGGATTCTGGTCATCGATGAAACTTGCAGATCATTGCCTTTGTGTTGGCCCTCAGACATCGAACACTCCCACTGCAGCACCGTCCATCGCCCCAACAGATTCATGTCAACAATTTATGATTAAGGGCCTGTCCCTAAATAAGATTGGAATTGCCGGGTTTGGGGAGGATTCTACATGATATGGGCCGGAGATATTGGAGGGTATGCTATGAATCGACGAGAACTCAGCGACTACTATTGGAACCACTTGCTGAACGAAATCATGCCGTTCTGGGAAGTCCGGACTCGTGACGAAGAATGCGGCGGGTACCTCACCTGCTTCGACCGGCAGGGAAATCTTACCGATGCGACCAAGTACATCTGGTTCCAGGGCCGGCAGCTGTTCATGTTCTCGGCGCTCTACAACCAGGTGGAGCAACGCGAAAACTGGCTCGACCTGGCGCGATGCGGTCGCGATTTTATTGTCGGGCACGCCAATGCGGGCAACGGCCGGTGGAATTGTCAGCTCAACCGTGCCGGGGAGTTGGAGCGCGGGACGATCTCCATCTATACCGACATGTTTGTCCTTCAGGGATTGTGTGAGTTTGCGGTGGCGACCGGTTCGGACGAGGATCTGCGCCTGATCGAGGAAACGTTTGACGCCATCGAGCGCAACGTGTTCGATCCCGATTTCAAGGACATCTATCACGGCACCTGGAGCCCGCGTTTCAAGCGCCACGGGACATTTATGATCTCCATCAACACCGCCGACGTTGCGTCTCAGGTTCTCGGTGACGACCGGGCACGCCCGGTGGCCGACCGGAGCCTGCACGAGGTGCTCTACGAGTTTGCCAAGGATGAGCACGAGGCGTTGTTTGAGTCGATTGGCCGGGACGGCGCGTTCATCGACGACGACGAGGGGCGTGTGCTCGATCCCGGGCACGCCATGGAGTCGGTTTTGTTCTGTCTTCACGAAGGGCGGCAAAGCGGGAACCAGGGTGTCATCGATCGCGCGATCCAGATTTCCGAATGGACGTATGCCCGCGCGTACGACACGGAACACGGCGGAATTCACTCGTTCCTCGACTCGAGCGGCGAAGAGCCCCGACAGAAGGACTGGCACAAGGAAACCAACATGATGTGGCACGACAAGTGTTGGTGGGCCCACTCCGAGACGCTGTGCACGCTTGCCTTGTGCGCAGACCAGACCGGCGAAGAAGTGTGGTGGGAGCGTTTCCTCGACATGCACGCCTGGTGCAGGGATCACTTTTACGATCCGGAATTCGGCGAGTGGTATCCGGAGCTTTACCGTGACGGCAGCGTGAAACTGAGTGACAAAGGAACGCTCTGGAAAGCAGCGTATCATCTTCCGCGATCCCTGATGAAAATCGCGTTGTTATTCGGTTCAGAATAGGTCCAAGCGCCCGGTATGCGCTGCGACAGGCCCTTTCGGTCGAATATGCGGAACCCGCGGCGCGCGGCGAGTCACTGTTTTAATCGATGAAGTGATGGATACGGATCAGAACTGTAGGTTGTTACACCTCGTTTCGCGGTGCGAAACCGCCGCTTCGTTCCCCGGAGTTTACCAGTATCTCATTGCGTCTTGAAACATGGCTGCCAGGTCGTCTCTTTCCGCCGGCTTGGGAGATAGTTTGGTGACCCGGTGCTGGGGGAGGGTGCCTTCGACGAGGGCGGGGATGTCGTCCGTTCCATAGCCGACTTCCGACAGGCCGTTGGGCACATTGAGGTGCTGCATGAACCAGATAATGCGGTCGGCGAGTATGCGTCCGGCGTCCGCGTCTTTCGCGCCCGAGACGTCGGCGCCCAGCGCTTCGGCGGCCTGCAGGTGCCGCGTCGGATTCGCGTCCGCGGTGAATCGGAATACGGCCGGCGCGTTGAGAATGACAGACGTGCCGTGCGGGACCAGCGGGTGATCAACCGGGTAGCCCGGCGGCACATAGTCCCGGACCATGCTGGAGACGGGATAGGACATGCCGTGGGGCAGATGCACGCCCGCGTTGCCGAACCCCATGCCTGCGTAAGAGGCTGCGAGCATCATATTGCCGCGCGCTTCCGAATCGTCCGGATTGTCCACCGCGCGCGGCAGGTACTCGTTCACCATCCGGAGCGCCTCCAGCGCCCAGATGTCACTGATCGGATTCGATCCCTGGTAGGCGGGACGCAGGATCGGTCGTTCCGGGTACGGCCGGTCGGTGAACGGGATGGCGGTGTACGATTCGATCGCGTGGCTCAGTACGTCCAGACCGGTGGAGGCGGCCACGTCGGCCGGCAGCATGCGCGTATTATCGGGATCCACCATGCCCAGCGTGGGCTTGAGGCGGCGGTGCGCGATGCCGGTCTTCGCGTTCATGGACGCCAGGTCGAAGATGGACACCCCGGTCGTCTCACTGCCGGTGCCCGATGTCGTGGGCACGGCCACCAGCGGCTTTAGCGGGCCGGGGACAGGCAGGCCCTTTCCGATCGGAGCGTTGACGTAGTCTAGAAAGTCCTCCGGAGGATATGTGGCATAGAGATTTGCTGCCTTGGCAGTGTCAATGGTAGAACCTCCACCGATAGCAACGAATCCGTCGAACGAACCACGCTGCGCAAAGGTTATGGCATCCTGGAACGATGTGTCCTTGGGTTCGATCTGCACCCGATCGAAAACTTCGTGTTCAATCCCTGTTTCCCCAATGGCTTCGAGGGCCGTGACGACCGGGGGGAGGTCCCGCAGACCCGGGTCGGTAAGGATCATGATCCGTTTTACCCCCAGTTCCTGGAGATCGAGGCCGATCTCGCGGGTGACCCCGGCTCCGAAGCGAATGTTCGATGCGGACATTTGAAATGCAAATTCTTTTCTCTCGGTTGCCATACCTGTAGATTGAGTCACCAAATGAGGATGCTGCAAGATGAAATTTCCTTCCATTGAGTTTCAAGCGGAACGCCGAGCCGAATTGTACGCCGCCCACCGGGAGGCGCACCGCGCGAGTTTTTCAGAGGACGGCGTTTGGATTGGAAGATTCAAGCGGGACGGTGTGACGCACTCTCGCGAGTGGCTGTGGCACGCCATCCCATTTCTGGCCGGATCTTCCGCCGATGTTCAAATCGGCAACACTCTGGTCGCCGCGACTTCGAATCTGGCGAATCATTTCAACTCCATTACCGCAGTCCAGATTCTCCTGCACTACGAGGAACAGCTCAATGAAGAGGCCCGGAGCCATCTCTACCTCTTGATCCATGACGGTTTTGCGGAATCGGTGGATTTTTCTTTGGGAGTCTACGGGGTAAACAACTTCAGTGCGATGCGCGCGTTGTTCTTCGCTGCCTGTGCAGAATTATTGGACACGTACGAGGTCCCTTACCGCCACAAGTCTATTCCTGAAGTGTACAACCGCTTTCGAATCCGGCAATTCGCACGAAACGTGCTGCGACTTCTCAATGCCCAGCTGGAGCGGACCCAACTCACAGAGGAATTCAATACCACAAACTATTCGCCCCTGACGATGATGGCGATGGCGTCGATCGTCCGCTGGAGTAAAGATGATCAAACGGTGGAGTTGGCTGCCCGGATCGAGCGGCGGGTGTGGGAAGAGTTGTTTTCCTTTTACCATCCGGGCCTCGGCGCGCAATGCGGGCCGCATTCCCGGGCGAACATGCGGGACACGGTGGCCCATGTCACGAATTGGAAGGTAATGTGGTCGTTACTCGGGTTTGATGGGGATCATCGGGTTCAGGATCTGATCTATCCACCGATGGAAGGGGAAGTCATTATCCCGGACGGAGATGTCCCCGGCTATCAATGCGAGATTTGCTGGTTGCTGCGCACGGATTACCATGTTCCCCGGGATTTACTTCCCGGAATTTCCAGCCGGAGCTACCCCTATGATTTCCAGGGAACCTACGAGTGGAACGGGCAGGGATACATGAGGAAGGACGGAACCGTCGTTCCAAACGTTGAAGGGGAGTGGCGGGCCGCGGCCGGAAGCGGAGTTGCGACCTGCCACCAGGAGCGGAACTTCGGAATCGGCAGCATGTCCGACAGTCATGCTTCGAAGGGAAGTGTCTGCAGCATCACCTATCGGCATCACGAGGGTAACGAACCGCTGGGGACCGTTCGCACCGCCACGCTCAATATGATCGTCGGCAAGCCGCCGGATTTTATCGCGAACGAATACGGGGAACAGTGTTTTCCCAGCCACATGGGAAATCAAGGGTTCTTTCGCATGAGCCAGGATGGTACCCGGGTTACCGGAATCGCGCATGCGCACCACAGTGGCATTTACGGGCGCGACAAGGAAGAGGTCGGCGAGATCAGCTTTTGTCTCTTCGTGGCGGAGCAGTTGCCACTGAATTCACCGGTTGAGGCCATTCGATTCAATGGATCAGAAATTGCCGTCTCGCCCTTCGAGGCCCGGTCCCGGACGGGCACTTTCGAAATTACAGACGGCTTCGTGCAGATTGAGCTGGTTGTTCGCTGCGCTGAAGAAGTGAAATTCGTCGTGGACCGGCACAGCGGGTTCCTGCGTTGCGCGGCGATACTGTACGAAGGGTCGTTGGGGAATTTGGATTATCGATCCGCGGAACAATACGGAGTTGAATTTGAACTTTCGGCGGGGCAGACGGCGAGTCAACCATGATGTTGCGGAAGGAGGTGTATATAGGTGATCACTGTGGCATCAGGTTTCGCAGGTATTCTGCCGATTCGGGTAGCACTTTTTCACCGTCACCGGAAAGAGACCTGCATTCGATAACCACGTGCCCCTGGTACCCGATTTCTTTCATGGCGCCAAACCCTGGACGAAAGTCGAGCGAGCCCGGGCCGGGTTCCACGCGACTGTCTTCCGCTACGTGGACATGTTTCAGAAATGTACCGGCGCGGCGAACCAGTGTTTCGGCGGGCTGGTTTTCCCATTGCATGTGGAAGAAATCTACGATGACGGCGAGGCCGGAGTTGTTGATCTGCTCGCAGATTGACACCGCATGTTCGACAGATGTCATGTAGTCCGTTTCCTTTGGATTCACGGCTTCGAGGAGGAGGGTCACGCCGCGATTGCCGGCGGCGGCGGCGAGGGGGGCGAGTTGTTCCAAAAGCAGTTCGTCCTCCATTGTCGCCCGGGCCTCGACACTGGGCGCACTGTCGATGCGTGGATGATCGTCCATGTGCAGGATCGGGGGCATGACGATTCCCACCGCCCCAAGTTGTTCGCACAATTCGAAGAGCTTCAGGGTGTCATCGAAACACCGGCGTCGCACGTCCGGGTCGGAGCTGATGAGCGATCCCTGAAACCCGAGTGAGATGCTGGATACAGGGAGAGGCAGTTGATCCTTCAATGATTTCAACTCGTCCAGATATTCCGGAAAATACCGGCCCGGCAATTCGATCGCATCGAAGCCGAAGCGCTGCGCATTTTCGAAGCGCTCCAGGACTCCATCGCCGGGCAGCACTTCGTAGCGGATCCCGAGCTTCCACATCAGGCCGGCCCCCGGGTCCGGATCAGTCCTTCGAGGCGTATCCTGGTGGGGAATGTCAACGCCATCAAGGTCAGACAAATCAAGGGAGAGATCAGGTTTGCCCAGTAAACAGGCATTTCGGCAAGGGCCGGTTTACCGGTCACAATCAGGATGACGAGCCCAAAGATTGCCGCACCTTCCCACAAGGCTGCGCGCATGATGTAGGCCGCCTGAATGCGGGCCTGCAGTGCGCCGGGTTCCAAATTCCTGGTCAGGATTACGTTGAATACGAGAAAGCCGGCTGGAAACAGAGCCACGGCTACGATGGCATGTGCAACCGTCAATGTGCCGGCGGAGGCTAGCATTGTCGATCCGTCAGCGCTCTTGCTGATCAGCAGGATTGCGAAAGTCACGACTCCGAACATGACGACCCCGGCGGCCAATGCGAGGAGAGAGATTTGAAGGGTCCTGACAAACTGCGGAGAGAGTATCTTTTCGTTCACGATTTGCGATCCATCAAGTGGTTTCCGGTACTTCTACTTCCTCCGGTTTTTCATCCGAAGCCTTGGCCTTGTCGCGGGCCACGAACTCTTTCGCCAATTGCTTGTAAGCCTTGGCCGCGGGGGTGTCGGGTGCATAGTCAATGATGGGTTTTCCGTAGCTGGGAGCTTCGCTGACACGAATGTTGCGGGGGATCAGGGACGCGTAGACGGCGTCTCCGAAATGCTTCTTCACCTCATCAACTACCTGGCGGGCCAGGTTGGTGCGCTTGTCGTACATGGTCATGACGATCCCATCCAGGGTGAGATCGGGGTTTGCCCCGTCGGATTTAAGCCGTTCAATCAGGTCCGTGATGACGCTGAGACCTTCCAGCGCGTAGTATTCGCATTGCATGGGAATCAGCACAGAATCCGAGGCGGTGAGGCCGTTCATGGTGAGGATCCCGAGGGACGGGGGACAATCGAGCAGCACGTAGTCGTAGTCTCCGCGGCTCCGGATCGCTTCGAAGGCCTCGCGTAGCCGGTGGAGATACCGGTCCGAGCGGGCGATATCGATCTCGGAGCCCGCAAGATCGATTTCGGCGGGGATGATGTCGAGATTTCGATAAGGAGACGGAACGATCTTGTCTTCTGCCGTCTGCTCACCCAGAAGAACCCCGTACAGACTCTGATTTTCCTTCTTCTCCAACCCGATACCACTTGTGGCATTGGCCTGGGGGTCGATGTCGACCAGCAGAACCTTCTTTTTCAGGACGGTGAGGCCCGCGGCAAGGTTGATTGCAGTTGTCGTCTTGCCCACCCCACCTTTTTGATTGGCCAGGGCAACAACTTTCGTAGAGCGGCGGGATTCCATCATCATATACCGGCTGAGAATACGAGGGGCGGCGTCGAGGGACAAGGACGAAGGGCGCCAACGTACCAGGGATCAGCGCACGAGCATTACCGGGATATCGGTATGGGTGATCAGGTGGGTGGTTGTACTCCCGAGGAACATTTCCCGGATCCGTCCGTGGCCGTGCGCACCGACGACGGTCAAGTCAGCCGCAATTTCGCGTCCATGTTCCAGGATCGCCGATTTTGGATGCCCTTCGACAATAGCGGCAATTGCCTCTACGTCGTGTGCTGCCGCGATGCGGGCGCCATCTTGCGAGATTTGCTCGGCGGTATTCCCGTCCGCATGCTCACAAACGGTAAGAATGTGGAGGCGAGTGGAGAGGGATTCGGCCAGTTCCACCGCGATCTGGAGCGCCTGGCTGGAGTGGGGACTGCCGTCGTACGCGGCGAGAATATTCGTAATTGGTTGGTATGACGGGCCTACGATCATGCAGGGTTTGATCGAATTCCGGGAAATCCGATCTGCGTTAGAACCCATCATGTCACCCATCACCCCGGCGTGTTCCCCTTTTTGGCCGATGATGAGGAGTTCTGCCTTCAATTCCTGTTTCAGGATCACCCGTGACGGATGGCCAACCTGAAGACTGGTTTCGGGAACAATTCCGGCGCTCCGGCACTCCTCCTGAAACGCGCGAAGTACAGTTTCTCCCCGATTTTGGAGAAGTTCCTTGAATTGTGAGAGGTGTGTCCCCACGGGCTGGGCGCCGATCCAGCCGGAAATATCGGCCACCAGGGGGCCTTCGAGCAGTCTGGAATCGAGGACGTAGAGTCCGGAGAGGCGGGCTTTCAGCTTTTGGGCAAGGTGGATTCCAAAACGCGTTGCAACGGCACCGTATTCCGAGCCGTCCGTGGCTACCAGAATGGTCCTGATCATTTTATCACCTCGCGAGCGTTCCCGCGCTTCAGTCCACTATCAAGGTGGCATGAATTCATCCTCCCTGTCGATAAGAAAACGAAGTGCGAAAGAAATTTGCCTCTCATGAGAAGCCTGATACATTGGTGAGCAGCGGAGGTCATTTCGCGCGCGCTTGCACGGCGGAAAGTGCAAAGCAATGGCGTCAAAAAAAACGGTAAAGAGAACGGGTTGGCGAGAGGCGATCGGGATCGGTCTGCTCGCGTTCAGTATTCTGACTTTTCTAAGTCAGATGTCCTACTTTCATGGGGACATCTCCGTCCTGCAGAGCCCTCCCCAGAGCCCGCCCGCTAATCTCGTCGGCCCGGTAGGGGCGTGGGTGACATTCGGCATTTTCATGTCGCTCGGTGTCATCGGCTACCTCCTGCCGATTGCACTGCTGGCGGTCGGGTTGATGCTCGTCCTGGGCAGGGAATTACGAATCTCGATAAAAATCGGCTGGATTGCCCTGATATTCTGTTCCCTGGTCTGCATTGTCCAGATGCAGCCCGATCTCTGGAGCCGTTTGGAGGATCACCTTAATGTAGGGGCGCCGGGGGGACTGCTGGGGATCTTACTTGGCGAGATGCTTTTTATTGGCCTGATTGGCAAAGTGGGAACCGCCCTGCTATCCTTTGCGGTTCTCCTGGTCTCGGTGGTAATGCTTTTCGAAATCAAGCCCGTCCGGGTGTTCAGGAAGGTGGCCGGACTCAGTTCCGCAGTGGCGACCAAGGCCGGCCAGGCCGTGGACGCGCGCCGCGAGAAGCAGGATTCGCTTCGGAAGCAGGAAAAAGTCCTGGAGCGTCAGCGCAAGAAGCTCGAACGAACCGTAAAGAAGCAGAAGGCCGAAGCGATTGTTTCCGCGGAAGAACCTACCTATGCCCGCACGGTCGATGAGCCTGCATCCCCCCTGGAGGTTCTGGCGCCTGAGCCCGTTGAAGAGCCTGAACCGGTCGTGATCAGTCCGGAGCCGGAACCCGAAGACGCTCAGCCCGTCAGTATTGCCCCGCTGAAGAAACCGCCCCTCATGAGCCGGCGGACAGAGGCCATTCCGGTGGTATCCAATCCTCCGGAAATGGAGGCGGAGGTCTTCATGGAGGTCGATGACCTCCTGGAAATCGAACCCGTGGAATATACGCTTCCGCCGATCGAAATGTTGAGGAAACCGGCAGCTGAGAATGAGTCGGAACCTGGCCCGGATCTAACCGCCAATGCGAAAGTTCTGGAAGATACCCTTCGTGACTTCGGCATTGAATGCAAAGTGACCAACGTCGAGCGAGGCCCGGTGGTTACCCGCTACGAAGTCCTGCCCGCCGCCGGGGTCCGGGTCGAGCGAATCGCCGGTCTCAGCAACAACATCGGCCTGGCGTTGAAGGCGCTGAGCGTGCGCGTGCAGGCGCCGATACCGGGAAAAGGCGTTGTCGGGATCGAAGTGCCGAACCGGCAATCCGTCATGGTATATCTCCGCGACCTTCTCGAGCAGAAGCAGTGGCAGGACGCCGATATGGGGTTACCGCTCGCGCTCGGAAAAGATGTGGCCGGCCACCTTCTGATCGCGGATCTTGCCGCGATGCCTCACCTCCTGATTGCGGGAGCGACCGGCGCCGGAAAGACGGTGTGCATGAATTCCCTGCTGGCGGGATTGTTGATGTCGCGAACGCCGGACCAGATGCGTCTCATGCTGGTGGATCCCAAGATTGTTGAATTCGGCCCCTACAATGATTTGCCGCACCTCGTGGTTCCTGTAATCACAGATCCCAAGAAAGTGAGCCTTGGCCTGCGTTGGGCGATCAACGAAATGGAAAAGCGCTACAAGCTTTTCGCGCGCGTAGGCGTGCGCAACATCAAGGATTTCAACAATCGGCCGCGCGTGCAGCAGACGGATCTGTTCGGCGAGGAGGCAGAGGCCCAGAGCACGAAAGATGCGACGCCGGAAACGCTCCCTTATATCGTCATCGTTATCGACGAGCTTGCGGATCTCATGTTGGCGGCACAGGCGGAAATCGAAAACTCCATCGCCCGGTTGGCCCAACTGTCCCGCGCCGTGGGGATTCACATGATCATTGCCACCCAGCGGCCTTCCGTGAACGTCATCACCGGGACCATCAAGGCCAATTTCCCGGCCCGGATTGCGTTCCAGGTGGCGCAGAAAGTCGACAGTAGAACCATTCTCGATACCGTCGGCGCGGATAAACTTCTGGGAAAGGGAGACATGCTGTACCTGCCTCCGGGAAGCAGTAAACTGGTCCGGGTTCAAGGCGCGTTCGCCGCCGACGAGGAAATTCGCAATGTCGTCGATTATATCAAGGAACAGGGCAGCCCTGTTTACATTTCAGACATCAAGGATAAGATCGAAGGGACCAAGATTGATCTGCCCGAAACGGATTCGGACGACGAACTACTTGATTCCGCGGTGGAGATTATCCGCCAGACGCGCAGGGCTTCCACCTCCTCGCTCCAGCGCCGCCTTCGAATCGGGTATACGCGGGCTGCCCGCCTGATGGACGTCCTGGAAGAGAAGGGAATTATCGGTCCGCCACAGGGATCCGATCCCAGGGAAATCCTTATCGATCTCGATGGGGAGATTCCGCAGAACCAGACCGTGGCAGACTGACGCATGAGTTCTCTTGGAGCAACATTGGCGGCCGCCAGGGAGGCCCGGGGCGTGTCCCACTCCGACGCTGCCGCCTCCACGAACATCAAGGTCCAGCACATCGAGGCAATCGAGCGCGACGATTTCAGCCAATTTGCGGCCCCGGCCTATGCGAAAGGGTTCATTCGAATCTATGCCGACTACCTGGGCCTGGATTCGGCGCCACTGGTGAAGCAGTATATGGACGCGCATGAGACTCCCGCCTCGCCGCTTCCTCCCATGCTGAAGCCCGAGGTTGAACCGGATGAAGCTGCATTGCCGTCACCGTCCGCGGAAGGGGAGGAAGAGCGTCCCTCCGATCCCAACCCCGGTAAAAGCAACCGGTCTCTTGTCCGTATCGTGGCCCCGGTTATCGGGATTGTCCTCCTGGTCATCCTGGTAACGAAGCTGTTTGGCGGGAAAGGCGACGAAGAAAAGAATTCGCAGACCGGGGGAAATTCATCGGAGGCTGGCCGGCCCCTGCTGATCGGCGAACCGCCGGCTCCATATCTCGATCCGGATGCCGCACCGTGAATCTTCCCAACATACTTACACTCAGCCGGCTCGGGCTCGCTTTTGTCCTGATTCCCCTTCTCGTATTCGATTTCCCCTACGGTAAGACGGCAGCGCTGGTCCTCTTTATTATCGGGGCGTTGACGGACTACCTGGATGGTAGACTCGCGCGCAATGTTTATGGCGTAACCCAGTTTGGTAGCCTGATGGATCCCGTAACCGACAAGGTCATGGTGTGCGCTGCGTTCATTACATTTGTTGAGCTTCAGATCGTGAAGGCCATCGTGGTCGTCATCATCGTAGCCAGGGAATTCATGGTCACGGGATTGCGCTTGCTTGCTCTCAACGACGGGCAGGTGATCTCGGCGGGAAAGTGGGGAAAACACAAAACGGTGTGGCAGTTGGTAGCGATCATACTGATTCTTCTTGGCCTCGCAATTCGGGATGACCTGTTGCGGAACCGGAGCGCCGAATTGATAGCAAGCTATGACCGGCTATTCACGATCGGTAGTCATACGATTTCCATTGCCGTGGCAGTGATTACGGTTCTGTCCGGAGTGATGTACATGATTGAGCACAAAAGCCTGATAACGAAGGCGACTTGAGGAAGCCGCATCCCGGCATTGGATCGTTTTTCCAAAGATAGGAACCATATGAAACCGGAGATTTCTATCATCGTGGTGATTTTGTCCTGCATGGTCTGGCTTGCGCCCGGATCTACTTCGGTCATCGCCCAGGAGCCCGACCCTCTCGCGGTTGCGCTCGACGAGAAGCCCGAGCCGATTCGGGAGGAAATGTCGATTCAGGACATTATCAAGTCCGGCGGTATTCCCATGTATGTTCTCGGCGGCATGTCGGTCATCGGGTTGGCCCTGGTGCTATATTTTTTTGCGGTACTACGCGAAGGACAAATCATGCCCCGGAAATTCATTGTTGAGTTGCAGGAGCTACTCGAAGCCGATCGCCGGGACGATGCCCGCATGGCGTGCGCCCGAAACGGATCTCCCGTCGCCGAAATTGCGCTCGCCGCGATTGAGCACGGCCGGACCGCCGAAGAAACCAGCCCGGAACTTCTGAAGGAAATCATCGAGGGAGAAGGAGGCCGACAGGCAAACGTGATTCAGAACCAGATTCAGTACCTTCAGGATATCGCCGCGATCGCGCCGATGATCGGACTGCTGGGAACGGTTCTGGGCATGCTGAAAGCATTCAACGTGGTGGCGCTCGACGTGGCAAAGGCAAAACCGATGCTGCTTGCGGGGGGCGTTTCCCAGGCTTTGATCACTACTGCGGCAGGGTTGATGGTCGGGATTCCCGCAATGGTGGCTTTCGCCTACTTCCGGGGACGGGCTTCAAAACTGATCTCCGGACTTGAAACCAATTCCGCCCGACTGTTGACGCTTCTCATCAGGAAACGGCCCTCATGAAGTTCGGCTCTTCCGCACAAGGATCTCGGGATACGGGATTTCAATTGACCCCGATGCTGGACGTCGTATTTCTGCTCCTCTGCTTCTTCATAACCACCCAGGTATATTCCCAGTGGGAAACGGAAATCGACATCAAACTACCGACGGCGTCAACCGGAGAATCACCCTCGCGCCTTCCCGGGGAAATCATTATCAATATCCAGGCAAACGGTGAAACCAGTGTTAATCAGCGAGTGCTCGACGATGAGCAGATGAACCGGTTGCTTGCGGACCTTGCGGCGCTCTACCCCGGGCAGCCCGTGAAACTCCGGGCAGATAAAGCCGCCCCGTACGAATACGTCATCCGCGTACTCGACCATTGCCGCAAAGCGGACATCTGGAACATCGCATTCGCGACAATCGAGTCGGAGTGAAGATTATTCTGCCACGGAGTTACGGGGCTCGCGGAGTGTCAGCAAGACTACGCTCCGTGTCTCCGAGGGTCATGGCGTTGGGTCGCGAGTTTTTCTCCGCCGACTCATGGTCCGGCTTCCTTTTGTTCGCAGCGTGCCTGGCCTTTTTCTCCCCTTCGCTGCAGGCGAGTACTGCGGACCAGCTTCAATTCGCAAACGGCCTCTTTTCAAGAGGTCTCTACGAGCTTGCGCTGGCGGAGTACGAAGAGCTTCTCGAGGATTCCGGGGACTTTCCCAACCAGGATGCGGTGTTGTTCCGGCGCGCCGAGTGTTACCGCGAGTTGGGCGATAAGAGGGCGGCGGAGGCTGCGTACCGTCTTGTGCTCACCGAAAAGCCCGATAGTCCATATCGATTTCGCGCAGAGTTCAGGCGGGCTGAACTCTTTGTGGCGGGCCGGCAATACGAAGTGGCCGAGGGCCTGTTCGCGCTGCTCATTGCGAGAAATCCACCCCGGGACGTGTTGGCATCGAGCTTGTATTTCCTGGGGTATGCACAGGACCGCCGGGAGAAATTCGAGGAGGCTGAAAGTTCTTACCGGAAGGTGGTTTCGGAGCATGAAGATTCGCCCTACGCGGCGTACGCAGCCCTGGCGCTGGCCCAGATTGTCATCAATACGGAGGGCCGGGAAGCCGAAGCGGATGCCCTGTTGAAGACACTGGAGGAAGATTCGCCGACCGACCGGGTGGCGGCGGAGGCGTTGTTTCTTCGCGCGGACGCAGCATACCGGTCGGGGGAGTTTTCGAAAAGCGCTGCCTTGTATCGGGCATTGATGGAAAAATTTCCGACCGATCGCAGAGCGGCCGAGTCACGACTGCAGGGCGGATGGTCCTTGTACAATGACGGAGCGTTCAGCGAGGCCCTGGAATTGGCCCAACGAGTTCTCAAGGAGGAGCCCGAGACGGCGGATGCTGCCGACTGGCTCTACCTGATAGCAAATGCGGAACGAAAATCGGGGGATACAGATGCCTCGATTGCAACATACGATCGACTCTTGGACACCTATCCGTCCAATACGGTGAGTTCCGCGGCCAGGTACGAACAATTGCTGCTGTTTTACGGAACGGAAAACTACGAACAGGTTGTAAGCCGCGGGTCGGACATGGAGGTATCCGTGGAACTGCGCGAAGACTATCTGTGGCTACTGGCGGAATCTTTTTCGCAGCTGGGTCGCGATTCGGATTCCCTGGTCAGTTTTCGAACCCTGGTGGAGGAGTTTCCTGATTCGGACCGGGCCGCCTCCGCGTTGTTTCGACAGGCAAGAACCCTCCAGGGCGCAGAGAAAACCCTGGAAGCGGCTTCTCTGTACGAGGAAGTGGCGGAACGTTTTGCCAACTCGGAGCTGGCGGCGGAAGCGCTCTACACGGCGGGATACTGCCGGATGGCGGAACGACGATTCGAGGAAGCGATTGAGAACTGGTCAAAACTCCGGAGTTCCTATCCGACATTCGAGCGTCTTGACGATGCCCGGTATCAACACGGGCTTGCGGAAATCAAGCTGGAGAGAGAAGGGGAGGCGGTTGCCACCTTCCTGGAGTTGATACGCGATGCGCCGGACTGCGCGCACGCGGCGAATGCCCTGTACTGGATCGCGGTGCTGGCCGAGCAGAAGGGCGATCTTGCGGAAGCAGAGAAGAGTTTGCGAGAAGCGTTGCTGAAAGATCCGGATGATTCACTCGGAGGCCAAATCCAGTACCGGCTGGCAGCAGTGCTGCAGAAACTGGAAAAGTTTGATGAGGCAGCGAACCTGCTGCAATCCCTTTTGAGCGGACCGGTTGCGAAGGAAATGCCCGAGGGGCTGCTGGAATGGCTCGCGAGATATCGAATCGATCGCGGAGAGGGCGCCGCGGCCGCGGCCGCGGCCACGGTACTTTCGTCTCGGTCCGTCTCTTCCTCCTGGACACAGATTGCCGAATACCTGAAAGGCAAGGCAATGCTCCTGGAGGGGGATGCGGACCTGGCGCAGGCCGCTTTTTTCGCCTCCGTCCAGGCGGACGCGGATACGCAGGAGGAAGTTCTTTCCGCCTCCGGCCTCGCCGGCATAGCCCTCGAGAGGGGAAATCTTCCGGAGGCTGAGAAGTATTATTCCATGGCGGCGGAGCTTGCATCGGACCCCCAGCTCCTGAACATACAGGCGGCAAGCTATTTTGGATTGGGCCGGGTAGCCGAGGCCCGGGAGGACTGGGCCGAGGCGGCGCGCCGGTTTTTGAGCGTCGGAATTCTATTCGACGATCCCGATCTCACACCGGAAGCCCTGTATCTTGCGGTCCGGTCTTTCGAGAAAGCGGGAAAAGGCAGGGAGAGAAAGAAGGTGGCCGAGGAACTCCTGGAGCGGTATCCTGCCAGTGAGTGGGCCGACAAGATAAAGGGACGTGACTGACTATGAGTAGTGACTGGAATATCAAGCCGAGATCGGAAGAATGTGTCGGGAGTGGTGAGGGCTTTAACGACGGTGTCCTCGTCTATTCGCGGCTCCTGTTCACGGAAGAAGGGTATATTCGGGAAGACTATTCGGAGAGCCAGTGGACGGATGAACTGCGCGACAGTTCGGTAAGTGTCTGGAAGGGAATGTTCCGCGCGCCGCCCCCCAAGGCGGAGGAGCCGATTCAGAAGGAAAGCGCCGAATCGCTCCTGCGCAAACTCATCGAGACCGATGACGAGGAAAATCGAAACGTGATTTACATTCTCGCGGTGATGCTGGAGAGAAAGAGAATTCTTGCGGAGCGGGATGTTCACACGCGGGACGATGGTGTGAAGCTGAGGGTTTACGAGCACAAGAAAAGCAACGAAGTTTTTTTGATCCCGGACCCCGAACTGAAACTCGCCGAACTGGAATCGGTGCAGGAGGATGTCGTCACGAGGTTAGGTTGGGGTGCCGGGGGGAGCGAAGAGAAGAATGAAGGGGACGGGGTGGCTGAAGGGGCAGGTGAAAGCGAAAGTGCTGAAGTGAGCGAGGTTTGATCCACGCCTGGTTCAGGCTACTCCGCAATCTCCCTTGGAGGGATGGTTAATGCGCTATCGATTGTAGGCTTCGGCGGGACAAGTTGGGTATCTTGTAATTCGTCTTTTTCCCTGGCGCTTCTCGTTCAGACCTGTCCAGGAACTTGGCGGGATTCAGGCCTGACCTTCATTACCTGCCTCCGGGAGACGGGAGGCGGAAAGGCTCGACTATCAGCTCGGGCTTTTGATAGGGGTTCCGGAGAGTGTAGCGTGCCGTGAGGCGCCGTTGTATACCCGCGGATGCATTTCCAACCTGAGGAGTATTTGTCGTGAATCATTGTCGTAGTCGTCTTCTCTTGGCGCCGGTAGTCTTTTCTTGCCTGTTCCTGCCTGTGGCAGGTTTCTCGATAACGACGAGTTACATCGATCGAGCGGACTGGGCGGACGCCGCAGAGGGCCAGGAGATCGTAGAAGATTTCAACGCCGTCTCGCCCGGCGGCCTCGCCGGAAACAGCACCAATGAAATCGGGAAGCTGACCGTCGTCTACATTGATCCACCGAGCGCCGGCGGGTTCGTAGAGATTGACAATGGAACGCACCAGCTGAATTTCGACGGGTCTGTTTTCCTGAGGCCGCTCCTGGACGGCGGGCCGAAAGCCGAAATGATTCTTGTCTTTCCCACTGAAGTCATGGCATGGGGCGCCGAGTTCATGACGCCGAGTTCCGGAGATCCCCCGGGCGTTTCGTTCGGGGAGATCACCAACATCGTGGATATCGAAACCATTATTCCCGGTCCCCGGGGCGAGGACAGTTTTGTGGGATGGGTCAGCGATGTGCCCTTCGATCGTGTCGTACTGCGTGACCCGTACATCAGTTTTTCGCACTTCGGACTGGACGATGTAACCTGGGCGGTCCCCCCCCTGCGGATCACCGGATTCGGAATCGATAGCGAGGCAGATTATTCGATCACCTGGCCCGGCACCACTGGGGTGGCCTACCGGGTGGAGTGTTCTACCAACATGCTGGAATCCGGATCGTGGCAGGAGATCGGAACGGTCGTCGCGTCGACATCTCCGACGGTGTTTACGAATGTTTCGGGGACGGAGGCCGGCGCGCACTACCGGGTAGCGGAACTGGACACGGCCGACATCAGTGTGGAGAAGCTCGAGAGTGCGGATCCGGCGCAGGTTGACGGATCGCTGGTTTACACCCAAGATCTCCGAAAATCGTATGAACAGCTGAGAGCTCCGAGCCGTCAAAGCTCTTTGGACGCAAGCTGTTTTGGACAGACAGCCGGAAACTTTGTATACTTTACCCGCACGTAGGGACATGGCCGACAATTCAGGATTTCTTCGGTCGGATTCGGGAATTGGCCGGCACGAAGCGCGTGCTACTAACAGCGATTTCCCCACGGACCGGACCGAATTCAGGTGGGAAAATCAAAAAAAGTCATTTGAGAAATCGTCTGAGAAAGCAATGATATTGGATCTTTAGAGTCCTGACAGAGGCAAACCCGTGGATTGGGGAAAAGCCATCGTACATTTCATTTGCGGAGCTTTACTCGGCGCTATCGCGGGGTTCGGGAGTTGGGCGTTTTGGACCGGCGGGGAATCGGTTGCCCTCTGTTTGCTGTTTGTTGTGGCAGGCGGCCTCATACTCGGATTTCTGGCCGCAGCATTTCTTGAACAGTTCTGGGAAAGCCTGAAAGAGAATTGGCACGTGCTTTGGCCATTCTAGAATAAAAGTCGCCCTCCTTCGTCGGGTGCGTGTGGGACAGATCGTTCAATACGATGCGGGCTAGTCCGGTACCGGTCGTCGTTTTTATCACCGTATTTTGCACCTATGTATTGTCGATCGGCCCAGTCCTCGTCCACAGTCATAGCAGATGGACATGCTATGTCTTGGGTGTCAGTGGCCCCATCACTTCGATTGATCGGTTCTACTATCCCGTGGTTTCGATTTGTGGGAAGTGTCGAATGACTGACCTGCTTGGCAAATATGTGGCTGTATTTGATCCGAATCAAGGTTGGATCCGGTAACGAAAATCGAACAAAAACATGGTCCTGATGCCCTTTGTCGGGTACAGGATATGGTTACCGTACGCGCGGATAGTGAGAAATGAATACTCCGGGATCACCCATGGACGACTTGAGGCCGAAGGTCGAAGTGCGAATCACGAAGCCCTCTGCGCCAAGGCACAGTCTTGGCACGATATTTTATGAAGCGAAGTCTTCCTCGCAGCAACGCCCCGACAAGACGGCTGACTTGTTCTGGTCCACTGAACCTGCAATGCATTCGTCGTGCCCCAAGGGTTCTTACAAATCCGATCCGTCACGCACTTGGATCAAGTCAGGTCTACAACTGATGGCTGTGCCATTCATCACGCTGGGCGTCACCCATATCGGCTCGATTCTTCTTCTTTGTGCGAAGCCAGACTTGATTCGGTCCGATTTTCGGGGCCTGGGTGCAATTCTCGTCTGCGCGTTTGCCTTCATGTTCATTGGGTTGCAAATACAGAAATCGCGCTTGGGCAAAAGCTGAATGGCACAACAAGATCTTTGTGATGCCGCGACACGACGCTGGGCTTCACAGGATTAACTTGTTCTGCGGGCATGACAATGAGGACCGATTACGATCTATTCGAATTCGTAACACACATCGAGTTTCCTCCCCGGCTACCCGATTGCGTGAGCGGCGTGTTTGTGTCCACTGCTTAGGAAATATCATGATGAATCCGTATGAAGGCATTGATTGGAATTCGGCTTTGAGAGTCGCGTCTTCCAGCCATGTTCATATATGCAATCAGAAGGACCTGGAGAATGGATATAAGTACGGCCTGAGACACATTCCAATTTCGAATTACTACCCGTCAGCTCCCTACGATGAAAGCACTCGGCCCAGCGACTTCCGCTTGCGACAGCATTGGCCCGCTAAAAGGACGGATGGGTCAACAATTGAACCCCCGATCAATTGGAATGACATCATTACCTGGCAGGAGGAACTGGGTGAAGCCGCTCGTTCTACACTTCCATTCACAGAAGGGGGGCCCGCTTTTTCCCGCATACCGGAGGACATAATTCTCAGCCCGAATGCCGAGCACCATGGGTTCACCAATTCGTATGCCCATATCTGTAGCCCAGGATCTTCATTTATTTCCGGAAACATAGATCCGGGGGGCGAGAAGTATCGTCTGGCAGCACACGGATTCGTCATAGGATTTGGCGGAACCTGGCAAGAATCGTTTGAGGATATGCTGACACACTTGAAATATCCTGATGCCGGTGGCATTACAATCAATCACCCGACCTGGTTTTCCCAGCTTACTGACGATCAAGTGTTTGAGATGCTCGATTTCGATAACCGGGTTCTTGGGATCGAGGTCTACAACGACCTCTCGGGCAGACGGAACTGGTTCGAGGACCCTGAGTTCGTGGCCCCAAGTGAACTAGAACAGGGTTTTTCCCTTAACATGTGGGACCGGATCCTGACAAGCGGTCGAAGGTGCTGGGGTTTCTGTGTCCCCGATCACAGCGTGGAAAAAGGTGCCGATTGGAATGGAAGGAACATCCTTCTTGTTCCCGCATTCACGGAACACGATTGTCTGAGGGCGTATCGCCATGGCCAGTTCTACGGCTGCTTGAAAGACAGCGGGCTCACGCTGAGGGATTTCTCAGCGACGGAGTCTTCTGTCTCGGTCACGACCGACCGGCCCGCCACAATCAAGTTCATTACCGAGGCTGGAGATGTAAAAGAGATCTACGGTGAGACCGCAATGTATGAGCTGCCCAAAAGCAAGGGTGCTCCCGATCCGGTATTTGTAAGAGTAGAGGCCAAAGATGATACCGGAGAACGCATTTTTCTCCAACCCGTGATGTACAAGAATATCGCACAATAAGCAGCTCCAACGGGCAGGTGACGAAGGGACAGCACGGCTTCGGATTCTACGAACTGCTGGCGCCGCGGCGGCAAGACGTCGGTCTACGATCCCCGGACGCTCCGGGTTACACACTCGAGGCGTCCATTCTCTGGACGGCGATTCCAGGCGTTGCAGCATAGTCCCGGGCGCCCTTGCGGCTGCGCTGGAAGATCGCCTGGACCGATTCGCTGGGCGGGGAATCGGCGGTCGAACGGGCGTGGGGCGCCGAGGACGAAAAACAACGCGGCTTCCTGTTCGAGTAATGCTGATCCGTGCGGGATCCCCCCAAAAAGGGGAACCAGAACAATCAGAGAGCGATCCTATGTCACGGGAATTGTGGCGTCGCAGATAGCGGCCCCTTTTTCGTATAGCTCGCCAGCAACTCTGTCGATTCGACGGGATGTTCTGCCTCTCCCAGGACTGCCGTCTACGGATGCTATGGCCATACGCCGGTCGTACAGGGCAGATGCCACGGGGAACTGAAGTGCGCCCGATTACAGTACGGCGAATTCTACTGATCGGTAACACATCCTTCGGATGCGCTCCTCACGTTCTTTATGTATTTGTAGAGGATACCCTTGGTTGCCTTGTAGGGAGGGGCTTTCCAGGTCATCTTCCGATCCGCGAGTTCGGCGTCCGATAGCGCGACCTTGATAGTGTTCTTGATTCCGTCGATGGTTATCTTGTCGCCGTCGCGTACCAGTGCAATGGGGCCGCCCTCCTGGGCCTCGGGGGTGACGTGGCCTACGATAAAGCCGTGGGATCCGCCGGAGAATCTTCCGTCGGTGATCAAGGCTACGTCTTTACCCAGGCCCGCACCCATGATCAGCGCTGTCGGTTGGAGCATCTCCGGCATGCCGGGACCTCCCTTGGGACCTTCATAGCGAATCACAACCACGGTTCCTTTGGTGATCTTACTGTTCTGCACTGCGGTGAGCATGTCTTCTTCACAATCGAACACCATGGCGGTGCCGGAGAAGGTTTCGCCCTCTTTTCCCGTGACTTTGGCGACCGCGCCCTCCGGGGCCAGGTTTCCACGCAGAATTCTCAGGTGGCCGGTTTTCTTGAGCGGTTTATCCCACGAGGCCAGCACATCCTGGCCTTCTTCAAGATCGGGAAGATCCTTGATGTTTTCCGCGACTGTTTTGCCGGTCACGGTCAGGCAGTCGCCGATCAAAACTCCCTTCTTCAAGAGATATTTCATAACCGCAGGCGAACCGCCCACGTTGTGGAGATCTTCCATCACATACTTTCCGCTCGGCTTCAGATCCGCAAGAAACGGAATCCGGTCGCTGACTTTCTGGAAGTCATCGATGGTGAGATCGACATCGACGCTGCGCGCCATCGCGATCAGGTGCAGGACCGCATTGGTGGAGCCGCCGAGAGCCATCACCACGACCATTGCATTTTCGAAAGCATCCCGGGTCATGATGTCGCGCGGCTTGATATCCCGCTCGAGCAGAATCTTCATCGCCTCGCCGGCCTGCGCGCATTCGTCAAGTTTCTCCTGGTTCTCGGCGGGCGTTGAGGCCGAGTAGGGGAGGGACATTCCGAGCGCTTCGATCGCGGAGGACATGGTGTTCGCGGTGTACATTCCCCCGCATGCCCCTGCTCCCGGACATGCATTCTTGACGATGTCCATTCGCTCTTCCTCGTCGATCTTGCCGCCGAGCAGCGCACCGTAACATTCCAGGGCGGAGACGATATTTACGGGTTCTCCCGAGGAGGTGCACCCGGGCTTGATCGTTCCGCCGTAAACCATCAGGGAAGGCCGGTTCAATCGGCCCATTGCCATCACGCAGCCCGGCATGTTCTTGTCGCAGCCGGGAAGAGTGATTAAGCCGTCATAAAACTGCCCGCCCATGATCGTTTCGATCGAGTCGGCGATGATATCCCGGGAAGGAAGGGAATAGCTCATGCCGTCCGTACCCATGGAGATTCCATCGCTCACACCCACGGTGTTGAATCGCATACCGACCAGTCCGGCGCCGGTGACCCCCTTTTTTACTGTTTCGGAGAGGGACAGGAGATGCATGTTGCAAGGATTCCCCTCGTACCACACGCTGGCGATTCCGATTTGCGGTTTTGCCATGTCCTCGTCGGAAAGGCCGGTGGCGTATAGCATTGCCTGCGAATGCCCCTGGCTGACGGATTGCGTGATATGTTCACTGTAGCGATTGAGTGGAGTCATGATGTTCGTCCTTTTGAATAGTACTATAGTCTTTGAGGGATGACATTGATATCGGGTTTCAGCCGCGGACTCAAATTCAAAACACTCCGCAGATCCTACTCCCAATCCTGATCGATTAAGATTGCGATTTGGATTGAAGGCATTGGGGTATTCAAAAAGCAGTTAAGAGCTTCCCGAGATTCTTCCCCATGATGAGATCCCGATCGCTGTCGCTCAGGAACGGCATTTTCTTGAACAGGTCGATTGTTTGCGGATAGGTGAGCCAATCCAGGCAGGGTGAAAAGTCCGAGGCCCACAAAAGCCGGTTTGCGCCGTATGCTTCTTTCAGTGATTCAACGTATGGCCACGCCGCGGTGTGAGGATAGTCATGTTCCGGATCGGACATTGCGTAAAAGCCGCTCAACTTTACGCGGGGACCGGGATAGGCGGCGAGTTCAAGAACTTCGCGCAGTTTCCCGGATGGATCGTCCGGCGGGGTGGCGACCTGGGGCGGAAGTCCGAGGTGGGAGAGGATCACGCGCAAGTCCGGATGCCGGTCCAGCACCGGTTTCCACGCTTCCCAGGCCTCTCCCTTCGAATTCACGCTGATCACTGCGTGGTGATCGACAAACCATCGCCAGCAGTCGTCAGGAATCGCGTGGAGTCCGCGGATATGCTCCGGTTCGAAGATGTAGAAACTCAGGCCTACAAATCCCTCTCCAAGGAGCTCGTCGAGCATCCGGGCCGAGATCGGCGCGGTGGTTTCTCTGAAGGCCACGGGGTGAACCCACTTCCTCTCCTTCACAACCTTTCGGAGATAGTCGTTGTTGGTTTCGCACCATGGTTGGGCCGCGTATCCGACCACGAGAGCTCCGTCAACGCCGTAGTCTTTCATCAGTGATTCGAAGCAATCCGCTTCATGGATGGCGACTCCGGGGCGATTTGTAAAGGAGCCCCCGTATCCATTCTCGAACAGGTGGATATGCGCATCGTATCGCTCAGACACTTTTCAGCACCTCGGCAAGAGCTTTCAGAAAGTGCTCGACGTCCTCCGGGGTATTGTAGCCGTGAATCGCAACTCGTAAGCGTCCGGCGTGAGACATGATGTGGATATTCCGGTCGTGGAGCTTGCCGTTTATTTCTTCTGCTTTCGGATGCCGGAAGGCGAAGATTCCCGCGAGCGTATCCTTGTTGTTCGGCGTGATCAGTTCCACCGGCAGTTTTCGGATGCCTTCGATGCAGGTTCGCACCAGGGGATCCGCATGCCGCGCGATTGCCTCAACGCCTACGGACAAAAGATAATTGAGTCCGGCGTTCGCTGCATAGATTGCGCTGTAATTCGGCATGCCGACAGAGAAACTGTCGGCGCCGGGCTTTGTAACGGCATGATCGAACCGATCGTCATCAAATGCGTTCTCAAGGTTGAACCACCCTCCCGCCGTGGCGGTCCATTCCGAGGTGCGGAGTGAGGGCACCCCGACGAGTCCGCCGCCGTGACTGGCGAGAATCCACTTATGGGTGGCGCTTACGATCAGGTCCACGTCTTGCAGATCGAGCGGGATCCGTCCCAGCGCCTGGGTCACGTCGACCGCGATGAGGCCGGGAGAGCTCGCGCGCACTGTTTCCACAACTTCTCGCAGCGGGAGAAGGTATCCATTGAAGAAACTGACGAGGGAGACGGAGACCAGTCGGGTCTTCGGACCCAGCAGGGGTTTCAAATCTTCCGGGTAAAGCGCTCCATCGCGCGACCGCCAGACCTTGACGGTGGCAGGGCAGGAGGGCTGCAACCAGGGAGTGGCGCCGGCAGGAAAGTCCAGATCGTTGATAATGACTTCGTCCCCATCGCGAAAGCCGAGGGCGGACGCGGCCAGATTGTAGGCCTCGGACGCGCAGGAGCAGATTCCGATCTCCTGCGCGGAGAGCCCGTAGGCCTTGGCCACGTGCTCCTTGGCCGCGGATCGGACCGCATCGTGGAGCAATCGCCCATCCATGCCGAGAATCTTGTCCTGGGCATATTGGCGGATTGCCTCGATGACCGATCTTGGAGGGATCCCCTCGGCCGCTGTATTCAGATAAACCCTGTCCCGCAGGGAGGGAAACTGTGAACTTCTGGATTCTTTTGTAAGCATGTTGATTTCCTTGTTAATATGGAGTCCTGGAATGATCAAATCTCAATTTGCAAAAAATGCTGGATTCCTGAGACATCCGGAGAGAAGGACAATTCAATGAAAAGCGCCTGCGACACGGATCGAGCGACCACCCTTCTTTGTGATCTCATCCAATTCGAAACGGTAAATCCGATGGGACCCGATTCGACCCTGATCCGCCCGGTGGAGCGTCCGGTCGTGGAGTACCTGGAGAATCTTTTCGATCCGTTCGATGTGCCACTGACCCGACAGGCAGTCGGCGGGCTACACGAAAACCTGGTGGTGGAAATTGCCGGCGAATCGGATGGTCCCGCGGTGCTCTTCGACGCACATATGGACACCGTCTCCGCCGATGACTGGGCCGACCAGGCGTTTTCCCCGAGAGTGGACGGGGACGTCATCCTGGGGCGGGGAGCTTGCGACGACAAGGGGCCGATGGTGTCGATGCTGCTACCGCTTCTCGAGATGCTGGAGGCGGGCAGGCGGCCTCCATCCAAGGTTGTGTTTCTGGCATCCGGAGATGAGGAGCACGGCGCCACCGGCATCGCGCATTTCGTGGCGTCCACGGACACGGAGTTCGCGCTCGGGGTGTTTGCCGAACCCACCCGGAATCTGCCGGTCGTTCAGCACAAGGGAGTCGCCCGTTGGGATATTACCGCGCACGGGAAAAGTGCACACACTTCGCAGCCGGAAATGGGCGTGAATGCGATACATGAAATGATGAAGGTGGTCGAAGCGATTTCAGGCTACGAGGAGTCGTTGCAGGCGGCTCACGACAATCCACTGGTCACCGGTCCCCGCATTACCCCATCGATCATCCAGGGCGGCATCGGTAGAAATACTGTGCCGGACCGATGCACGGTAAGCGTTGATTTTCGAATCGTGCCGGGTCGGGACCCTCACGAAGAGCGGCAGCGCTTGATCGACTTCCTTGCGGAACAAGAGGTGGAATTGAGCCACTCCGAGCCGCTGGTGGCAGTGAGGCCGGTCAGCACGTCTCCCGACCATCCCATGGTCCATACCATACTCGAAATCTGCGGCGGTGTCCTGGGTGAGCAGGTACGTCCACAGGGAGCTCCCTACGGAACCAACGCGAGCCGGTGGCCCGGCGATATTCCGGCCGTTGTCATGGGGCCCGGAGACATCGGGAATGCACACGCAATCGATGAAAAAATAACGATTCCTGAGTTGATGCAGGCGGCGAAAATCTACGGGGAGTGCATGATGACGGATTGGGGAAATCACGATTGAATGCTAGATGTCGTGGCACGGGCTTGTAGCCCGTGTCGGAACAAGGAGAGAGAGGGGTAGAGCAGGGATTGAGCAGGCTCATTTTGTGCGCTGTGTCTTTTCTTCCCTTGTGCAGACACGGGCGTGGCACGGGCTTGTAGCCCGTGTCGGAACAAGGAGAGAGCAGGGTAGAGCACGAGTTGTGCAGGCTCATTTTGTGCGCTGTTTCTTTTCTTCCCTTGTGCAGACACGGGCCGGAGGCGCCGTGCCACGGCCGAGGCATGGGTT
>Ga0315336_1000547_pt1 | contig 98650 bp, 79 predicted proteins | sample ASW5metaG_FD_204512 | JGI IMG/M metagenome (GOLD analysis project Ga0315336, IMG submission 204512) | Ammonia-oxidizing marine archaeal communities from Monterey Bay, California, United States - ASW #5 | ecosystem: Environmental > Aquatic > Marine > Intertidal zone | place: USA: California...
GAGCCCGCCGCCGCGGTATTCGATGTGCAGACGTTTGGCGGCGTGTGGAGGGGCGAGAGTCGCGACATCCCGTTCGCGTTCGACCTCCGCATGACCGAGGACGGCCTCGTGACCGGAACCGCTCGCCTCACACAGGGTGCGCGAATCAGCGGCGAGCCGCTCACGGGCAAGTGGTCACGCGATGGCAAAGGCATCGAAATCGATGTCGAGACCATGGGCGACAAGCCAGTGCGTTATCTCGGCGTCCTGTCCGGAGACCTCGGCAAGGGCGTGGTCATCGAGAAGGGAAAGACCAAGGGCGACTGGGAAGTGAGGTACTGACGATGAAGTTGAAGGTCGAGAGCCGGTTCGATGTCGCGCCAGAGAAAGTGTGGGCCATCTTTGACTCCGCAGAGTTCCATGCACGCATGGCGCAAGAGTCCGGGATGCAGCGCAAGATTCTCGAAGAGCGCCAGGAAAACGGGATTCAGATCCTGAAGACCGAGGTCAAGCGCAGCAAAGACCTGCCCAAGATCGCGGCCAAGGTCCTCGGGACCAAGCAGCTGGTCTACGTCCAGACCAATCGCTTCGACGCCAAAAAGAACCGGCTCGTCTGGAACGTCGAGATCCCCTCACTCGGGGACCGACTCCACGTCTCCGGAGTGACGTCGCTCACCGCGACAGCGACAGGGTGCAGCCGTCTCCTCGAGGGCGACGTGAATGTGCGGGTCCGCCTGGTCGGCGCCGCGGTCGAGAAGGCCATCGGCGGCGAGTTTCAGAAGACGGCGACACGGGCCGTAGAGATCGTCAAGGAGCTCCTTCGGGCCTCTTGAAAGCGGCGGCCGCAAAGCCGCTCATGCGCTCTGAACCCCCGATCAACTCGATGCCGAGGTGCTCTTTCGGATCGAGTGCCACCAGCGCCTCCGTCACGTCCGTGACCAGTTGGGCGTCTATGGTGTCCAGGGTCCACAGGGAGTCGTGGGGAACCGATCCCGTGAGGGCGAAGATCTTCAGCTGGGCCACGGCGATGCCCCGCTGATCGGCAGTCACGAAGTTCCCGGCAAAGGTACCTCCGAACCGACATTCTCCAGCGAGCACGTCCTCGAGCACCTTCTCGTGATTGCCACTGAATCGCGCGACGAAATCCACGTCGGGATCCATTCCACCAGCGATGATGTGGTCCCGCGGCAGCTTGTGGCCGGTGTTGGACTTCGGGCCGGAATAGCAGATCGTTTGCCCGCGCAGATCCTCGAGGGTCCTGGCCTGATCATCGTGGCGAATCACCAGGTAGCCTTCGACCGAGGTGCTGCCGTTGACGACCTTGGTCACCAGGGGCCGCACGCGCCCGTCTCTCGCCCAGGTCTCGGAACCTATGCGGTGGGGCATCATGACGAAGTCCGCTTCGCCCGCCGTCAACCGTCCGGCGGCGTCCTCGTATGAGTCGGCCACGATCATCGCGACTGGCCGCCGGAGCACGTCCTCGAGGTACTCCTTGATGGGTTGATGCTCGGCAAGGATGGTCTCGGCCTTCACCGACGGCGTGAGTACCAGGCGAATCGGCTCTCCCTCGAGCACCGGATCCATGGTCATCCACGCCACGCCGCCGGCCGCGCCGACCATGCACACCATTGCGAGTCCAGCAACGGCGAGTTTCTGCCTGGAGAACCGGCTCTCCGGAGGTTTTGGTTGCACCGTAGGCTGGTTCGATACGAAGGAATCGAGGAAGGCCTCGCTCGACACGTCGAAGGTACCCGGAGCGGTATCGGTGTTTCCGCTGCGCTCCTCATACGTCGCGTCCATAGCGCCGCTCTTTTTGACCGAGGTCGCCCATTCGGCGAGGGTGTCTCCCTCGGGGACGGGGAGCTTTCGCAAGAGCACTGCCAGCTCGGCCGCGGTCGGTCGATCGGCTGCGTCCCAGGCCATGGCGCGTTCGATGATCTCAAAAAGGTCGGGATTCCGAACCTTCCCGCTCATCATCTCAAGCTGTTCCTCGTGGGTCTCTCGATCGGATCCGGCCCAGCTCGGACGGGTGTCGGCAAGGAGCTGGAACAGCGTCGCTCCCAGCGCGTAGACATCTCCGGCGTGGTCGTCGTTCTTCCTCGCCCACCTCGCCGGAGACATGTAGGCCATGGTGCCGGCAATCTCGCCACCCTGGGTCTTGCTCTCGCGGGCCTCGAAGCGAGCGCTGGCCACCCCCAGATCCAGAAGCCGGACGCGCCCGTTGGGTTGAATCATGACGTTGTGGGGCTTGATGTCTCGGTGCACCACGTGCAGCGGATGGCCGGTATCTGGATGAGGATGGGTCCACAGCGCCGCGAGGACGTCGGCGAGCTGGATCCCGATCTCCCGAACGGCCGACGCGGGCACTCGCTGGATCCTGGAGGCCTCGTAGAGCTCGAAACCGTCCACGTACCCCATGACGACAGCCCACTTCTCGTCGATCTTCTCGAGCGCGTAGACCGGCACCAGGCCCGGATGGTCGATGAGCGCCAGCAGTCGCGCCTCATCCCGAAAACGGGCAACAGCCCTCTCCTCTCGCGACATCTCCGCGGAGAGTACCTTGACCGCAACACGGCGGGTCAGTCCATCTGGACTGCGCATCGTGCCACGGTAGACAGTCCCGAATCCGCCTTTGCCGATGACCTCGTCGAGGGTAAGCATTGGGCCGATTATGGCCCCTCGGGCACACCTTCAGCCAAACGTTCGACAATTCGTTGAACGTTGGAGCGCATCGAGACCAGCCGCTCCAGATCTCCACCCTGGAAGTAGCAGGCGAGAGAGTACGGTACTTCGTGGGCACGGCTCGCAAGCTCACGGCCCGTCTGGCTGACGCCAACACACACCACGCGCTCGTCGGTTTCGGAGCGCTTGCGGTAGACGAGTTCGCGGTCGGCGAGCCGCTTCAGCAGCGGGGTCAGGGTACCGGAATCGAGGTGCAGCTTGTCGCCGAGCTCTCGCACCGAGTGGGCGTTGGCCCCGGCGTCGTCCCACTCCCACAAGACCATCATCACCAGGTATTGCGGATAGGTCAGTCCCAGCTCCATCAAGACCGGCTTGTACGTCCGGATGATCAGTCTCGAGGCCGAGTACAGCGCGAAGCACAGTTGGTCGTCGAGGCGGGGCGTCTTCATTATTGGAGGGCCTCTTCGATGTCGGCGACCAGATCGCGGGGGGGCGTCCTGGGGCCAAATCGCTTCAGGATCGTGCCGTCGCGGGAAACGAGAAACTTCGTGAAGTTCCAGGTAATCGGCGTGGTTCCACCGAATCCGCGGGCTCCAGATTTGAGCTCCTTGAACAGAGGGTGGGTGCCTGGACCATTCACGGGGGTCTTGGCATGCATGTCGAAGGTCACGCCATAGTTGATGTGGCAGACATCGGAGATCGCATCCGCGTCGGTGTTCTCTTGCATGAAGGAGTTCGACGGGAACCCAAGAATCGACAATCCCTGGCCCCCGTATTCCTTGTGAAGCTTCTCCAGACCCTTGAAGTGAGGCGTGAGACCACACTTGCTGGCGGTGTTCACCACCAGCATGACGTTGCCCTTGTATTTGCTCAGGTCCCCAGCCTCTCCGGCGAGGGTGACCACAGATGTGTCGTACGAGATTCTGGCCATTGTCGAACTCCTTGCACCAGATGTATTGTGCACAATTGAATTGTGCCATCTATTTTTTCACAGGATATAAGACGAACCCGAGGTGAAGGTGGAGCTCGCGCCGCGGACGGTGCTAAATCGGTACACGGTGGTCTCGAAACTCGGGTCCGGCGGGATGGCCAACGTGTATCTGGTCCGCCACAATGTGCTCCAGACCGTTCACGCAATGAAGGTGTTGAAGCTCCCCTCTCCCGGAGTGGTGCGGCGGTTGATGCAAGAGGGCCGGCTCCAGGGGCAGCTTCGGCATCCCAATGTCGTCGCCATCACCGACGTAGTGGAGATCGATGGCGCCCCGGGCCTGGTCATGGAGTACGTCGAGGGACCCTCGCTGAAGGCGTTCTTGAAGAACCACCCGGCCACCCTCGACGAGGTCGACGTCATCGCCCGCGGAATCCTCTCCGGGGTTGCTGCCGCACATCGAGCCTCGTTGATCCATCGCGATCTGAAGCCTGCAAACATCCTTCTCCAGCTCGCCGACGGACAACTGACACCGAAGATCACCGACTTCGGGTTGGCCAAGGCCATCGAGGGAAATCGCGAGCAGTCGGTCCTCCAGACCAAGCAGGGGGCCCGCCTCGGCACGCCGGCCTACATGGCCCCAGAACAGATCCTCGATTCGTCGAGTATCGACGAAAAAGCCGACATCTTTGCCCTCGGCAACATCCTCTACGAGCTCCTCGCCGGCAAGCGACCCTTCCGCGATCGGGATGTCGAGACCCTGTACGGCAAGATCCAGCGTGGGGACTTCGAGCCGATCGACAGTGTCTGCGAGGGCCTGCCGCAGCCGATGCTGGACGCGGTCACCGGCGCGTTGAGGGTCGATCGCCACCAGCGGATCGGAAGCGTCGCCGAGCTCCTTGAGCTGTGGCAGCGCGATCGCCCCGCACCCACCTCGGTGTCCACTGAGTCCTGGTCCGACAGGCTCTCGTCAGAGGCACCGATCTTCGACAACTCCATAGGAGGCACCGACGGGACCTCGGCCGACACCTGGCACTCGGAGTCGGTCAGTCTGCTGCCGGCGTCGTCCCCGCCCCGTCGTGAAGCGCGGTCCGGACCCCGCTGGGCCCTCGCTTTCGGCGCCATCGGCGTGCTCCTGGCCGTAGCTGCGGCGGGTTGGATCGCGACCCGCCCCGCGCCTCACCCCGAGTTCCTGACGGCGGATTCGGTTCCCCTGATCTCCGACGATCCCGTTGCCCAGGATCACTTCGAGCGGGCCTGGGACGACTTTCGCGACGCCGCTCACGCAGAGACCGACCGTCGCATGATCGTCGTGGTGGAGCGCGCTCCCGACGTGCCGATCGTTCGGCTGTTCAACGCCATCAATCTGATGATGACCGGAAGCACAGCGGCCGGAATCGAGGAGATGCGCGTCTGTCGCCAGCTCGCACAAGACACGACCGGCCCCGTCGCCGAGATCATCCACGCCATCGTGCGAATGCAAGAACGCGGAAATCTCTCTGGGCCCGAACTACCAGCGTACATCGAGAAATATCCCGACGATTACCTCGCCTTGGTCATCGCCACCCAATGGTGCTGGGCTCACGGCCTGGAGGCGTGTGAGGCGCGGGTCGAACAGCTCAAGGCCGTGGACCCGACCCGTCCGATCGTCTACAGCGCGGCGGCGTCGGGGTTCCGTCCCCTCGAGGCCTGGCCGCAGGTTCGCAGCGCCGTCGAGCAGGGTCTGGCGCTCAATCCCAACGACCCGGATCTGCTCCAACAGCTCGGGTCGGCGGCCCTGGGGGAGGGCGACGTCGATGCCGCCAAGAAGGCCCTGCGGGATGTGCTCTCGCTGGACCACTCCCGACGCTCTCCAAAGATCAAACTGGCCCAGTTGGGACTCCTCCAGAACCGACCCGAGATGTTTCGAGAGTACGCCGACGATCTGTTGTCCGACAGCGTTCCGGCCAACGTGAAGGGACCGACACACTCCGCTTTCCACACGACGTTGATGGGGCTGGGACGGTTTGCCGAGGCCGACGAGCAACTCGCGGCGGCCCAGGCCATCGAGGAGCAGCACGGATCGGCACTGGGCGTGCTCAACATCCTCTCCTCTCGGGAGCACATCGCAACCCAGCGGGGAGACTACGAACGGGCAGTGGAATTCGCCGATCAGATCGGTCTTCTCGGCGCTCGCGATCCCGGTATCCCGGACAGTATTCGCAGCCGCATGGCGTCGTACCGCATGCAGCTCGATGGCACCATCGCGCTGGCACAGGACGACGTCAAGAAGGCGAAAGAGGCGTTGTCCAAAATGGAGACATCCGAGGATGTTCCTCCACAGTCCCACTCCGCCCTGCGGCGTTCAATCGCCATCGCCGAGTCCGATGTCGACACGATCAAAGCGCTCCACGGCGGCGTCATGGGCAGCCGCTGCACACCACTCGTTGTCACCGGCTCGGCGCTGCACGTAGCGGGTGCGGACTTCGAGGCGAGGCCGATGCTCGAGGAGGTGCTCGCCACGTCGGGATGCTCGATCTGGTTCGGCCCGCTGCGGGGCATGGTGGCAGCCGCCCACGTGAGCATGGCGGAGATCGAGTTGGCCGCAGACAACCCAGAGGCCGCCGCAGAACACCTGCGCCTGTATCGAGAGCTGTGGCCGGACCCCGACCCCGACCTGCCCCTGGTAAAAAGAGCCACCGCAATGGGCGTTCCCGCCCGGTGACTACCGCACTTCTCCTCGCGCTGATCGCCTCTGCATTCGCCAGTCCAGCTGACGTCGAAGCCGCCGACAACCTCTATGAGCTCGGGATCGAAGCACACGCACGGGCCGAGCATGCCACCGCGCTGGAACACTTCGAGGCGTCCCTCCAGATTCTCGAGAACCTCCCCGAATCCGATCCATTCGAGGTCGGCCGCGTCGTAATGGGCCTCGCCATCGTTCACCGGGCGCGAGCCGACTACGGCGCGGCGCGGCGCTATGCCGAGCGCGCACTGGCCATCGCCGAAGGTGCCTTTGGGGCCGAGCACCACAACGTCGCGCAGAGTCTGAGCTTTGTCGCAGTTGTGGCCAAGGACGAGGGTGACCTGATCGGCGCCAGGAAGCTGTACAACCAAGCCCTGAACATGCAGCGCAAGCTGCTCGGTCCGTCCCACACCCACGTGGCCGGAACGCTGAACAACCTGGCCATTCTGCTCGTGGAACTGGGGGACTACGACGGCGCCAGAGACCACTACACCGAGGCCCTGGAGATCGCCCTGGACGCCTTTGGCCCCGATGATCCCGAGATCGCCAGCTATCTGAACAACCTGGCCATCCTCCTCGAGACACTCGGAGAGTATGCCGAGGCTCGCGTGCTCCTCGAACGCGCGCTGCAGCTCCGGATCGCCGCCCATGGAGAGCGGCATCCCCTGGTCGCAAACAGTCAGACCAACCTCGCGATTCTGGCAAAGGCGCAAGGCGATACCGAGCGGGCCCGCGAGCTCTTCGAGCAGGCACTCGAGTCCCGCCGGGCCACCCTGCCACCAGACCACCCGGACATCGGCGCGAGCCTCGCCAACCTCGGCAACCTGGCGTGGAGGCAGAGGGATCTCGAGCGTGCCCGGACGCTGATCATCGAGAGCCTCGACATCTTCGGCGACAGCCACATCGATACCGCTGACGTGCAGTGCAACCTCGCGGGCGTGCTCGTGGACATGGAGCAGCTCGACGAGGCCATGGCGTTGTACGAATCTTGTCTGACAACGCAACGCGCCGTTCGTGGTGACAACCACGCCGATGTCGCCATCACCCTGTCTTCGATCGCCGATGTGCACAGCGGCCGCGGAGACCTCGCGTCGGCAATGGAGCTTCACGATCAGGCGATTGCCATGCTGGAGGAGGCCGTGGGGAGCGACCACCCCGACCTGGCGGGCGCCCTGGGCCGACGGGCCAAAGACCACGCGAGCGCCGACAACATCGAATTCGCCAAGCGGGACATCGCCTCCGCGCTGTCGATCTGGCGCCGGCGAATGGCCTCGATCGACCTGTTGACCGAACGGGAGGCCCTCGCCTACATGTCGCGCAGCCGGGGGACCCTGGATACCTGGCTCGCATTCCACAGAGACGACTCGAACGTGGAGCAAGCCTGGGCCGAGACGTTGTACTGGAAGGGAGCGGCCACTCGCAGGCTCGGTCAGCGGGGTCACGCGCAGCGCGACGATCCGGCGTCACAGGCGCTGGTCACAGACCTCCGAGAGACGCGACTGATGTTGGCTCGACGCGCCTACTCATCCGAGGGCGACTCTGACGACGACGCCGTGCTGGACGATCTCCGCACGCGAAAGGAGGAAATCGAGCGCGAACTTGCCCGACAAGGAGGCAGCTGGGCCCGAGAAGAGGCCTCCCGATCGGCGGGACCGGCACAGATCTGCGAGCGCCTGGCAGCGGGGTCGGTCCTGATCGACATCGTCAGGTACGACGAGCAATATGTGGCGTTCGTGGTCTCCAATACGTGCGCCCCCGTCCGCGTGGAGCTGGGAGAGGCCAAACCGATAGAGGAGCGCGTGGAGCATTGGCGCGCACTCCTCGCGGACGACGGGGGCATGATCCGCGTCGACCGCGAAGGGGCTGAGGTCCGAGACCTGATCTGGACGCCCATCGCCCCTCATGTGCAGAACGCCGAGACGCTCCTGGTGATACCCGACGCGGCGCTCGCGGCCGTCCCATTCGCCGCGTTGCCCCTTGACGACGGCACCTACCTGATCGAGCGTTGGCGGGTGACCTACCTGAACACCGCCCACGACCTGCTCGGCAAACAGGAGGCGTCGGAGGCGTCGGGAGCACTGGTTCTCGGCGGGGTGGATTTCGGCGATCCAAGCGAAGAGACGACCGGCTTCTGCATCGACAGGTCGTTTCCACCGCTCCCCGGGACCGCGCGAGAGGTGGCGGAGATCCAGAGACTGTGGAGCAAGGGGGCCCATCGACGGGAGTCCATGCGGGTGCTCGTGGGACGGGACGCGACGGAGCATGCCGTAGAGCGGGGCCTCGAGGGCCGCCGCGTGGTTCACCTCGCTACCCACGGCTTCTTTGCCGGCGTTCGGTGCCCCAGCGCCTTGTCGAGCGGCGATGGCACCTCCCTCGACAAGGTCGTTGGCTACAATCCGATGCTCCTGTCTGGCGTGGTGCTCGCAGGCGTGAATGAGGCCGACTCCACCGATGTCCACGACGGCATCCTCACCGCTGAAGAAGTCGCGACCCTCGATCTGCGACAGACCGACCTGGTGGTGCTCTCCGCGTGCGAAACGGGCCTCGGCGACATTCAGGATGGGGAGGGTGTCCTCGGCTTACAACGCGGTTTCTCCTTGGCCGGAGCCCGAACTACAGTGATGAGCATGTGGGCCGTTCCCGACGAGCTCACGGTGCGACTGATGGGCGACTTCTACCGCAGATTTCTGCATCGCCGCCGACCGGTTTCTGCGGCGACGGCGATGCATGAGGCGCAGCTGGAGATGCTCAGATACCAGCGGCAGATGCTGGGGTCGGGTGCCCCGGGAAGCTGGGCTGCGTTCGTCGTCGCCGGGGCCCCGAATGCCGACCGTGAACGGAACTGACGGTGCTACCCTCCCTTCATGACCCTCGTCCTCTGCATCCTGCTGAGTGAGATCTCGAGCGTCGCCGCCACTCCGGTGATGTTGTCGGCGAGTTCGAACGGCATGGTCATCCACGGCAGCGTCGTGGTGGATGCCGACGAGTTGAGCACGCTTGGATTTCCGGTCTCCAGAGACGGAGAGCCCCTCACCGGGGACGCGGTGGTCCTGGAATACGACGACGTGATCCACTCCCCGATCTACGGCCCGATGTCCCTGTCCGGAGGGGTGAAGGGCCTGCTTGGATTCGACACCAACGCCGACGGGCATCTCAATGGGGAGGACGGCCCGCACATGCGCGGCGCACTGTCGCTCCATGTCGACGACAACCACGACGGCCGGATCCAACCCGATGAGCTGGAGACCTTTACCGACGCCGCGATCTCGGTGACCCGGTTCGAAAGTATTCAGTACCGCGGAGACTGGACTGCGGGTCCGCCGGTCTCGCCACGGCTCGACTGGTCCAGGAACGGTACCGACATTCCCTGGTATCGATACGGCCGAGACGTCTTCGACATTCGGGATCGGCGAATTCACACCATCGAAGTTCTGAAACAGATGAAGGACAAGCGAGCGGTCCGCCGGTATCAGCTCGCCCACATCGGCGCGTATTCCGGGATCGCCTGCATCGCCGGTGGAGCCATCTGGCTGAGTGTGGCGGTCGCCATCGACGCCGGAAGGCAGGGTCCCGGCGCCGTCGGTGCCCTGGCCCTGCTCCCGGTCATCGTTCCCGCGGCGATCACGACCGACATCGCGACCGGCATTCCCACGGCGTTCGTGTGGTGGTGGGTGATGCAGAATCTGAACGACCTGCCACACCCGGCTTTCCCCTACACGCAGGTGGCGTTGAACACCTGGAAACTGGGCGCCGGAAAGGACCTCGAGGCGTTGACCTGGGACGCCGACCTGACGATCCCGGCCCTCGTCATGGCGGGCGGTGCGGCGCTCACGATTGTGAGCGCGCCGATGGTCGCCGTGGTCTCCAAGATCCCGAAACGCATCGACAACAGCGCGATCGACACCGCGATCGGCGCCCGAAATGCCACGCTGAAGGTGGCCATGATACCCACGCTCGAAGGCGGCATGGCCGTCGTGCAGGTGCGGCGCTAAATCCAGCTTCGATCTGCCAGATCTCCATACGTTCCCCGATACCAGATCTGCACCAGGGTTCGATCGGACCGATGGGCCCACAGCGCCCAGGCCGACAGATCATCACCGTGGATTGCGCCGAGCGCTCGCAGCGCCCGGTAGAGCGGTTCGGCGGTGAAGGACTTGCGGTCGAAGGCGAACTCGAGACCTGGGCGACCCGAGCCATCCGCCACTGCGCGGGCCGGGCTTCCGGGTCCCAGGGGAATCACGCCCGCCGCATCGCTGACCGCGAGCGCAGCGAATGCCTGAACCTCGATCTCGGCGTCACGTGGGGTCCGGCGCCGGTCGACGACCGCAACCCGGTGGTCTCGATCGGACAGCCCGTCCCGGATGCGCACAAAGCACCGGAAGTCCGCTGGCATCCAGGACACATCTGACGTCAGCCAGGCCTCTCCCAAGCCCGTCGGCTGGCCGGGCACGATTCGAACGTCGGCGTAGATGCCCCGTAGGGCGCTGAGATCGGCCCCCGACGGTGCGGTCCACACCGGGCAGAATTGCCAGCCGTGGGGTCTTCGGACCCAACGCGGGAGGGCCCCGGTGAGCGGGAGTCCCTCGGTCTCTGCGAGGCTCGCAACCGCCTGGGCAATCTCAGCATGTTCAGAGAGATCCCTGGGGATGACCTGCACTTCGACGCCATCGGTCAGGTCTCCCTCCCACGATGAGGACACCGCTGGAGCGTCGCCGGGAAGGGTGGAAACCGACGGGGCCAGGAACCAGAGCCCGATCTCGAAACCCAACAGTGGAGTGTCCCAGACGATGTCGGGAGCGAGGCGAACCCGGTGCTCCGACCGGGCGGCGATGACACCGACAACGGCCTCCAGGATTGGCTGGCGCAGATCGGGCTCGTCCTCGGAAAAGTGGATGCGAATGCCGAAGCGACCGGTGCTTCGATGCACGACGGCCGAGATCGTGTCCGGCCCGCGATCCGAGCGAAACACCAGCTCCGGGGAGACCCTACGCACGGCTGCAGCCAGCTCTCGCTCGAGGTCGTTCAGGTCGTCATCGGCACCGCTGGCGCGCGCGAGATCTGGAGACCAGACGCCATCGGGTTCCAACCACATGTCGGCGGTCACTCCGTGAGCCGTGAGCCCTTCAGAGTAGCGGAACCCTCGATCCTCACACGCCCTCACACCAGGACTTACGCCCGGAACGAGGGCAATCAATCCGTGAGCCTGGAGAGCATCACGCAGCTGACCCCAGTCCGCCGCCTCGAGATCGGGAAGATCGATACGCACTTCCCATTGGTCTTCGGGGTCAGCGGGATCCCAGGGCTCGATGGTGTCCGACTGCGGCAGGGGCCCGAGGATTCGAATGGCGATCTCCCGGGCCTCCAGCACGTCGGATTCGCTGGCCCCGAAGACGTGCAGTGTGGGCCAGCCCGAGGCGATCGCGGCCTGGGCCTGGAGATCGAACAGGGGGTGATCGCCGAAAAGCATGGTCGCGCTGCTATCACGCCGCTGTGGCGAAAACAGGGAATCGAAGAGGCCCCAGGGATGTTTCACTGTTGAGGGTGGGAATGTCATGGAACCGAATCGCGAGCTCTGGGTAGCGGCGGGCGGCAACGCCGAGCACCTGGGCCTCTACGAAATGGTTGGGCTCGTAGCCCCGTTTTCGGACGGAGACAGCCGGGCTTTGGCCACGGTCCATCCCGCCAGGCCAGCGATGGGCGCGATCGGCGATTGGGTGGGAGAGACAGCTCTTCTCACCGCCGCCGAAGACTGGCTCCGCGCCCAGGGATGCACATCGGTTCGCGGCCCGATGGAGATGTGCCGCTGGTTCAACTACCGGGCCAATCTCGGGCCATTCGACGAGCTTCCCTTCGCCTTCGAGCCCACCCACAGAGCCGATCGTTGGCTCGAGGCCGGCTACGAGATCTGCTCGCGATACGTGTCGCTTTTCGCCGAGCACGGTCCGCAGATCCGCGCCGGAATGGATCGGGCCGCTGGACTCGCTGTGCGCGGCTGGACGATCGAGCCCCTCGCTTCCGACCGCGAAGAGGTCAGCACCGCCGCGTTTGGCGACATGATGGGCCTCGTGCACGAATTGTTCACCGAGGGCTTCGAGGATGTCGAGGGCTACGTGCCCGTCCCCGGTCCCGCGCTGTTCGGCTTCTACGCCCCTCACCGCGACAAGATCGACCTTCGTCTCACGCTGCTGGCCAGGAATCCGGATGGCGATCCTGCGGCGTTCCTCCTGGCGATTCCCGACGACACCCAGCCCGAGCGTGGTTGGTTCCAGGTCCTGACGCTGGCCGTGCTCCCCCGATACCGTCACAACGGCATCGGCACCTGGTTGGTCGCGGCCGCTCATCAGGCGGGTCGACGCGCCGGGTACTCCGCGGGCATCCACTGCATGGTGCACACCCCGAGAGGCGATGACAGCGTGCACTTCTCCGGGAAGATCTTCAGGCGCTATGCTCTGCTCCACAAGGAGTTGTGAGCGCATTGATCTGGGTACTCTTGTCGGCCGCCTGGGCCGCCGATTCGGCCGTCGACCTACCCGCCATCGCCGCAAGCGACGGCATGGGTGCCGTCGCGGAAAAGCTCGAACAGATGCGGGCCGACGCCAAGAACGACAAGAAGTTCGAAGCGGCAGTCGCCACATCGGGGCTCGAAACACTGAAAGTGCCGGTCTCGCCGATCCTCGGGGCCGAGCTCACGGTGTCGTCCTTTACCGAGCTCACCGGCTGCAAGATGTCGGAAGGCTCGATCACCTGCCGATTCGGCGGGACGGTCGCCGGCAAGGTCGAGGCCGGCGAGTACACGGCGATCTGCAAGTCCAAATACGGCAGCAAGCTCAACCTCGACATCAAGCTGCTCGCCGCCGATGACACGCGGGCCGCCTGGGAGGCGACCGATGTACAGGACTGCTTCGGCATGAACGTCGCCAAGATCACGGTGCAGCCGCTCTCCCACGACGATCTGGAGGGTGTCGGCGAGGGCACGGAGTTCATCCCGCCAGAGCTCACCGGACTCACCTGGCAGCAGGTGGAGAAGATCATCCTCAAGACGGTGCCCACCTTCAAGATCTGCTATCAGAAGCAAGAAGGCGAGCAACAAACCGGAAAACTCGTGATCGCCTTCGAGATTGCCGACGACGGTTCTCTGGCCAAAGTGGAGACCGAGAGCTCGTACCTGGATGACAAGGGAGTCGAGGCCTGCATCCTCGAGCGTTTCGGACGCATCACCTTCCCGCCGCCGATGGGCGGATACACCAAAGGGACCTTTCCGTTCCAACTGCAGTGACGGGGAGTTAAGGGCCGCCTCCCCATGGAGGACACCGATGCGCATCGGCATCTGCGGCTACCCCGGCTCCGGCAAAACCACCGTCTTCAGCGCCCTCGCGCCCGGCGGCAGCAACGACAAGGGCGGCGTCACCTACGGCAACATCAAAGTCCCCGACTCCCGCGTCGATCGGCTGGCGGCGATGTTCAATCCCAAGAAGCAGACCTACGCCGAGATCACCTTCGTCGATGTCGGTGGAACCGGCGGCGGCAAGGGAGGGGCATTCCCTCCGGCCGTGGTCCAGAACATGCGGAACGCCGACGTCATCGTGCACGTGGTCCGGGTCTTCGACAACCCGATGCTCGTCGAGGATCCGAACCCCGGAGCGGAGGTCGGCAACTTCGACTCCGAGCTCGCGCTCCTCGATCTCGGCATCCTCGAGAAGCGGCAAGATCGATGGCGGCGAGAGAACGCGAAGGGGCAGGAGGTCGACGTGAACGACCGCTGCGTCGAGCACCTCGAAGAGGGAGAGCCCCTGCGGACCCTCGGCCTCACCGAAGCCGAGGTCGCCACGCTCGGCGGCATCCAACTGTTGAGTATCAAACCTCTGATCCGCCTCTACAACCTGTCCGAAGAGGCCTGGGAGGACGAGGCGTTCGCGAAGTACCGGAGCGGCGACGGCATCCTCGGGATCTGCGGCAGCATCGAAGAGGAGATCGCCCAGATGGACGCCGAGGATCAGGAGGAGTTCCTCGAGGGACTCGGTCTTGGAGAGCCGGCGCGAAACCCCTTCATTCGCGCTGCGTACGACGCGCTCGACTACATCAGCTTCCTCACGGCCGGAGAGGACGAGTGTCGGGCCTGGCCGGTGCGACGCGACTCCTCGGCCCGAAGGGCGGCCGGCAAGATCCACAGCGACATCGAGCGCGGCTTCATCCGCGCCGAGGTCTACCGGGTCGACGAGCTCGAGTCAGCGGGCTCCGAGGCGGAGCTCAAGAAGCTCGGAAAGATCCGGACCGAGGGAAAGAACTACGTCACCCAGGACGGCGACGTGATGAACTTCCTCTTCAACGTCTAGGCCAGTCCCAATTGGCTGATTGATCGCGGGTTCTCGTTCCGCGCGTCGCTCGAGGACTTTTGGGAGCCAGCCGCGTCATTGATGACACCATGTCACAAAATTTATTCCAGATCCGTCCATTATCGACAGAATGGAAACGACCTACCTTTGCTCTCACACAGCAAAGGAGCGTGTTCAGTGACGATTCCCACCACGATGAGAGCCCTGGAGATCACAAGTTGGACGGGACCTTCGGCCGCCAGGGTCGTAGATGCTGCGGTGCCGAGCCCCGGACCGGGTCAGGTGCTGCTGAGGGTCGGCGCCTCGGCCATCAACTTCGCCGACATCATGCAGTCGCGGGGCTTGTACCCCGGTGGACCCGAGGCTCCCTACCTCGCGGGCTACGAGGCCGCGGGTGAGGTCGTGGCGGTCGGCGACGGGGTCAGCCTGGCGCCCGGTCAGCAGGTCATCGGCTTTGGCAGTGGCGCATTCGCGGACTATATGCTCGTCTATGAGGCTGCGACCCGGCCCTTGCCCAAGGGGTGGAGCGCGGCCAAGGGTGCGGCTCTGTGGACCAGTTGGTACACCGCCGCCGGCGCCCTGCATCAGCTTGGCGAGATCCAGGCTGGGGAGTCTGTCTTGATTCACGCCGCCGCGGGTGGCGTGGGCCAGGCTGCGATCCGCCTGGCCAAGCACTTCGGGGCCCATGTGATCGCCACGGCGTCCTCTGCCGACAAACTCGAGATCGCCAGAGAGCTCGGTGCCGACGTACTGATCGACTACTCGACGACGGACTTTGTCGAGGCCGTCAAGGCCGCCACTGACGGACGCGGAGCGGACCTGATCCTGGAGTCCGTGGGCGGCGACACCTATCTGCGCAGCTTCGAGGCCGCTCGGCCCCAGGGACGAATCGTCGTCTACGGCGTCTCCAGCGGCGAGCGCGCGTACATCGACAACCACGACCTGATCTTCAAGTACCCGGTCAAGCTCATGGGCCTGAACATGGGCAAGCGAATGGAGTACTTCGCGCCGCTCTTTGGGCTCATCGAGGAGTTGATCGCCGCGGGCGTGATGAATCCGGACGAGCCGCCGGCGCACTCGCTGGAAGAGCTTCCCGAGGCCCTCGTGGCCCTCGAGGAGCGGCGGACCACGGGCAAGCACGTGTTCGTGCCGGCATGAAGGCCGTCCGAATCCATGCCTTCGGCGACGCGTCGACGCTGACCTATGAGGAGGTCCCGATGCCCGAGCCAGCTCCGGGCGAGGTCCGGGTCCGGGTGCACGCCGCGGGGGTCAATCCCGTGGACTGGAAGGTTCGGAATGGGTCGCTCCGACAAGTCATTCATCAGAATCTGCCCATCGCGTTGGGGTGGGATGTGTCCGGGGTTGTCGACGCCGTGGGCGAAGGCGTCGAGACCCTGGCAGTGGGCGACGCGGTGTACGTGACGGACATCAGCCACTCCGGGGCCTCGTCCGAGTACATGGTGACTCGCCCGTCCAAGCTGGCTCGGAAGCCGCTGAGCCTGTCCCACACCCAGGCCGCTGCGTTGCCGTTGGCTGCGCTGACCGCCTGGTCTTCGCTCTTCGACTACGGGGAGCTGAAGGCAGGGCAGAAGGTGCTCATCCACGCAGGAGCTGGGGGCGTCGGTAGCTTTGCAGTGCAGCTGGCACGGTGGGCGGGAGCCGAGGTCATCGCCACCGGCTCGGGTCACAACGAAGCCCTGGTGAGAGACCTGGGTGCAGACGTCTTCGTGAACTACCGCGAACAGCGGTTCGAGGAGGTCGTCGGGGACGTCGACCTGGTGTTCGACACCATCGGCGGGGACACCCAGACCCGGTCGGTGCGGACCCTCAAGCCAGGGGGCCGACTGGTTTCGGTGGTTTCGACTCCGGATTCCGAGGCCTTGGCGGAGGTGAAGGCGACGGGGAGCTATGCCGTCGTGCGCCCCGGGACGGAGCGGCTGGATGCATTGACGGCGCTGATCGACAATGGCGAACTTCGGGTGGTACTGGACTCGGTGTTCCCGCTCGAGCGGGCGAAGGAAGCGCACTTGAAGAGCGAGTCCGGCCGGGCGCGGGGGAAGATCGTGCTGGAGGTGGTGCCGAGCTGACGCTCCTAGGCCCGCTCCACCTCGACCCACCCATCTGGGCTCGGGTCGAAGACGCCTCGGTCGGTGATGACCCGGTCCACGACGCCCAACGCGGTCAGTGGGTAGGTGCAGCTGTCCACCAGCTTCGAGCTCCCATCCTTGGCCAGGTATCGGCTTAGCACCACCACCCTGCGCGCTCCAGCCGCCAGATCCATCGCCCCGCCGATGCCCATCATCCGCCCGCCCGGTACCGACCAGTTGGCGAGATCGCCGTTGCTGGCCACCTGCAGGGCGCCCAGGATGGCCAGGTCGACGTGGCCCCCGCGAATCATCGCGAAGCTGGTGTGGGAGCCGAAGGTGCTGCCTCCCGCACGGATGGTCACGGTCTCCTTTCCGGCGTTGATGAGCTGGGCGTCCTCCTCGCCATCGAGGGGAAAGGGTCCCATGCCCAGGATGCCGTTCTCGGATTGGAGCCAGACATCCGCATCGTCGGGCAGGAGGTCAGCGACCAGGGTGGGCAGACCGATCCCCAGGTTCACGACGCTCCCTGGCGCGATCTCCCGCAGGGCGCGGGCGGCCATCTGTTCCTTGGTCCAGGTCATGACCTCACCGTTCGCTTCTCGATGACATCGCGATGGTCGGGCACGTGAACGACTCGCTGGACGAAAGCTCCCGGGAGATGCACATCATCGGGGTCGAAGGCTCCCAGTGGGACGATCTCCTCGGCCTCGAGCACAGTTCGCCTCGCGGCCATGGCCATGGCGTCACCGAAGTTGCGGGAGGTCCGCCAGAAACGCGCATTACCGAAAGGGTCCGCCTCATGGACCCGCACCAGGGCCCAGTCCACGGGCAGCGCGCGCTCCAGGAGGTGCGGGCGTCCGTCGAACTCGCGGATCTCCTTGCCCTCAGCCACCACAGTGCCCACGCCTGTCGGGGTGTAGAAGGCGGCGATTCCCGCACCCGCGGCCCGAAGCCGCTCGACGAAGGTTCCCTGGGGAATGATCTCGACCTGAACGCGGGCCTCGTCGATAGCCTTCTGCAGGTCGACGTTGTTGCCCACATAGGTGCAGACGATGCGGTCCACGACGTCCTTCTGGAGCCAGGTGGCCAGGTTCAGCCCCATGCTGCCGGCGTTGTTGCTCACCAGGGTGAGATGGCGCCGACCCGAGGCGGCGACCGCGTCGATCAGGGCCTCCGGATTCCCCGACAGGCCGAAGCCGGCGACGGCGATGGCGTGACCGTCCTCCAGCCCCTCGAGCGCGGCCTCCACCGTGTCGCGCACCTTGCTCGGCATCAGTCGACCTTGGCGGACTTGAAGCCGGAGAACTGCTGGAGGTAGACGGGATCGCGGTGCGCGGCGTTGGTGAACCAGGGCATCACGCGCAGGTTGTATGTGGACTCGAACTGAATCCACATCTCCTCGTCGGGAATGCGCACCGGCTGGTCGGCCGCCTCACCCGTCCGGCCCGTCTCCCGGTCGTAGGTTTCCACGCTCACGCCATGGGGAGACAAGTAGGGCGTGTAGGTGCTGGCGCCCGATGAGTACGGACCCGAAGTCGCCTGAGTCTTGACCACCGCATTGAACTCGATGGCGGAGTTGCGGTGGAAGAACGGAGGGCGGAAGCTGTGTTCGACAGTGTCCCAGCGCCCCTTGAAGACCGCGAAGTCGACGGCATTGCGCCCGTGGTCGTCGTGGGGCGCCGTGAGGACCGTGAGGATGGACGGATCGGGGTGGTCCCAGTTTGCGCCCCAATAGGCATTGAACTCCATCAGATCGTACTTGAAAGGCGCATAACTTCCATGCCAGGCGACGACGTCGAAGGGGCTGGCGCGCAATCGCGTCGCCCACAGGTCTCCCCCCTGCTTGTGCACGACCTCGTACGGCACCTCGCGGTCCTCGAAGGCCGCGACCGGAGCCTTGAAGTGGCGCTCGTCGGCCAGTCCATTGGCGCCGATCGGCCCGCGCTCGGGGAGCTGGTAGTGCCCGTTGAAGAGCTCGCCGACGAAGCCCCGTGCCCTGCCGTCAGGGACCTCGACCCGGAAGCGGATGCCGCGGGGAAGGATGGCGATCTCCCCGGGACGCACGGCGAGCCAGCCGAGCTCGGTCTGGATGCGCAGGCGACCGTGCTCCGGAACGATGAGCAGATCCCCGTCAATGTCGGTGAAGGCGCGGTCGACCATGTCTGCCGTCGCCGCGTAGACGTGAATCGCGAAGCCGGTCCGCGTGGTGGGGTCTCCGGCGCCCGCAAAGGTCTGCAGGCCATCGAGGAAATCCACCTCGCCTTCCGGGAAGGGCATCGGCGCAAAGCGGAGGATCTCCGGACTCACCGCACCCTCTTCGAAGCGCCCGACGAAGCGCCCACTGTCGCGCTGCGTCCAGCCGGTCTCGCTGATCTGAGGTCGAAGCCGGTACATCCAGACGCGGTGGTTCAAGTGGCGACGCAAGGTGAAGCCGGTGCCGTTGAGCTGCTCGGCGTACAGACCGAAAGGCGTCTGCCGCGGCCCGTTCTGGAGCTTGGGCAAGGCGCCGGGCCGGGCCTCCGAAGCGAGCGCGTTGCCAAAGCCGTGCTGGTACGCGAGGTCGTCGTGGTTCATGGTGATCTCCAGATTGCGGGCAAACCCTTCCAGGTCGGCCGGTCGAATGCTGTGTTCGTCGGTGTCTGCGATGTCGTAGGAGACGTCGGCGCCAGCGCCGCGCAGGGCCGCTGCCGTCTCGTCCGTGTGGGCGAGCTTCACCCACTGATCTCGCCTGGCGATGCCCAGGTACACCTCGACGCCGGACAGGTCGCCAAAGTCCTCGTAGCCAGGGGCCACGGCGCCACTCCACGCCGCCAACGAGCGGGGACGACTGCGGCCCTTGCGAGAAGAGAGCCACGTGAGCGCGAGGCAGGCGCCCTGGCTGAAGCCCACCACCGCGACGTGGTCGGCTCCGACCGCGGCTTCGGCCTCCGCAAAGGCGGAATCCAACGCCGAAAGTGCCGACGACAGCGCCTCTAGATTGTCCCCGCTCTGATTCCGATAGCCCTTCGGATACCAGGTGTTGTGTGCCGCCTGGGGAGCGACCGCAGCGACCTCGGGGTCGAGCGCGCCGCGAAGCCGCTCGATGAAGGCATCTGCGTCGCTGCCTCGCCCGTGGATCGCCAGGACGACGCCCCTTGCGCGATGAGCCCGCGGACCGGTCCACGAAGCGGGGATTCCGCCGTGCACACCGCTCACGCCCGACAGCGACTCCCTGCGGACCGCAAGGGAGGGCCTGCGGCCATGGACCGCCGCCTCGAGCAAGGCCGTGAGGTTGTCTCCGTTCAGCGCCCGAGGGTTTGGGTACTCCGCACTGAGTGCCAGCGCGACTGCGCGTGGAATGGCGTCCCGATCGAAGCCGGCGTCCCGAAGGCGCGTGGGCAAGCCGAGCTGCTTGGACAGGTCGAAGAGCGCTGCGCCGGGGTCGCGCACTCCGAAGGCACGGCGAAGTCGGCGCAAGGCATCGACCGAGGACATCTGGTTGAAGGCCAGCGTGTAGGGGAGCAGCGTGGCGTGGGTTGTGGCATGCGCCACGCCGAAGGAGCCTCCGATGACGTGCGACAGCTTGTGATGCAACGCCATCTTTGCCGTTCCAAGTGCCTTTCCGGCCAGATATGCACCGTAGACCGCGTCCGCGCGTGCGTCGTCATTGGCACTTTGCAGAGCGCCCACCAAGAAGCCGATGCTCTCCTCGGCATCGTCGTGGAGGGTGTCGCTGGCGTCCGGGTCAAACAGCGCGTCGATGCTGTGGGCCAGGGCGTTGTACAGGCTGGTCCTGGCGACACCGACGGGCAACGGCGCGTACAGATCGGGATCGAAGACCACCAATGCCGGTCGCACCCGCTCGTCGCGCCCGGTGGTCTTCACGCCGTCGGTGGTGATGCCCCAGATCGAAGTCATCTCCGATCCCGAGTAGGTCGTGGGCACCGCGGCGACCCGCACATCGGTCTCGAGAGCGGCCGCCTTGGCCGCACCGATCGCCGTGCCGCCGCCGTGGGCGACGACCCAGTCCGCCCCGGTCTCTCGAACCCCCGCCACCAGCGCATCCGCGACCTCGCGCGGCACCTGGGGCCGCGCTCCGTCCCAGATGCCGACGCTGCGATCGCCCAGCGCCGCGTGAATTCGATCCGCTCCGGCGCGAAAGCGCGCATTTGCGACCAATAGAACCCGCTGAGCGCCCACTTCGCCGAGGAGCGCCGCAACACGCGCCTCGCTCCCCGAACCGAAGACGACTCGAGGGGGACCATCGTGCTCGAACGACCGCAAATACGCACCCCTGCGGCCAACACACTATGTCTTGCAATTTCGAACGCGTATAGCAGCTTTCGCAATGATATATTGCATAAATGCAATCCTTTCGCTGGGACGACATTCCCTTCTTTCTCGCCGTCGTCCGCGAGGGGACCCTGACAGCGGCCGCCGATAAGCTCGGCGTCAACCACACCACGGCATGGCGCCGTCTCAAGGCACTCGAGGGGTCCCTTGAGGCACAGCTCTTCGACCGGACTGCCCAGGGCTACGCGCTCACGAGTGCCGGCGAAGCGATGCTGCCGCACGCCGAGCGCGTCGAGGACGAAGTCTTTGCCCTGAGTCGTACGGTCACGGGCATGCAGACCGCGCCCGCCGGAGTGATCCGCGTCACCCTGCCCGCGTCCCTGCTGCCACTGTTGTCCCCTGCCCTCATGTCCTTTCGCGTGGCCCACCCCACCATCGAGCTCGACATGCACCTCGGCGACCGCTTCTTCGATCTCGACCGCCGCGAGGCAGATGTCGCGTTCCGGCCGGGGCCCAATCCGCCCGAAAACGCGGTGGGCCGGCGGGTCTGCGCGGTCGCTTGGACCGTCTTTGGCCCCTCGACGCTCTCCATGGAAGACTGCGAGAAGCTGCCCTGGGTCGGGTACAGCGACGCGCTCTCTCGGCTGGCCGCCGTGCAGTATCGGCGCGAGCGGCTCGGTGGCCAACCCATCATCCGCGTCAACACGGTGCCCGCCATGCGACTCATGCTGGCCCAGGGAAACTGTCGCGGCATGCTCCCGTGCTTTGCGGCACACGCCGACCCCATGCTTCAACCTCTCCGGCCCCCGATCCCCGAGGCCGCGAGCGTGCTCTGGCTTCTCATTCACACGGATCTCCGCCGCAATGCCCGCGTCCGCCTCTTCGTCGATCACGCCTGGGAGGCGCTGACTCACCTCGTGCCTGTGTTTGAAGGGCAGCCGTGAGTGCCGCCGATGGGGCGCTATAGGGGTCTGATGTCCGACCAGATCCTCACCGTCACGCTCCGCAGTACCGACTGGGCAAAATCGAGGGCGTTCTACGAGCAACTGGGATTCGAGGTCAGCTACATCAACCAGTTCGGAGAAGACGCGCCCGTATATGCCAATGTGCGCGGATTTGGCTGCATCGTCGACATCAGCGAGCACCGGAACGACTGCGAGCCCGGTGGCATGGTCGGCATTCGGGTCCCGGATGTGGACGCCGCATTTCGCGCGATGCAGACAGCTGGAGTCCAGGCCGATCCACCGCGCGAGATGCCCTGGGGAGATCGGTCCTTCATGGTCCACGATCCGGATGGAAACTCCATCACTTTCTGGACGCCGACCGACATCCCTCACTCCGGCCGATAAATCGGCCTCCGCCCTGCGCTTCGCTCCGGTTGGCTTTCCGGTCCCATCCACAGTCGACACTCAAAACGGGCGGCGCCGACCGTGGACGGAACCGTCACTCCCGCCGCTGGCCTTCCAGACCCGGAGGGGCAGTAGCCGTGGGCGAAGACAGCTCTGCCGGCGGCGGGGCCGGGTAGTCCGCGACGAGCTGATCCCCGAGGAAGGCCACGGCCAACATGGAGGCGAGAAACACCGCACAGAACGTCGCGGCGCCGATGGTGACAGCGAGTTGAACTCTGGAAAGAATCGCCCGTCCGTCTTTGACGGGCCTCCCCTTCGGCTGTGGCACCCTCGCTGGCTCGCCCTTGGTGTCCGAGAACGAGGCGATGCTCTCGTTGAGGCTCTTGAGCATGAGCAGCTCAACGCGATTGGGACCGTCGGCCGTCACCGTGACGTTCTGTTTGTCGTAGAGCATGTCGAAGAGCATCTCGCAGTCTGTCAGCCGCTCCTCTCGATCGACGCGAAGGCACATCTCCACGGCCCGAGCGACCCGCCTGGGCACATCTGGAACCCGCTCTGGCAGCGGCATGTACTCGCCCGTCATGATGTGTGCGTACACGTCGAAGTGGTTCTCGGCGGAGAAGGCCTCGACTCCGGAGACGAGCTCGTAGAGGATGCACCCCAGCGAGAAGATGTCGGTGCGCTTGTCCACTGACGCGGCATCTACGATCTGCTCGGGTGACATGTAGTTGGGTGTGCCCATGTCGACGCCGGCCTTGGTGCGGGCTCTGCCATCGTCCCCGTGCAGCGCCTTCACCAGTCCAAAGTCCGTCACCTTGGGGATCATGCCGTCGTTGGTGTCGGCGAGCAGGATGTTGGCGGGTTTGAGATCGCGATGGGCCACGCCGAGGCGATGTGCGTGACCGATGGCCAGGACCACGCCGCGGAAGATGTACAGAGCCTCCTCGATGGAGAGCGCCCGCCCGACCATCCACTCGTCGAGGGCGGGACCGTCGATGTACTCCATCACCAGCGCCGGAGACCCGTCGACCTCGAGCACATCGGTCACCGAGACGACGTTGTGGTGGCGCAAGCTGGCCTGGACCCGCCCCTCTCGGACCAGCCGCTTCCGGATCGACGCGCCCTTGAGGAACAGCAACTTCAGAGCGTGCAGGGAGTTGAGCTTTCGGTGGCGGACCAGATAGACCGACGCCATGCCGCCCTTACCGAGCAGATCTTCGACCTTGTACCGGTCCACGACATCGCCGCGATTCAGCATGACGTCTCTCTCACTCCTCTATTATGACTATTAGGACTTTTATCGTCAATTTGCATTTCAACGGACTTGTACATGTGGGTCCCAGTGAGCAACCATGCACATCTCGCGATCACTGAATAACCCCCGGGCCGTGAGGGCGTTGCGAGAGAGCTATGACCGACGGGGTGTGCTGGTGGTCGACGACGCATTCGCGGGACCGTCCATCACGAGGTTGCACGGCGCAGCTACGGAGATCGACCGGCGAGGACTGCCCTGGAAACTCCGCTTCAAGGCGAGTCATTATTCGTATTCGCACCTGCGGAGTTGTGAACTGCAGGAACGACTCGGTGACCCGCTACCGGCCGGTTCGCACCTGTGCGACCTCCTCGAGGAGAAGCTGGGCTGCAGCTTGTGCAAGGTCGCGAGGGCACTCCACACAGAGGCCGTCTCCGCCTGGTGTTCGAGGGTCACGCGAACTGAGATCCAGCCGCATCTGACCTTGATGCTGAGCCGCTACGGATCCGGGAGTTTCCTGGCACCCCACGACGATGCTTCGGCCGGGTTTGCCTATCAGCTGGCGTTCATCCTGTACTTGAATCCCAGCTGGGACCCGACCTGGGGAGGAGCCCTGCGCGTGAGGAGTAAAGAGGGTTGGGAGACGGTGCAGCCGATCGCCAATCGCCTCGTGCTTTTCGCGCCGACGTCTCAGACCCCCCACGAGGTCGAGCCCGTGTTTGGGGACACGCCCCGATTCGCGGTCAGCGGTTGGTATCTCGGGGATGGGCTATGAGGCTGCATGTCCAGAGATGAGAAAGCCCACAAGATGGTCGAAGACGGCGCCGCCCTCCTCGATGTCCGCTCCCCCGCTGAGTTTGCCGGAGGCCACGTCTCCGGCGCCGTCAATATCCCCGTCGACCAGCTACCCGGCGGCGCCTCGAAGCTGGATCCCCAGCGAGCCGTTGTCGTCTATTGCCGGAGCGGAATGCGCAGCGCTAAGGCGGCCAAGCTCCTTCGGCAGTCGGGCTTCCAGACCGTGCACGACATGGGCTCGATCTCAAAGTGGGAGGGCGGCAACGATCTGGCGAAGTACGCCATTGCTGGCATCGTCCTCATGGGCCTGGGCTTTGGCCTGAGCACCGTGTTCAGCGGGGGGATGCCGCCGACCGGGAGCGCGATGGACGAGGCGGCCAGAGGTCACCGGGCCGAGATCGACGTCACCGAGCTCAAGAAACGCCTGGATGCGGGTGATGTGGTGCTCATCGATGTGCGTACCACCGCCGAATACACCTCCGGCCACGTTGCCGGAGCCCGTCACATCCCCCTTGCCGAGCTCAATCCCGCGGACTTTGGCAAAGAGACTGTCCACGTGATGTGTCGCTCTGGTGGACGCTCTTCCACCGGTACCGATGTGCTGGTGGGCGCGGGCATCGACGCCGTGAACGTCGAGGGAGGCATCCTCGCGTGGCAAGCCGCCGGCTTCCCCGTGGAGTGACTGTAAGGCTCAGAGAGACGGAACGTTTGTCGAACACCTGGTGTCGACACCACCGGAGGCTTCGATGCGCGCACTCCCCTTTCTCGCCCTGTTGGTCTCGACCGTGAGCCTCGCGGACTCACCGCTCACGTCTACCGATATCAACACGGCCTACGCCGACATTTCCCAGATCGCAGAGGCTCACGGAACGGACGTGGGGACCCTTACGTTCCTGTGCTCGGATGCGCCGACGGACCAGAAGGCCGCGGCGATCAACAAGATGGGCTGGAATACGGGAGGGCAGAACAAGGCCCAGCGGTTCGTGGCGGCGTTGGCTGGAGCCCGCGGAAAGACCATCGACAGACTCGAGATCGCGGACTTCACCGCCGCCGACAAGATGGTGCTCGCATATCTGTTGGCCCTGGACGACTACTTCGACCTCAGCCCGCTGAAGAAGGGTGGACGCGGGTTCTGGGGCATGCAGCCGACCGACCTGCTCACTCAGGCCATGAAGATGGCGCCGAACGACTTCACCATTGCCTACGTGCGCGGCCTGGTGGTGGCCCAGGTGCGTATGGATGGGGACTGGTGCGGTGTCTACCGCGAGACCGAGACCGTTCTCGAACGCTTTCCGGAGTCGGAGCGGAATATGCGAGCGGCCGCGGTGGAGAGCGCCCAGAGCTACATCGACATCTACCGTTCGTATTGCAAGGACAAACCGGTCAAACGCGCGGCAACTCCGAAGGTGGTGACGACTCCGCAGATGAACATGATCTACGAGGTGGAGCGGTTCAAGAACTGGATGATCACTGGAACTCAGGGTGGGATCGTGGCTTGGGACACGGCGACCAGCAAGCCCGTGGCAGCGAAGGAGGGCTTCATTTGCAACAGCGTCGTCGTCTGGGGAGACGCGGTCTGGGCGGGCTGCGACAAGCGCGTGTGGCGGTGGGACGGAACAAGCTGGTCGAAGTTCCTGGAGAACACCGACAACGACGCCCAATACTACGACCTGATTCTCGGCTCATCGGGAGAGCTCATCGCCCGTTATGGCGGTCAAGCCTGGGATTTTTCCGAAGGGCAGTTCGCGTGGAGAGACGGGTCCGTTGGCGGATACGACGCGATCCATCACCGGGGTGAGCTGTGGAGGATCGACTTCCTGTCCGGCATCAACGGACCGAATGGGAACATCGATCTGCGGGGCGAAGTCTATCCGGGCAGCGACCCGCGGCGGTTCCGGGTGGACAGCGTCGGGCGGCTGTGGGTCGAGGACTTCCGAGGCGGTTTGTTCCGGTACAACGACGACCTTCAGGTGTTCAAGCACATCGGGCTCACCGAGAAGGGCATGGGTGTGGCCGTCGACCGGGTCGGCGAGGTCACCTGGATGCTGCACTACGGCAACGGGCTGTCCCGGTTTTATGGGGATCAGCTGAGCCTGAACGTGGATCTGTCGGACATGCAGAACATGCGGGATCTACATCTGGATGACGATGGAACGGTGTGGGTCGGCGGGTGGACCGGGCTTGCACGGATCGTGGTGGATGGAGACCGGGTTTCGCGGAAGAACTTCGTCGCGAAGTAGTCTGAGGCCATGGAATCGGCGGAGCGGAACGGGCGACGGATGGTGGTCGGAACGGCTGCGGTGGCCGTGGCGCTGATTCTAGCGATGACGTTGACGTTCACCAGCGTAGACAGCGCCGTGCAATCGAGCGAGGAGGCCGTCTCGGGGGGCTGTATTCGAGGCTGCAGTGCTCCAGATCCCAAGCGAGAGGGCGAGACCGAGCCGGAGGTCATCGAGGACGAGAGTCCGGAGATTCGTAGGCCGAGAGCAGATCCAAGCGATGAAGCGTCCCCCGAGTACGCCCTACCGCCCACTCGATTGCCCCCACGCGACGGCGTCGTCAGGGAAGTCGAGCCACCGAGCGTCATCGGTGGGAACCCGTTCGTCTGCGACGACGACACGCCCTTCAAAGTGACCTGGCAACAGATTGGCGAAGTTGGCCTTGTGAAACTCAGGGTCACTGATACTCACCAGCTCAACCTGTTCAAGGCCTGTCTGTGCGGCACGGTCGAGGTCGAGGAACCGAACCCTCAGGCTGCGCCCCTGCTGCAGACCACCTTCCTGGTCGACATCAAACACGGCGGCGGCATCCAGTCCTACGAGTTGTTTGCAGAGACATACCTGAAGGGGAACAAGGGTCGATACTTCCGCAGCAGCTGTCTCCACGACTTGATTGTCGACTCCCCAATGGGGCTCTACGGATCTTGTGCGGGTCGCGTCGAGGGCGAGGAATCAGCAGGCGAATGCAAGGTGGACCGCGACTGTGCGAAGGCAGGCTGCGCCAACGAAGTCTGCGTGACCACGGCCAACGCTCGCAAGGTGATGTCGACCTGCGACAACAAGCCCTGCTACGAGATCCTCGACGAGTGCGGCTGCCAAGAGGGAAAGTGCCGCTGGTCGGTCCTGGACAGCCTGCCGGAGTAGGCGCCGTCGGATACCGGGGAGCATGCATCTGAAGCTCGCCGTCATCAGCCTCCGCTACTCCTCCTGGTCCATCCGTCCCTGGCTCGCCCTCGAGCACGCCGGCGCCGAGTTCGAGACCGCCACCGCCGACATCGAGCTCCGCAAGCAGGTCTCGGTCGGAGGGGTGGTCGGAGCGGATATGGATGATCTGTCGGCCCGTCGGGACCAGGGCAGTGTCACCGGTTTATGGCCGGTGCTCCACGTCGATGGAACGCCCATCCACGAGGCGTTGGCGATCTGTGAATTCGTCGCAGAGCAGTTTCCCGAAGCGGGTCTGTGGCCGGATGATCCGCTCGAGCGGGCCCAGGCGCGGGCGGTGAGTTGTGAGATGGCGAGTGGGTTCTCCGCATTGCGGGAGTTCCTGAGCTGCCATCCCTTCGCCCGGGTTCCCGGTTTCGAGCCCAATGCCGCCGCTCAGAAGGAGATCTCCAGGGTCATCGAGATCTGGGAGACGAATCTGGACCGATCTGACGGGCCGTTCCTGTTCGGCCGCTTCTCAATCGCCGACTGCATGTACTTCCCCGTGGTCACGCGATTCGGGACCTATGGGGTTCAGATGCCTCCGCACCTGCAGGCGTACGCCGACCGTGTGTGGGCGACACCGGCGGTGCAGGCGTGGAAGGAAGTGGCCCTCCTGGGACCCCGGATCCCCGTCTACGACGAGATGATCGTATCAATGGGCGGCGATCCCGACGCCGCCATCTAGGCGGGTACAGCGACCCCGGTGAGGTTCACCAGCGCACTCAACGCCGCCTCCTGACCGTCCCGATCCCCGAAGAACTCCGGCCAGGTCTGGATGGCGACCGGGCCGACGGTCTTGCTCTTGTGCTCGGTGGCGTAGAAGTTTCCGTTGGCGTCGGCACCGTATTTCTCGGCTTCGACATAACGACTGGCGGCCTGGCCCACCGTTCCGTTCATGCCCATGAGCCCACCGACGAGCTTCATCATCGGCACCATGAAGATGCGCATCACCGCCGAGGCGTGGCGCGCAAAGCCCGTGTCGGCAACACCGCCAGGAGACACCGCATTCACGGTCATGCCCGCCGGAAGCTTGCGGGAGAGTGCTGTGGTCCACCAGGCGACCAGCATCTTGGCGGTGACGTACTCGCTCATGTTCGAGAACGGCTTCTGAACATCTACCTTCAAGCGGAACATCGCCTCGATGGCCGCAACCATGTCGCCCCCGAAACTGTCGGTTGCGATCTTGTGGATGTCGTGCACATTCATGCCCGGCATGTTGCCCCTGGCGCCTTCGGAACCGGCGATGACGATGCGGGCCGTCGAGGAGAGCAAGCCATCCTGTAGGGCACGCATGGTGAGGATGTGGTGGCCGATGAGCGTCGATGCGTAGGTGACCTCGAAGCCATCGTCATTGAAGCTGGCCTCGTTGTGGGAAGCCCCAGCGTTGAGCACGAGGAAGTCGATGCGTTCGGACCGGTCGCGAAGGGTGTCTGCAGCGGCGGTGGCCGAAGCGATCAGGGAGGTGTCCATGACGAGGGTGTCAAAGGGATCGCTTCCGACACGTTCGACCAACTGGGCGCGGGCAACATCGCCCTTCTCCCGGGACCGACAGGCCAGGATCACCTTTCGCCACCCCGCTTCGGCCAACTGAGCCGCAGCCTCGAAGCCGATACCGGAGTTTGCTCCTGTCACCAAAGCCGTTTTGCCTACCTGACCCATCCAGACTCCCGTTTTGGAACGCATATTCTTGAATGCGCGTTCCATATCTATGGAGTCAGTCCAGACTGCGCAACAGCTCCGAGATGACATGTGCGCCGATTCCCTCCGCCGGATCGGACTTCAGAAGGACAGCAAGCCCCTGTAGGCCGCATTGAACCATGGTTGCGACCGCCACAGGGTCCCGCCTGGGGTCAAACGTGCCCAGTGCCTGTGCGCGGCGAAGGGCCTCGGCCATCTCGTCGCGGAGGGTGGTCACGAAGCCGGCGACCGGCTCCCGGAGGCTCGGGTCGTGGGGCGCGAGCTCGGTGCACGTGTTCCCGACCAGGCAGCCGCGGCTGGCGTAGGTGGGATTGCTGCTGTCGATTCCGGCCTGCCGCACGAAGTCGCGAACGGCCTCGGCTGGGTCCTCGGCGACCGCGACCAGACCTCGGAAGCGCGTCAGCACGAGCAGGATGTAGAGATCCAGAGAGGCCGTGTACAAACCGTGCTTATCGGTGAACGCCGCGTACAGGCTTCCGCGCTGCAGCCCCGTCGCATCGACTAGATCCTGGACTGAGGTCGCCCGGTATCCCTGCCGCCAGAACACCTGCATCGCGCTCTGGACAACCTGGTCTTCATCGAACTCGCGCGGCCTGCCCATATCAACGATTAGTCCTTCTGGAACGCACAGTCAAGAAAGACTGATGACGATTCGGCCGAGCGCCTTGCCCTCCTTCATGTACCGCATGGCCTCGCGGACCTCGCCCAGGGGAAAGGTGCGGGCGACGACTGGCGTGATCTTGCCCTCGGCGATGAGGCCGCGCAGGAAGTCGAGTCGCCCGGTGATGTCCATGTCGAAGTCGAGCTTCGGCAGGTTTGTGGTGTAGGTGGACTGCGCGATGAGCTTGAAGAAGCCGGGCAGGCTCCCGAGCCAGGCGCCTGTTCCGGCATCTCCGAAGTGCTCGTGGCCGATGCGCACGTAGATGCCCTCCGGGGTCAGTGCGCGGCGGGCATCCGTGAGCGTGAGCGTGGAAGCGATGTCGAGGATGAGGTCGTAGCGGATGTCGCCCTGCGTGAAGTCCTCGGCGCGGTAGTCAATGACGGACTCGGCCCCCAGAGATTGGAGCATCTCCAGCTTCTCCGCCGAGTCCACGGCGGTCACGGTGCCGCCCAGGGCCTTGGCGATCTGTACCGCGAGGGTGCCGACACCCCCACCGGCGCCGTTGATGAGGACCCGATGGCCCTCCTCGATCTGGCCCTCCTTGTCGAGGTTGATGAGCGCGATGAGTCCGGAGGTGGGAACGGTCGCGGCCTGTTCCATGGTGATGTTCGGCGGCTTCAGCTCCAGGGCCGATTCGTTGGAAGCGACGTATTCGGCGAAGGTGCCGCCGTTCATCCACTGAAAGCCCTCGACGACCTCTCCAAAGACCTCGTCGCCCTCTGAAAAGCGCGTGACGTCCTTGCCGATGGCCTCGACGACCCCTGCGGCATCGGTTCCCGGAACGGGGTTCTTTGGTTTGCGCAGGCCCGCTCCCATGAGCCTGAGGACGTACGGCCGGCCGGCGACCACGTGCCAGATGTCAGGGTGGACCGAGGTCGCATGGACCTTGACGAGGACCTGGTCGTCTCCGAGGGTCGGTCTGTCGATCTCCTGGAGCGACAGCACCTCGTCCGGGTCTCCATACGCGGACTGAACGATCGCCTTCATAGACAGTTGAGATCCGTTTGTACCTGGGTAATCCAGCCATCCTCCTCCGCCGTTCGATAGGGGGCTCCGACGGTCGGGGTCATCAGAGCGCACAGGTCGGCCGGTGGATGGGTCGCGACCAGCGCCTCCGGAGGCACCACCCGTCGGGCCGTGACCGTGCTGTAGCTGTCGCAGGTCTCGGCAGAGAAGGTGTTCCCGTCCACCCAGAGCTCCCCCATGGAGCTGGTGTCCACGAAGTCCCCCTGAGCGTGGCAGTCCGAAACGCCATCCTCGAGGAAGACCAGGCCCAGACCTTCGGAGTAGCCGTTGTCGTGGAAGACGTTGTTCACGATGTTGGCGTCCACCGATTCCTCGCCGCGATCGCCGACATCTACGCTCTTGATGCGCATTCCATACCACTGCCAGCCGTGCACGATGTTGTTTCGGTAGTCCAGATCGGTGACCCAGGCGACGATCTGCGGATTGCGCTCGGCGTTCTCGGTAAACACGTTGTGGTGGATGGAGATCCGCTCCTTGATGAGGTCGTAAGGCTCTCCATAGAAGGAGACGAGCAGGGCTTTGTCGCTGCCGTGGAAGAAGCTGTTGGAGAGGGTCACGTCGCGGACCAGGCCCCACAGGGAGAACTTGTCGCTCGCCCAGGCGAGGGTGACCCGGTCGATGATCAGGCGCCGAATGCCGCCACTGCACTGGGCGGACCCACAGTCCCCGTCGGCGGTGAAGATGGCGCGGCCGACGACATGCACCGGATCGACGTCGTAGACGCCGCGGAAGCGCAGGCCCTGGAGGATCAAATCGTGGGTGTCCCGGTGCTGGCCGTCGATGATGAAGCCGTGGTACTCGCCGACGCGGTGCGTGATGGTGATGCCCGGCTCTGGAGCGCTGAGGCCGTCAATGGTGATGTAGTCCTGTTCCAGCGTGAGCCGTGAGTCGAGGGTGATGGTACCGCCGACGTCGAAGACGATGTGCCGGTTGGGCTCCGAGACCGCGGCCCGCAGGGTCCCCTCGGATCCGTCGTCGGCCAGGGAGGTGACGTGGTAGGTCTCGAAGCCGTCCGGGCTGCTCAAGGCGCCTTCGGTGACGGCTCCGTAGCCCTGGAACCCCTCGTCTCCCGGTGTGGTGTCGTCGTCATCACCCACCGTGTCGTCGTCGTCTCCGGCGTTGGTAATGACGTCGTCATCATCGTCGTCATCGTCTCCCGGCGCGTCGGGGTCCGGACCGGCGCAGGCGTAGAGGAGCAATGCGGCGACGGCGGTGAGGCGTTTCATGTGCAGACCGTACCAGTTGGTCAGACGAAGGCGGTCGCGAAGTAGTCCTCGAGCCAATCGATGGTCGCGCGCACTCGGGGGATGTGCTGCCGACCCGCGGGGACCAACGCGTAGATCGGCACTTCGGCCCAGGTCCATTCGGGGAGCACACGTACGAGTTCTCCGCGAGAGACGGCCTGTCGGAGCGCCGTTGGGGACGCTAGGCCGATGCCCAGACCTGCGGTGAGCGCACTTTCACCGAATCGGTGGAAAAGACGACCGACCCGTTCAAGCGCTACGTGCAGAAGGGCCGCTAGGCGAGGCCTTCGGCGAGCAGATCGAAGACGACGCGTACCCGCCGACTGGTCCGCAGTTCGCGATGACTGGTGAGCCACATGGGAACCGAGATGGGTGGGAGGCCCTCAATCGCCCGGACCACCGCCGGCTCGGCGTCTCCGATCTCCTCGATGATCACGCAGATGCCGAGGCCTCGCTTGCAGTACTCCCATTGGACGAGATGACTCCCGGAGACGATCTTGAAGTTCTCCGGAGTGAGGCTGAGGCCGAGCGCGTTGAGGCCGTTCAGGAGCATGTCGGTGTGGTCCCACGCGAAGAACTCCACCCCTGTGAGGTCATCTGATACCGAGGGATTACCGACGGAGTCCAGGTAGTCGGGCGAGGCGTATAGCCAGCCGTCGCTGTCCTTGATCTTCCGGGTCACCAGGTCGGGTTGCGTAGGTTTGAAGCTACGGATCGCGATGTCGGCTTCGCGGCGGGAGAGGTCGGTGGTGTCGTTGGTGGCGACGATCTCGATCTGGATTCCCGGATGCCTGCCGCGGATCTGGCGCACCAGAGGCGGGAGCAGGAAGGCGGAAATGACCTCGCTGGCGGTGATGGTGATGGGTCCGTCCAGGGACAGAGAGTGACCCGCGGCGGTCATAGAGAGCCGGGTAGCGGCGTCGCCCATGGCGCGCAGGTGTTCGATGAGCTCGAGGCCGGTGCGGGTGAGCTGAAGGCCGCGCCGGTCTCCAGCTCGCTCGAACAGGGTCACGTCGAGCTCGGCCTCGAGAGCCGCGACCTGGCGCCCGATGGTCGGTTGTGCCATGCCCAGGGCGCGGGCGGCTGCGGAGAAGGACCCCTCCTCAGCGGTGACGAGCACGGCCCGCGCCCGATTCCAATCGAAGTTCACTGTACGCCAATCCATGCATAATGACATACCACGTGTGCCCGATTCGGCCATATTCAATGCATGAACGCATGCATATACTCTCAGTGTATCCAGCCAGGAGCACTCATCATGAAAGCCGCCATCGTCGAAACCTACGGTTCGCCCGAAGTCCTCGAGCTGCGCGACATCGACGTGCCCGTCATCGGCGCCACCGACGTGCTCATCCAGGTCCACGCCAGCGCTGTGACCCAGGGAGACCGCCGCCTACGCTCGGCCGACTTCCCAGGGATCACGTACATTCCGGGCCTGTTGGCCATGGGAATCTCCGGGCCGCGGAATCGACCTGGGACCGTCTTCGCGGGTCGGGTCACCCAGGTTGGCGACGCGGTGAGTCGCTTCGCAGTGGGCGACGATGTCTTCGGAATCGCGATGAACGGCGGTGCGCTCGCCGAATACCTGGCCATGCCCCAGGACAGCGTGATCGCCAAGATGCCAGCCGATTTCGGCTACGAAGAGGCGGCCGCGGTTCCCTACGGAGCCGGCACAGCGCTGGAGTTCCTCGCGGATCTGGGCAAGGTCCAGCCCGGGGAGCGCATATTGATCGTCGGCGCGTCGGGTGGTGTCGGGCGCTACGCCGTCCAGATCGCCAAACACCTGGGTGCTGAGGTGACCGGGGTCGCCAGTCGCCGAAGCTTCGCAATGCTTCGAGACCTCGGTGCCGACCACGCCATCGACTACGCCGCCGAGGACTTCACCCAGAACGGAAAGACCTACGACGTGATCTTCGACACCTCCGGATCCATGAGCTTCCGCGAAGTGTACGGGTCCCTCACACCGACGGGACGGTATCTGACCTTGGCCGGTGAGTTGCAGGTTCTGATTCCAATGTTGATCACCTCCCTCACGGGGGGTCGACGGGCGCTGTTCAGCGTCGCCCTGGGTGGCCCGGAGAACATGGACTCCCTGCGTGACCTCATGGAAAAGGGCGTCATCTCACCGGTAATCGACACCCGGTTCCCACTGGAGCAGATCGTTCAGGCACACACACACCTCGAGAACCGCAAGGCCCACGGGAGCGTGGTCGTGACCTTCTAGGGGAACTCTACGTCGAGGATCGCCGCCCAGATGTAGGCGACCACATCGTCGAGATCCTGGCCCTCCTCGTTCACCAGAACCGTCACCGATCCATCGAGTCCGGTGACGGTGTACATGTACGAGGAGAAGCCGCTGATCCCGCCAGTATGCCCGTAAGACCATCCATAATCTCCGTCGTACGAAGAGAAGATGCCGAGGCCGTAATACGTGCCAGTGCCGTCGGGGAGGATGACTTCGGTGTTCATCTCAGCCAGGGTCCCGGGGGCGAGGAGCTCCCCCTCCTGGAGCGCGAGCTGGAAGGTGTTCACGTCCCGGGCGGTGGAGACCATGCCTCCCGCCGTCCATCCCATGGAGGTGTCGGCGAGGTCGGTGACGTCGACGCCGCCGCTGAACCCGCGCGCCTGGTCGCACGGGATGTCCTCGGCGGGAGGGAAGAAGGTGCTGTCGAGGCCCAACGGGTCGATGATCCGCTCCCGAAGCTCGACGTGGAAGGGTCGCCCGGTCGCTTCTTCGATGACCAAACCGAGGAGCACGAAGCCCGTGTTGCTGTAGTCGTACTCGGATCCGGGCTCGAATTTGGGATCCGGGCCGTTGTCCTTGGCCCACTGCACGAGCTCGATGGGCTCGTACTCGGCCGCCTGATCGAAGTTGCCGACGTAGTTGTAGGAGACGATGCCGCTGGTGTGCTGCAGCAGGTGCCGAAGGGTGATGCCCTCGTCGTCCCACCAGCCGGGGAGCCAGTCGTCGAGGGGGTCGTCGATGGCGAGCACCCCCTCGTCATGGAGCTGGAGCAGGACCGTGGCCGTGAAGACCTTGGAGACCGATCCGATGCGGAAGAGATCGCTCTTCTCCAGGTCTTCACCGGTGTCGGCGATGCCGGCCGCGGCGAGCCAGGTCCCGTCCGGCAGGGTGGCGGATACGGACAGACCGGCGAGGTTCATGTCCTCGCGCGCCCGCTCGATGTTCGTCTCCAGGCGCGCGACCATGGCGGGGTTGTCGATGTCGCTCTCGTGGGTGAGGCAGACGCCGTCGGGGAAGGTGACGGGCGGCGTTTCATCGGTCGTTTCTGCGGTGTCGTCGGGGACCGTGCCCGGGTCTGTGGGGCCACAGCCCGTCGTCAGGGCCAGGGTCAGGATCGCGCGCATCGTCACCGCCTTCGGGTATTGGACACACCAGCGCGGGGGATCGGCAAGATTTATCTGTCGACGAGGTTCCGGTAGCTGGTGAGCTCTGCGACGGCGTCCGCATGCAACTCCTCGAGCTCGGGATGGCTCTCGAGGGCGGTGACGGCTTTGGCGAGCATGGGAACGGCGATGTTGTATTCGCCCAGTGCCGCGTGGATGCTCGCCCGGGTGACTTGAACCTCGAGCGCGACATCGGTGCGGGAGGCGGCGTTGGCCAGGGCCTCGGCGACGCGGAGTTCATCCAACGCATCTTGGAGCCGTCCGGAGCGGGCGGTGATCGAGGCCTGTACGAGGTAGAGGTGGGAGGACTCCGCAGGTTTGCGGCCGACTCTAAGCACCTTAAGCTGCGCGAGGGCCGCGGCGTGATCGCCCCGATCGGAGAGGGCTTCGGCGAGGTTTAGACGTTCGGTGAAGGAGAGCATGGCGAAGGGTCTATCATGAGCCATGATCCTCACCGACCACACCAGTCATCGCCCCTGGCCCCTACCCGAGCAACCGTGGGTGATGCACCAGGCCTGGAACGACTTTCTCTTCCTGCACTGGGAGGTCGATCCAGCCGAGGTCCGCGCCGCCGTGCCGGAGCCGCTGGAACTGCACTTGTTCGAGGGCCGATGCTACGTCGGGATCATTCCCTTCCACATGACGGACGTGCGGCCGCGGGGAACGGTGAATGTGCCAGGGGTGTCGGCCTTTCCAGAGCTGAACGTGAGGACCTACGTGGTCTCCGATGGGAAACCCGGCGTGTATTTCTTGAGTCTGGACGCCCACAACCGACTCGCCGTGGAGACCGCGCGGCTCACCTATGACCTGCCGTATTTTGCCGCGGACATGGCCTGGGAGCGGAAAGGTGAGACGATCCACTACCGGTCGCGCCGGACCGATGGGCGCGGGGCGGCGGCGGAGTTGATCTGTCGACATACGCCGCGGGGACCCTTCCGTTTCGCCGAAGAGGGATCGTTGGAGAAGTGGTTGTCGGAACGGTATTGCCTGCACACGGTGTCGCGTTCGGGGGCGGTGTTTACGACCGACGTTCACCACATGCCGTGGCCGCTGCGGGATGCCGATGTGGAGCTGGAGGTGAACACGATGGCCGACGGTCACGGGATCGCGCTCGGTGCGGGACCTCACGTGATGTACTCGCCGGGAGTGGACGTCGTGGTGTGGACTCCGCGGCGCGCAGGCTGATCTGTCAGGGAGGCGCGGACATGCTCACGGTGCCAACCTCGAGCCAGGATCGGGCCTCGGCGGCGGGCGCGTAGACGGTGACCCGGCCATCGCGACAGTCGAGGATGGAGAGCGAGATCTGTTCGACGATGACGGTGCCACCGGGTTCGCAGGCGAGGTCTGTGGGACCGATGTCCAGGCTCTCATGGTCCGGTGGCGGCGGCACGTCCAGGGCCTCTACGACGGGGAAACGAACCTCCTCCGTCGGTCCGGAGGAACAGGCGACGACGACCAGGAGCGTGGGCCACATGAAGACGAGGTATCCGACAGTGCCGGCAGCGTGCTAATTCTCGAGACATGACACCTGAGGAACAGCAGGTCGCCGACGTCGCGGCAGTGGACGAAGCGCTCGAGATGCTGAGCCAGGGAGGAGCCAGGGAGGCGGTGTCTCGACTCGTCGACATCATCAAGCGAACGCCCGAGGATTACGCTCACGTCACGGATACCGGCGAAGCGCTCTCCATCGAGTTCTGGACCCAAGACGAGTTCGTTCACTACGTGACCTGGGGGCAGGCCAACGGCGGAATCGAAAAGCAGATCGTCTGGACGGGGAATGCCTATCCGCGGGCGCATTTCTACCTGGGCTTCGTGCTGGTGAAGGACAAACAGTACGAGCGAGCCTTGGCCATCCTCGAGGCCGGTTCGCAGCTGCAGCCCACCTGTCCGAGGTTCCACCTGGAGATCGCCCATGCGCTGGGCATGCTCGGGCGGCACAAAGAGGCCATCGAGCGGTACGATCTCGTCGCGTCCGAGGGGCCATTTACAACCCTCATCGACGTGGGAGTGGCCCGTCGCGGGGTTGGCTTTGTGCACATCGAAGCCGGGGATCTCGACAGCGCCGAGGCCAGCTTCCTGTCGTCTCTAGAAGTCGACCCCGACAGCGAGAACGCCAAGCACGAACTGAAGTACATCGAGCACCTGCGCGCGGGGGGCACGCAGGGCGAGGCGGAGTCGACCGAGACGGTGCTCGGCGGCTCGCCCAGGAAGTGGTGGCAGTTCTGGAAGTAGCGCGCGGCGCTACTTCTTTGGAACGGCGCTCGCGGGGTCGGCGACAACGGCGGCCAGGGACTTGGAGGTCTCGGGCGCGAGCTTGATGGTGCTCGTGACGTTGGTGATGGCACCCTTGATGCCGGTGGCGATCTTCGGGATCTTCAGGGCGTCGGGGCCGGTGAGGATCTTGGGCAGGTCGGCGACCAGCTTGTTGCCGTCAGTCACCAGCGCCTTGCCGTCGGTGGGTATGGCGGCGAGGGACTTGACGAGACCCGGGCCGGACTTGGTGACCAGGTCGGCGTTTCCCTTGCCAGCCTGATCGATCATGTAGTTGGCGAAGGCCACCTTGCCTTTGATGGCGGCGGCGTCCCGGAGGTAGTTGTCGACCTTCTTGATCTTGGTCGGCTCGTAGCGAACGCTGTATTTCGGCTTGTTGTAGGGGTTCTTGTCATCGCCGTCCAAGCCGGTCCAGGTGGGATCGACCTCGGTGGGCTTGAGCGGAACGCCTGCGGTCAGCGCCTTCTTTTCCTTTTCACATTGCTTGAGCTCTTTGCCGGACAGACCCTTGCAGCTCTTGGCGTGCGCCGAGACAGGGGCCAGGGAGAGAGCGAATGCTGCAAAAAGGGGAAGCATAATCTTGGTCATGGGACGGGTCCTCCGGGTGCTTCTTCTCCCACTCGGGAAGAACGCTTGCAGTCTTTACCACTTCAGCGAGCCAGAATCATCCCTCAGGGATCGTCGAATCGCGCCCGGACACGACGTAGACAGGCATGCAGAGGCTCTTTACGGCGATCGTTTGCATCGCATTCAGGGCGCGAGCTCGGTGAGGAGCGCGACCAACCAGTCGAACACGAGACGGATGCGGGGAACGTCCCGCAGGGCGCGGTGCGTCACAATCCAGGTTCCGGATTCGATGGTCACCGGGGATATGCCTTCCAGCGGCACCAGATCCGGGTCGAGCAGGGTCACCGACTCGGGCAAGAGCATGGCGCCTACCCCGCCGCGAACCATCTCGGTCAGGACCACATAGTCGTCGGCTGACACCCGGGGTGGCCGACCGACCATCGTCTCGTACAACCGATTCTCAGCGAGGTGTGCTCGAGAGGGGCCCCAGTGCACCCAGTCGATCGAGGCGGGATCATCGGGGTCGATCTGGGCGGCGTACGCTCTCGAAGCGAAGGCCCGGTAGGTGGTCCCCCTGCCGACGCGGCGGGCGACGAGATCACCGTGAGTCGGGCGGACGAAGCGCACGGCGATGTCGGCCTCGCGCCGCGTGAGGTCCACCAGCTCTGTGGAGACGAGGAGATCGATGGATATTCCTGGATTCTTGTCCAGGAAGGGTCGGAGCTGGGGCGCGAGGATGTAGGTGCCCAGGCCGTCGGCACAGGCGAGCCTCACCGTCCCCTCCGGGCGGCGATCTTCCTCGGCGGCGTGGCCCTCCACGGCAAATGCGGCGGACTCGGCCTGTTCGGCGGGCGCGAGCAGGCGGGTCGCGAGGTCGGTGGGCATGAGGCCGTCGGGGGTTCGGTCGAAGAGGCGCGCGCCGAGACTGGTCTCGAGGGCCGTCAGCCGACGGGAGGCCGTGGAGGCGTCGATCTGGAGGGTCCGAGCGGCAGCGGCGATGGTGCCACCCCGATGGACAGCGAGGAGAACGCGCAGATCATCCCAGCGAAACATCGATCTCTCCTGTCGTGTAAAAATGCATGGGCATCGTGCAAAATGCCTTCTGGACCTGTAACTGCGCACGGGCCACCTTGCTTGTGCAAGGAGTTCAACATGTCCGCACTACCGAAAATCAGCACCAACACAGCCCAACGCAACGTCCGGTTCTCCGCCTTTGGAAGCCCTGATGTGCTGGAGGTCGCCGTCGGGGAGGTGCCCGAGCCCGGAGCTGGAGAGGTTCGGATCCGTGTGGAGGCGTCGTCGGTTCAGTTCACGGACACGCTGATTCGCCGGGGGCTGTACCCGGACCTGCCAAAGCGGTCGGCCTACACGCCCGGCTACGACGCGGTGGGGGTGGTCGAGGCCCTGGGCGATGGCGTGAGCGCGTTCGCGGTCGGCGACCGGGTGGCCGATCTGACAATGGTCGGGGGCAACGCTCGATACCTGATCCGTCCGGCTGCCGGATTGGTCGCGGTTCCCGAGAGGGTGGATGCCGCGGAGGCGACCACATTGGTCCTGTCCTGGTTGACGGCGTATCAGGCCCTGTTTCGCACTGCCGAGTTAAAGAAAGGCGAACGCGTATTGGTGATTGGCGGGAACGGCTCGGTGGGCCTGGCGGCCATCGCTTTGGCGGTGAGAGCCGGTCACGAAGTCTACGCCACGGCTCGCGAAGTTCACCACGAACGGCTTCGAGGGCTCGGAGCCATCCCCCTCCCGCGGGATGCATGGCAGGCGACGTTGGCCGAGCTCGGAGGGGCCGACGTGGTCCTGGACGGCATCGCCGCCGATGGATTTCGATCGACCTGGGCCGCCCTGCGGGAAGGTGGACGGCTGGTCGGGATCGGGGCGTCAGCGGCGGCCGGGCGCGGCTCGAAGCTGGAGGCCATCGTGGCGTTCGTGCGGCTCCTCATCGGGTTCAGGCTCCGATTCTGGGACAACCGGTCAGCCCGCTTTTACTCGATCACCGACGAACGCAGAGCCAAACCCGAACAGTTCCGCGACGACCTCGCCAAGTTGTTTGGATGGCTGGATGAGGGCGCCATCCAACCGCGAGTGGACGAACGACTCACGTTGAACGAGATCGCAGACGCTCACGCCCGGCTCGAGGCGGGTGGATTGAGTGGAAAGCTGGTGGTCTTTCCCTGGCGCTAGAAGGCTGCCAGGATCGCGGGCGCCCACAGCAGGGTCGTCATCTTCCAGGTCGCCAGGACAATGAAGGCCACCGCCCCGACAAAGGCGGCGCTCAGTCCCCACCGCAAAGCCGGCGGAGGAGCTCCCTCGGCGCGGAGATAGGCCTCTGCCACCAGCAGATTCGGCAGGTAGAAGAAGAACGCCATTACCCAATCGAAGGGCCCATCGAACGTATCGGTGTGCCCGAGGCCGCCGAAGGTGAGGAACCAGAACCCGTACTCCATCCGGTACAGCCAGGAGCCGATCGCCAAGGCGAAAAGCCGGATTCCCCACGCCCTGTGTACGTCCAGGCGGCGCGCTCGGCCGTTTCGGTAGGCTTCGACGGAGGCCCAGATCATGAGCAGGCCGTATAGACCGAAACCGATGTCCATGGTCGCGCCGCCCAGCGTTCCCTGGAGCGCGATGAAGGTCAGTCCGCCCACTCCGGCCATGAGGCATGTCAACACGTAGAGACGGCCAGTCCAGCGGTGAAGAGTGGGCCAGCGGTCGCGAATCCCGGCGATGAGTTGGATGGGGCCAAGGGAGAGAATGATGCCGCCGGCGGCGAAGTGTGCGCCGATTCCGAGGGTCGCAATGGGGTTGTCGGGATTGAAGAGATCGGGGAGGGTCTCGTTCCAGCGGTCGGTCTGGCCATCGAGCAGGGCGCCCGCGAAGTGCACGAGGATGTAGGCGCCAAAGAGGGCAGCGCTGGCCCAGACACTGGCGAGGAGAGCGGATCCGGTCCAACGGAGAGAGGTGGCGCTGGCGGAGGAGGAACCCACGAGGGCGGTGTATTACGTTCCAGTCATGCCGATAGTGAAACCCCCTGTCCCCCTCGATAGCCTCGACTGGTCCGTGCCCTCGGTGTTCCTGGCCGGCTCCATCGAGATGGGCATTGCCGAGGACTGGCAGACGCGGGCTGGGACGGCGATCTGCGCCCATGTCGACGCGTTGGTGCTCAATCCGCGGCGGGACTCGTGGGACGCGAGCTGGGAGCAGTCGTATGACAACCCGATGTTTAGGGAGCAAGTGCAGTGGGAGCTGTCTGGCCTCGAGCGGGCAGATCACGTCTTGCTGTTCTTGAGTCCGGGAACAAAGAGCCCGATCACCTTGTTGGAGCTCGGACTACACGCGCGGTCCGGACGGTTGATCGTCGCTTGTCCGGAGGGGTTCTGGAGGCGCGGGAACGTGCAGACGGTCTGTCATCGGTATCGGGTGCCGATGTTCGACGCGCTGGAGGACGCCCTGGAGGCCCTTCGCAATCGAATCGATCAGGTGCGAGCGTTCCAGACGAGCATCCACACCGCGTCGTAGAGTGCCTGGTGGGCAGCATCGACCGGTCCGGCGGCGGCGATGCATCGCCTGACGTGGGCACAGGCATCGAGCACCACCTCGAGATCGGAGGTCCGCTTCGGGGTGCGTTCGGAGGCTGGCGGCACGGGCACATGGTGGGTCAGCGCGGCTCCATGGAGGAATCGCACGACGGTGGCCACTCCCGTGCCCGCACCCTGCGGCGCCTCGTCGAGGTCCCAGGTGACCGTGTCGGCGTCGATGGCGAGGTCCCCGCCCAGAATGCGTTCGAGCTGCGACAGCGAGATGTCGAGGGCGGCCGCCACCTCTGATTCAGCAGCGATGTGCACGACGGGCAGCGGGAGCGCGATGCGTCCAAGTCCCAACAGGTCTGCGAGCACCTCGCGACTGCCGATGGCAGGTGCTGGCTGAATTTCCGCCGCTTCCACCGCGTCCAGCGAAGTGGAGAGGTACCAGTCTTCGATCACGGGAGGTGCTCCTCGACCCAGGTCCACAGGGATCTCACCCAGCTGCGGCGGCGCTCGTTGGCGTAGTACCAGAACCGAGTGGTCTCCCCTTCCAGCGTGAGTTCGAAAGTGATGTTCTGCTTCGGATTCGATCGGGAGACCCGATGTTCGCCCTCGGTGATGACTCGCTTCGCGTGCCAATGGAGGGTTTGCACATCCTTCAGTGGAAGCAGGATCTGGTCGTCGCTTCCGAGGACCGTGAGCTCGGCGCGGGCGAGGTCGACATCGACGCCTCGGTCGTCCCATCGAACGCAGACCTTGTCTCCGGGACTCGGGGGGAGAGACTTGACGTAGTCCCAGATGGGTTGGGCGCCCTTACAGTAGTTTCCCCCATCGGTTTCATAGGTCAAATTTACGGTTTGACCGTCGACCGTCAGCTTCACGTCTACACATCCGTCGGCGAATTGCTCACGGATCTGGAGGTCTCCGCGCGTGTGGGCCGCGGTGGCATTGGCCCGAAGAACCCGGAGATGGTGGGCGGCGATGCTGCGGCTTCCCCATTGAGATCGGTTGCCGTCCCAGGTGATGGCTCCCCGATCGAGATCGATGGACGCGCCCCAGCTTCCCCAGGCGGACCCGGTGTCGACGCGGATGTCTGCCACAGTCAGGAGATGGCGCGCATGCGCTTGAAGAACGAGGCCTTGGTGTGGAAGAACTGCCAGATGTGCACACCGGGCAGCTTCAGGGCGTTCCCGTCCTGGCCCCAGGTGAGTGCGGTGCCGTCTGGGGCATGGGTTCGCTGCCTGCGGATGCGGCGCTCGGACTTCTTCTTCTTGGCCGGGAGCGTGACCTCCCAGGCCTGCTCGGTGCCCACCTCGGCATCGATCAAGGGCGTCGCGGCTGCGGAAAACTCCTGCCAGCCTCCGTTGGCGTAGAACTGGTAGGGATGCGGATTGCTCATGGTCTTCTCATACCCGGGGAGCCCCGTCGCGACGAGCCTGGGCGAAGGCGCTATGGGTGGCATTCGGGAGACTCGCATGACCACAGGGTGGCCTGTCGCTTTTGTGGCCCTGTTGTCCTTCGCGCTGGCGCTCGCGGCCCGCCGGCGGCTCGCGTGGAGGGCATATCGCACCCGTGCTCGGGCCTGCGGCTATACACCCCTTCGCCCATTACCGGCGTCCGAGGCTTGGCTTGCCCTGGCCAACCAGAGGGTGAGGTCATTCAATCTGGTCGCCGCATTGGAGCTGGACCGGGAGCCGTCGCGGCCCTTGATGGTCCAGGCACTGCGACTGCTCGCCGCTCGACAACCGGTGCTCCGAGTGGCCGTGCACGAAGATCCCGCGGGTCGACTCGTCTTTCACGAGTACACCGATGCGCTGGATCGGCAGCGGGTAGACATCGATCTGGACGGGCAGACGGACATCGATCGAGCTCTCACGGACCGGGTCAATGAGCCTCCCTGCCCGGTGATCACGGACCACGCCCTGCCCTGGCGCGTGAGGATCGTGTCCCTGTCGAGCGGTTGCCGAGTGGAGCTCTGCACCAGCCACTTGGTGGTCGACGGAAATGGGCTGCCGCGGCTGCTTCTACTGTGGTTGAAGACCGCTGAGGAGCTCCATCGGAGGCTGGGGGCAGATCCCGATCCCGAGGCGGTGGATGGGCTGTGCCGTGAGCAGTGGCAGACCGAGCTCCACGCGCCTCCCGAGGTCGTATTGGCCACTCAGGCCGCATATCGTGAGTCCCTGCAGTGGCAGCACCGGTTCACGCCCCTCATCCCCCGCGTGTTCTTTGGTTTCGCCCGGGATGCTCTTCGCTACAAGGGTCACGCACCGTTCCGGGAGGCCGTACCGATGGAGTCCCGCCGGGACGCCGTGTTGTCGCTGGTTCTCGCCCCCGACGCGGTCCAGACCCTTCTTGCGGCGGCCCGAGCCCACGATGTGACGCTGCACGCGCTCCTGTTGGGTTGTGCAATGGCGGCGCAACAGAAGGCCTTCGCGCTGCAACCGGGACAAACCTACTCCTTTGGTTCCCCGGTTTCCCTGCGCAATCGGGTCGAGCCGCCCATCGACATGGCCACCCTGGGGACCTGGGTCTCGGATGTGGAGCACCACATCACCATCGAGGCCGACGGGGACCCGCTCCGGTATGCACGGGCCGTCGCGGCGGATCTCCAGGGACTTCCGGAGAGCGCCTTTCACACGCAGCACGATGTGCCGGGTCGCCTGAGGCTCGTCTCCAGCAGTCTGGTCCGGGAGATCTTTCTGAACGACATGGACGACTGCGGCCGCATCGGCTCCGGGTTGTCGAATCTGGGACGGCTTGACGAGGCGACGTCCTATGCGCTCGGCGAAGAGGTCAGCGTCGCGCGCCAGGGATGGACTCAGTCACAAGCCGCTTTTGGACCGGACTTCTTCTTGGGCGTGACCACCTTGGGCGGGGTGATGACCATCAATCTCACCTATACCGAGCCGCTGCACTCCACAGAGGACGCGCATCGTTACCTGGTCGCGATTCGGGAGTGCCTGGACGCCGTCAGTAGCCGTCAGCCGTAGCTTCTCGATCATGTCGTCCCCTCTCCCTGTGTAGTTGCGACTTGTCCCCGCAACCAACGGTCCCCCGGATCGGCGTGATGGGCCTCGTGCCAGATCAATCGCAGAGAGCCGCCGGGCATCTGATCCGCGAATGGATGGGAGACCACACGCAGGTTCCGGCCACGGATCACCTCGTTGGCGATGGGAATCGGAAGGGTCACCACAAAGGGCGCCGCCTCGAGAACGCCAGCCAGGGCTCCGATGTTCCCGATCTGCAGCTTGATCTTCCTCTTCAGGCCGACGGCAGCCAGGCGCTTGTCCACGGCGCCGACGTCATCGGGCCGACCCTCCGGCGTGATCTGGATGTGGTCGGAGCCGAGCCAGGTATCGAGATCCAGCGCGCCCTCCGCAAAGGCCGGATGGTGCGGTCCGAGGATGACGCCCCAGGCTGGCGCTTCGTCGAGTCTGCGGCTGTACAGCCCCGCTCCCTCGACATTGCTGCCCCCGACAAGCAGGTCTACGTCGTCGTTCAGCAGCGCGTTCAGTGCGCCGCGCTCTGTTCCGACGACCTGCAGGCGAACGTGAGGCGCATCTCGACCGAGCCGTGCAGCGAGAGTTGGAAGGATGAGAACGGCCACCAGATCCGGCAGGATGATGCGGAAGGTGCGGGTGTCGGTCTGGGGGTCGAAAGCACCGAGGCCGCCGAGGCGATCGAGGCTGCCCAGGACGCGCTCCAACGGGGTGCGCAGCGAAGTCGCCAGCGGCGTCAGGGCCATTCCGCGGCCGGAGCGGACCAGGAGCGGGTCGTGAAAGACGGCGCGCAGGCTCTTCAGCGACCGGCTCACGGTGGGTTGGGTCTGTCCAACGCGCTCGGCGGCTCGCGAGACGCTGGCCTCTCGGAGCAGAGCGCGGAGGGTGACCAGCAGATTCAGGTCGAGACCCTCAAGGGGTGGCGTGTCTCTGGCCATGGTTCTCCTATGCCACTTCTGGCATAGCACAGCCTAAGCATGCGCATGGTGAATACCACTATGCTCGGAGCGACATGGGCGGTGGCGGCAATGGGGAGCACATTCAGAGCATCAAAGGAGCCATCCCATGACCCGTCTCATCGTCTTCGGCGCGACCGGCGCAACCGGCCGCCACGTCGTCCAGCACGCCCTCGACAACAACCAGCTGGTCCGCGCATATGTGCGTTCGCCGCACAAACTCCCCGACGATATTCGCCGGCATGCAAACCTGGAGATCGTCCAGGGCGACTTCTCCGAGACGGACAAGATCCGGGCGGCGATCGAGGGGGTAGATGCCGTCGTGATCACGGCCGGCAACCCGGCAGCCAGCAAGCGCGCGCTGTTCATGGTCGAACTGGTGAGAGGCGTCGTCGCCGGAATGCGCGAGCACGGTGTGAAGCGGCTGGTCTTCCAGGCCGGTGCGAGCACCCCTCAGCCCGGCGTACCCGACCCGCTCTTCAATCGCCTCGTGGTTGGACCGATGCTCTGGCTGACCGGTTGGTCCGGCGCGGTACGAGACAACAACGCTGTGGTGTCCTGGCTTCACAGCGAGGCACAGGACCTGGCGTGGACAGTCGTTCGCCCGGGAATGATCCATCACAAGCCGACCAAGGGAGAGGTCATTGCCTCCGACTCGATGAGCGGCGCGGTCACGTTCGTGGACCTCGCGAAGTTCAATCTCGACACGGCGACGAGTGACGCCCATGTGCACGGGATGCCATGGGTCGCCTACGCCGCGTAGCCGTTATGTCTGGGGAGGGAGGACGGCACAGATATGGTCGGCGACAACGCGCTCACGCCCGACAGGAACGTACTCATCGCAAGGTCCGGATATGCCGAGAAGGCAGAGACCATCCGGGACCTGGCGGCGCAGTTCTTCGGAGAGATTCTCATCGATCCAGTTGAGCTTCCGGACGAGTCCGACAGGCGGATCTACGCGTGTGGCGACCTGAGCGATCTTCCCGTTGGCGCTCCGGTGTCGGTCATCCGGGAGCTGTCCGTGAACGATGCCTCCGGACACCGAGTGGTCCGCCAGGGCCAGGTGCCCCTGAACGTGCACGGACTCGGGGTGCTGTTCCCGCGGTTCTTTGAAGCCGAGGACCTGTTCGCCCGGATCAGCACGGAGCACACCTTCCAGCACCTGACAGAGTCGACGAAGCCGAGCCTCGCCCTGCGCCGCGGGATCTACCTGACGGATGTCTCCAAGGATGAAGGATCCGAGGACCTGAACTTCCGGCTCATGCGCTGCTCGAGCAACCTCACGGGGCCGACGGACAACCTCCGGAAGACCGACCGCGAGGTGATTGATGCGCTCAACGAGGCGGCCCGGTTCGTGTTCGACAAGGACGCCGGCCTCAACCATGTGCTGGCGCAGATCTACGACAACCGCCGCACGTCGCCGACCAAGGAGAAGAAGGCGAAGATCGGGGCGCACTCGGACAAGACCAAGGACATGTCGGACAACGCGGTGATGGCCTTCTGCACGTTCTACGACGGGGCTGGCGTGGACCTGAAGCCCTCTCCAAAAGACCCCTGGGATCGCGTGTACCGCGGGCAGAGCGGTATGACCCGGCTGCACTTCAAGCGGAAGAAGACCGTGGAGGATGAGTCGCTGGTCCGGGAGTTCAGTGTGACGCTGTACCCGAACTCGGTGTTCTTCATGCCGCTGTCGACCAATCGCCTGTACACCCACGCGATCCGACCCTCTTCGCTGAACTTGGAGAGGGTTCCGACCCGGATGGGGTACGTCGTGCGGTGCTCGTCTCGGGAGGCGGTGTTTGCGGACGGCAAGACGTACATCCGTGACGGCGGTGAGCTGCATGAGCTTCAGCCGATGGATGTGGCGGGCGCCCGTGGACTGCGTACCACCTACCGTGACGAGAACACGACGGATGCCGTGGTTCGCTACGACCGGGTTGTCTTCAGCATGAACACCGGCGACTACCTGCGGCCGATCCCCTGACGGCCGGATTCTCGAAGTTCGCGCTCGAGAACGACGCGGTATGTGAGGGGTTGGCGGCCGCCGCGGACCTCGATGCGGTGACCGATGGACGGCTTGGGAATCACCTGAGCCGACCGGAGGCGCGAGGGGTTCCCCTGGTGCGGACGACGACTCAATACAGCAAGCCCGCGGGTCGGTTCGAGCCCGTTCACGACCGACTGGTGGACCAGATTCGAGTCGCTGCCGCAGGGGTTGGAATCGATCTGCCGGAGCGGCCGTTCAACAACGCGCTGGTGGAGATCTACGAGGGCCGGTATCGGAAGATGGGCTTTCACTGCGACCAGGCCCTGGATCTGGAAAAGGGGTCGTACATCGCGATCGTGTCCCATTACCTCAGCGGGAGCGGTGAGCTCCTGGGCGGCGGGGACAATCCGGCGGTGAGGCAGTTGGTGATCAAGGGCAAGGAGACGGACGAGAGGCTCACGGTGTCCCTTGATCACGGGTCGGTGGTGCTGTTCTCGTTGGCGACCAACGCGCGGTATCTCCACAAGATCGTGCTTCCAGGCGGGGCTTCCGAGGATGTCCGGTGGCTCGGGCTGACGATGCGGCTCGCGAAGTCCTTTGTCGAGTTCCGCAACCGTGAGGCCTACCTCGATGGAAGTCCGCTGACCCTCGCGGACGATCAGCAGCGACGGCAGTTCTATCGGCTGCGGGGTCAAGAGAACCGATCGACGGACTTCGCCTATCCGCGGCTCTCCTACACTCTCAGCGAGGGGGATCTACTGCGGCAGCGGGAATGAGAAGTGGGCGTGCACGTTGTCGCGGTCGACACGGGGATGTTGCAGATCTTCCGTGAGCTTCGGAACCTGCTCCTGTACGAAGTTCCGCAGCTCGTCGGTCGAGACCGCGCCACTGCCGTCCGCATCCCCGTCTCTCAGGCCCTGGAGGATGGCCTCGGTGAACGCGCCGTTCTTCCAGTCCTTCGACTCCAGTGAGGCCTCCCACCCGCGTGAGGAAGCCAGGACGATGGCGCCCGATCGGCGGACGAGGTCGAGGAAGATGAGGCGGTCCTGAGCGGGCGCGACTGTGGGCGCTGTGCTGGCCTCAGCAGGGCCCTTGCCCTTGCTCTTGGCCTTCTCCTTCGCCACGACCTCCAGTCCCCGCACGGCGCGGGCCCCGAACGCGGCCGAGACCTCGGCGAGCGCCACTGCGTCGTCGTTGGCTCCGGACTGGCAGGTGTCCATCAAGAAGAGCTTTTGGCGTGCCTTGGTGTCGTAGAGCAGGGTCTCGATGCGGTCGAAGCCCACCGCAGTGCCAGGGAGATCGTCGAGCTTGGTGTCGTGGACCAGGTAGTAGTAGCGCCCGTTGGCACCGGGCTCACGCAGGCCATGACCCGCGACGAACAGCACCACGGTGTCCTGAGGCGTCGCCTTGGCCAGGAGCTCGGCGGCAGTGTCGAGGGCAGCGGCGGTCACCTCGTCATCTGAGAATACCTTCGTGTGCACGGCGCCGAACCCCGTACCGGCCGCGGCGAATGCCTGCTCGAGGTCGATCGCATCCTGGTGCGCATAGGCCAGGTCGGGAAGGCGCTTGTCGGAGTATCGATAGTCCGAGACACCCAACCCGATAAAGTAGAGATCTCCCCTGGCCTCTCCCGGCTGCACCACCCGAACCCGCGCCCGTGGGGACTCGACTCCGGCCCAATCGGCTGCCGAGGCCTCGATGTGATTGGCACCGGCCACGAGGGGGACCGTCACAGTGGTCTTCACCCGGCCACCTTCGATGGCGGGCGGCTCGGCAAACAGCGGGACGCCATTGGCCCAGATCTGGTAGCTGCGAAGACCGGTTCGGGAGTGGATCGAGAGGTCCATTTCAACCGCACCGTCGGCGGGAGCGGAGACGCTGGTGATGGTGACGTTGGGCGGCAACAGGCTGTCAGAGGCGGACAGGCCCTGCACGCGCCGGTCGTGGGCCGCTCGAAAGTCAGCCGCGAGCTGGGGGGCGTCCACCCGAAGGGTCGTCAACAATTCATGGGGTTGATTCAACAATACCGCCAGACTCTCGAGATCGTAGACCTCGGTGCCCGCCGCCGCCGCGGCCAGCACAGCGCCGTTTGTCGAGGCATCGAAGTGACCCTTGTCGTCGTACACGAGCCAGCCGTCATCGGCGCCGAGCAGGGTGACCTGAGTGCCGTCCCGGGAGTGGATTCGAATGGCGCCGTCCTCGCCCGCGGTGGCGACGCGGCCATCTTCGAAGAACACCACCACGTTGGCCGCTGATCCATGCGCCATCGTCTTGTTGACCTGGCCGCTATCCGCATCGCGCCAGATGACCTCTCCGCCCCGCTCCACGGTGACCAATTCAGTGCTGTCAGGCGTGTATGCCAGGTCTAGCAGTTTGCCTTCCTGAGTCTGCACCTGGTATCCGGACTCCAGGTCGAAAACGGCAACATCGCCAAATCCACTCCGTGCGGCCACAAAACGCCCGTCTGGACTGAAGGTGGACATGACGGAGTGGATGTCAGCCGGCACGCCGTCTTCGATCTGCAACGGGCGGACCTCTTTGTGACTCTTTACGTCCCACAACGCATACCCTTCGTCCTGTGTGCGCGTCACACTCAGCTGTAGCCAGACGCTGCCCACAGCGAGCTGACCCTGTGGGCCACGCCTGGGTCCGATTGAGACCATGCGTTTCGCCTTTTGAGGAACCCCCGCGCGGTCCGGCACCTTGGTCGTAGACGAGACGATTCCGGACGTGTTCTCGAGCGTTTGCACATCGAACCGCTCGCGGCCGGCATGCACCGCGCCACCCTCTGGCGTGAACCCGATGACCATGGGCGCGCCATCTGACCGCGTGTCGGCTGTCCCAATCACTGCGCGAGTGGCCGCATTCAGCAGCGTGAGCTTTGAAGGGTGAGTGATGGCAATCGTCTCTTGCGACACCGCCAAGCCGTTGCAACCCCCTTCAGGGTTGCGATAGCCAAGCACCTGGCGAACATCATGAAGGTCCCAGACCGACACTGCGCCGCTGGCGTCGCAACTGTGCAGATGACGACCATCGGGGGCGAGCGCCATGCCCACCACCTGCTGATTCACAGGCAATGGGACCCGGAACGACCCCGTCTCCAGGTCCCAGATTCGGGTGCGATTGAGAGTGTCGCCCGCATACAGCTGCCGTCCGTTGTCAAAGAAGGCCGTTTGGTACAGCGCTTGGCCCATGTCGAGGGTCATGACTTCCTCCCGGCTCTCCACATCCCAGATGCGAATCACGCCGGATTCCCCAGCGCTCGCCATCCGAGTGCTGTCGGCGCTGAAGGAGATTCCCCCCGCGACACCATCCCCCGATCCCAGGGATACCGTCTCGCCACTCTCTACGGAATACAGTTGCACACTGGCATAAAACCGACTGGCCATGCCGACGTAGCGACCGTCGGGTGACAGACGAGCGGTCCGTCCCTCAGCACTGATCCCGCGTAGGGCGTAGGCGTACTCCGCCGCCGTTCCTTCGCCAGCCGTGTCCCACCATGCGGCATCGGGAAACAGGAGGCCGACGCTACCGAAATCTCGAGACACGAGCAATGCATCCCCTATCCATTCCAGCTCTCCGGAAAAGCGGCCTCGAGTGGCGAGTCGCTCACCGGTGGCCGTGTCCCAGATCTGAATTGCAGTTTCTCTGCTGCTCACCGCGAGGCGACGACCGTCGTCTGAGAACGCGACCCCAGTGGTTCTGACACTCGGAATCGTCTGCAGCAACTCTCCTGTGCCCAGATCAAAGACGAAGGCGTCTCCGTGGAAGCTGGCCGCCCCCGTGCGACCGTCGGGCGCCACCGCAACCGCGGACACTTGCCTGCCAGGCAGCGCGATATTCCGCACGACAACTCCCTTATCGAGGTCCCACAACTTTACGACGCCATCCATGCCTCCGGTGAGCATCAGCCGCCTGGTCGGCCCTTGAGCAATCGCCACGATGTCGTCGCCGTGCCCAGTCTGCGCCACCAGCCCAACCGGTCCCGTCGGGGTCGGGCCGATCTCTCCACGGGCGACGCGCGTGCGGCTCAGGGCGCGCCCGGCGGGAAGTGCCCGGTCGTGCAATACGACGTGGCGCACCGAGGCAAAAGACCACGTCTGACCCGCAGATAATGCAGTCGACACCGGCACATCCTCCGCCAACATGCCATCGACAGTAGCTCGGAGTGCGCCGTCGGAGAGCGCCAACTCGACGTGGTGCCATCCGTCGTCAAAGTCGGGCGTGGCGTTGAGGGACAGGTCGAGCCGGGCGTTCTGCCACAGCACCTCCAGCGAACCCGACTTCTGGCTGACCTTCAGCTCGTCGCCATAGGAAACCGACGTTTTCCGTGACTTACCTACCCAGAACTCGACAGTCAGTTGGTCGCCGCCGAACAGGGGTTGCGTTTCCGTTTTTCCAGGTGTTTCCCAGTGGGAAAGCGGCCGATCGGACGCGACCTCATCCGCATAGCCGCCGGCCAACGCGACTCCGATCCACAACCACATGAACACCTCACGCGCATCATACGCGGGGGCCGGTGGATCAGAGCACCGCCGCCTGAGCGGGCGATCCTGGACTCCGGACGCATGCGATACGATGCATCATGCATGGTCCGGAGTCTCCTTGCTGTCGATCTGGTTCTCATTAGCGTTCGCGCAGCCCTCGACGCTGCCCACCGACCACCTCGACGTGCCGGAATCGGTAGAGCTGCGGACCGCCGCGATCCCCTGGGCCGGCGGGACCCACCATCGGGTCGAGCAGCGCGCTCACGGATTGCGGATCGACGGCAGCCCTCTCCTCATCGCGGCGGCGCCAGATGGCCGGGTGGTGCGAACACATGGAGAGCCGGTTCGGGATGTGCCCTCTCCAACCCCGACCATCACCGCCGACAGCGCCGCACAGGTGGCCGAGTCGATCCTGGCAAGGGTGAGCGCCGGCAGGCTCTGGGAGCCCAAGAAGGAGCTCGTCTTCGTGTTGGCGGACGGGGAGTTGAAGCTCGCATGGGCGGTCGACGTCGGCGGGATCAGTCCGCTGCGGACAGCGAGGTTCTGGATAGACGCGCACACGGGCGACCTGCTGGACGGCGGAGTCACGAGTCACCAGGCCCGAGGGAATATCTACCCCTTCAACCCGGAGAACTCCGAGGTCGAAGTGGTGGAGCTTCCGAACCTCGAGTCCGACCAGGCGCTCTCGGGCGCCTATTGCGCGGCGATGTCCTGCGACGCATGGGGCCAACAGCCCTGTGAGAGCTGGAGTCGCGGCGCCGCGCCGGACGCCGATGGCGACTACCTCCCCTCTCCGGATCCGGCGTCCATGGACGACCCCTTTGCCGAGGTTCAGACGTACTTCCACGTCGACAGGATCGCGGCGTATGTCGACGCCAATCAGGGCTTCCGGCTGGCAGAACCCGTAGAGACGGTCACGAATTTTCCGTTGAACAACGCCAGCTACCTCGACCTGGACGGAGATGGAACCCCGGAGCTGGCGTTTGGTCAGGACCCCGAGACCGGTCTCGACTACGCATACGACGCCGACGTGATCTACCACGAGTTCGGTCACGCGATCATTGCCGACCTGGCTCCGGCGATTGTGCTCATGACAGCCGACGAATACGGCACAAAGTGGGTCGGTGGCGCCGCGCACGAGGGCACGGCGGATGTCTGGGCGATGGTGATGGGTGCCGGCCCCGAGGTCGGAGAGTATGCCGGGCCTCGCGACCTGGACCCCGACCGAACCTGTCCAGACGACTTGCGCGGCGAGACGCACCTGGACGGAATCGTGCTCGGTGCCTTCGCGTGGAACCTCATCGACGACCCCGCCGTCGGCCCGGATGTGACGGCCGACCTGTTCTATGGGGCCAATCCCTACTGGGGGCCCGACCTCGACTGGCCGCTGATCGGCACCTCGATCCTCGACAGCGCCGCCGATCTGCTCGGCGCGAGCGTCATCGACCAGAGCACCCACGACGCCATCGCCGGCCATCTCGAGGACTCGAACATCCTCGACTGCGGGCGGGTGATCGATATTGGCGGCGGAGAGACCTACGACATCGTGCTCAACTCCATCGGTTTGGGGTCGCACTACGACAGGCTGCCAGCTGGAACCGGGTTCTCCGTGGATGTTCCCGAGAATGCGACCTCACTGCGCTTCGAGATCCTCGGTGTGGACAACAAGAAGGTGGGGTGGACGCTGTACGGCCGCAGCGGCAAACACGTCGAGCACCGACTCGAGGGACTGTTCGCTTCGGATGACTGGCCGGTGGCCGACACGTACGACTGGGAGATGGATGGAAAGAAGAAGGCGGTGATCGAGCTTCTGATCGACAGCGATCCGCCGCTGGTGCCTGGTGAGGTTCAGTACTTCGCATTGTCGAGTCGCAACCTGGGCGAGCAGACGCCCGGTCAGTGGGAATTCGCTCACATCACGTTCAGCGCCACAGTCACAGCTCCGGAGAATGTCGACCCTGATCCGGGCGAGAAGGGTGAGGGTGAGGAGCGGGGTGGGTGCGGCTGCAGCGGAGCGAGCCACGGACCGGTCTGGTCGTGGTTGGCGCTTCTCGTCGTGGCGGCCAGTCGCCGACGGTCGCTGCCGGGTTCCTAGGCCGGCTTCTCCGCGACGATCCTCCAGTTCAGATCCGCGATCTTCGCCTTCTCAGCCTGCGTCCACGCCTCGCCGCCGCGCTGGAGGAGGTCCAGGGATTCCTCCACCCACGGATCCAGGACACGCACCGCCTCCAGAGCTCGGATCACGCGTCGCCCCCGGCGGATGAGATCCCGCTTCTGCTGGGCGATCGGCCAGGCCTCGCTCTTCGACGGCGCGGAGAGCACGATGGTGAAGCCCGCTCTCTCCAGGGCAGCGCAGACATCGGCTGGATACATCGAGTGGGTGGCCGCGAGAGTCGGCAGGAAGAGCCGGTGGAGCGCGGTGTGTTCGGCGTCATTCCAGTCGAAGTGAGGCGTGAGCAAGTACTCCGAACAGGCGTATCGGGCGCCGGGTTTGAGGACGCGGAACATCTCGCGGGCGTGGTCGTCGAGCTCGTGCTTCTTGAAGAACGGCCACACCGCCTGAAAGGAGAAGCAGCCGTCGAAGGTCTCGGATTCGTAGGCGAGGGGCTCGTGGTGGTTGCCGACCTTGAAGTGGAGACGGTCGCTCATTGTGCAGGCATCGGCCCAGGAAATGGCGCTCTCGATCTGGTCAGGATCGATGTTGTAGCCCGACACCTGGCCGCCGGTGAGGGTGGCGAAGTGGTGGGAGATCCGCCCGCGTCCGCAGCCCATGTCGAGCAGATGGCTCTGGCGCGGCGCTTTCAGATCGAGGGCCGCCAGGACGGCGACCTCGCAGCGAAGCTGGTTTCCGAACAGACCCTCGCTCTCGTCGAGCTGCGGCGGGATGTAGAGCTTCTCGAGATCGAAGACCGAGAGCAGGTTGTTGAGGACCTTGTAGTAGGCGGCCACCGCCCGCGTCTCGTCCTCGGTCTGGGTCTCTTCGCCGTCCTGCATCTGCTGGAAGAACCGATAGGCGTCGATGCAGGCCTGCTTGTCCTCCTCGGGCAACGCCGCGAGTCGACGCATGCCAGTGAGGGCGGTCTTGATTCGATACCAGCGTTTGTTGGGCGATGGGGAGGTCGTAGCTTGGGCGTTCACGGGGCTCTCCGTTGATGGGCGTGCACTAGGATGTCATGGGTCGCGGTCGCCGGGACCCAACAGGAGGTAAAGCCCTGGCCGACCGCGCCGAAATTCGCACCCTGCTGATTGTCGATCTCGTCGACAGCACCTCCCTCGTGGAGCAGCTCGGGGACCGGCGGGCGGCGGAGATCATGCGCGCCTTCGACCGCAGCGCGCGCGATCTCCTCGAAGAGCACGGGGGCCGGGAGATCGACAAGACCGACGGCTTCCTCCTCCTGTTCGACCTGCCGCTGCCGGCCTTCCGCTATGCCCTGGCCCTGCACGCCGCCCTCGATGCGCTCTCCGCCGAGGCCGACATGCGAGTGGCCGTGCGCGCCGGAATCCACATGGGCGAGGTCCGGCTCCACGAGAACACCGCCACCGATGTGGCCCGTGGCGCCAAGCCGCTGGAGGTGGAGGGCCTCGCCAAGCCCATCGCCGCTCGGTTGATGAGCCTGGCGCTCGCCGGACAGACGCTGACCAATGGCGTCACGGTGGAAGTCGTCCGCCGGGCGGTGGTCGGTGAGGGCCACGACGACTGGATCTTCCGCTCCCACGGGGCCTATCAGGTCAAGGGCGTCACCGAGCCGATGGAGGTCTGGGAGGTCGGACTCCCCCACTCTCCGCTGCGCGCGCCCCTTGCTACGGGCAAAGCCTGGCCCGTTCGCTCGCCGCTGCCGCGTCGTGTGGCCGTCGTAGCGGGCGTCCTGTTGGGCGTGATCTTGGCGCTCTTCACCCTTGTCTACTGGTTTACGGCCTCGAGGGAGACCGTCGCGGTCTACTCCTTCTACGCCCTCGATCATCGGGACGGCGGCTGGGATGTGCTCGGCGAGCCGGTGGATCTCGACGACGGCTTCGGGCCCTACGTGCGCCTGGTCGAGGTCACGCACCGGGGCGGCGGCGTCGTGCGCATCGCTGGCATCACCTCCACCGGACACCCGCGGGAAATCTTTACGGCCCCGCCCATCGAACCCGAGTACCACGGGCCCTTTCACCCGCTCGAGCTGGCCGATCACGAGTATGTCAAGGAGTTCATCGACGGGCTCACGACCCTCGTTCAGGTCCGGGACGACAACGGGATCATTGCGCGGATCGACTACCGCAACAGCAACGGGGACACCCGGATCATCGACGCCGTCACCGCTACCGACGACGGATTCACCCATCGCCTGACCGGGCAGTACGGGGCCGAGGAGCCGATACCGGAGCTCACCCACGACCACGACTGGGCCAGCTATGAGGAGACGGTGGACGCGCAGGGCTGGCGCGCCACCCTCGAGGGAGGCGTCGGCCACCGACACGTCTACGCCCGAGACGCGCGCCATCGAATCACCAAGAGGTCGGTCGAGGACGCATCGGGGACGGCTGTGCGCGAATCGTTTGGTTTCACCCGGTCCGGCTTCCTGTCCCCCTCCGGCCCGCGCATGTCCTGGGCAGCTCACGGCATGGCGGCGATCGCGACCACTTGGGACGACGAGGAGAACCCGTTCCTGCCGACCTCGACCACCTACTTGGGTCTGAACGGCGAGCCCGCTCCGCTGGAGGGCCATTGTGCAAGTCAGACCTGGCGCTATGACGACGCGGGCAGGACCATCGAGAGCGCCTGTCTGGACGCAGAGGGCGAACCCCTGCACGTCCTCGACGGCTGCACGGCGATGCGGTGGCAGTACGCGGAAGGGAACCGGGAAACCCGCTGCACAGATCTGAAAGGGAATGCGGTCGCCGGACCCGGGGGCTGGGCCTCCCGCGCCGAGAACGCGGACGCCGAGGGCCGGGTCATCGAGACCGTCTACCGGGACGCCAAGGGTGCGCCCGCAGCAGACGCGGACGGCATCCACCGCGCCCAATGGACCCGCGATTCGGGTGGAATGATCACGCGATACGGCCCGTTCACCGGTATCGACGACGCGCCGCGCCAGTGGGGTCCGGACAGCTGGGGCGTGCGCCTCGAGCTCGGCGTGCGAGGCGAAGTCAACGCGGAGTTCAACCTCGGTCCCGACGGTAGACCTCTTGCTGGACCCGCTGGGACCGCCCTCCGACGCCTGCGCTTCGACGACGCCGGGCACGTCATCGCCGTCCGCGAATACGATGCCGACGGCGCCGAGCTCATCAACAGCCAAGGCTTCCACGAGAGCCGCATCGACTACGACGAGAACGGCCGCGCCACGCGCCTGTCCTGGTACGACACCCAGGGGAATCCAACGCCACAGGCGCAGGGGGCTTCAATCGCCGAAATCGATCACGATTCCGACGGGAACGTCACCTCACTCAGCTGTTTCGACGAGGATAAGCAGCCGATTCTCTGCCCGTGGCACGGGTGGACGGAGGTTCCCGACGACGAACAACAGCGCGCCTGGTGTCACCGCATCGAGATGACGTGGGGAGAGCTCCAAAGCGAAACCCGGACCTGCATAGGCGTCGACGGCAAGCCCCAGCCCAGCGCTGAGGGGTGGACTCGCATCGAGCGCATCCCCGATGTCGGGCCCACCGGAAAGGAGACGCGCTTCCTCGACGACGAGGGCCGCCCCGTCGACAGCGTGCACGGCTACGCCACCGTGATCCGCGAACACGACGGCATCGGCCGCGAGCGGTCGGTCACCTGGGAGAACGCAGCTGGCGAGCGTGTCCGTCACCCCACGAGCGGCTGTTTCGAGATCCGGAACACCTACACCACCTTCACCCATACCCAACACTGCCTGGGCCGAGACGGCGCGCCGATGTTGTGGGCCGACCGGGGCTGCATGGTCACGACAATGGTCCGCAACGCCGCCCGCGAGTGGATCGAGGCCCGGTGCGAGGACGGCGAGGGCCAGCTCATGCAACGACCCGGGCAGGTCGCCTTGACCAAACGCCGTCTCGGCCCCCGCGGAGAGGTCCTCGAGCACCTCAACCTGGGGCCGGACGGGAAGCTCAGCCAAGAAGTCGAAAACGCGCGGACCGTATACGAGGTCGACCCTGCTGGCCGGCCCATCGAGCTCCGCCAGTACCTGGATAGCGGGGAGTTGGCGCTTGCGCAGACGCGCGAGTACGACTCCGCGGGACGCACCATCCAAACGCGCACTGTCGCGGGCGACGGTACCCTTTCGCCCGGGCAGACCTACGCCGAGGTGCGACGCACCTACGATCCCCAGGGCCGGATCCTCACCGAGGCCTTCTTCGACGTCGACGGACAGCCGTGGACTGAAGCGGGACGGCCCCACCGCATCCACATCAGCTACGACGGCCGCAACGAGACGGCGCGATTCTTCGACGCGCACGGGCGACCCGCCACCTACGACGGCTGTTTCGTCTCCGAGAAGACCTTTGACCTGCGGGGCCACGTGGTGCGCGACGCGTGCGGGAATGCGGACGGAGACCTGATGGTGGTGGAGAAAATGGCGGGGGCCGCGGAAGTGCTCACAGAGCGGGATCGGCTGGGCCGGGAGACGGGGCGGCGGTTCATCGGTGCAGACGGGGCGGCCCACGTGACACCACAGGGATATCATCGGTTCGAGCTGGTGTTAAACGCCGTCGGTCTCGAGACCGAGTTGACGTTCTATGGGCCGGACGGAGAGCTGGCAGTGCTACGGGGGCCGGTTGGCGACGGCCGCGACATTCGGTGGGCACCGGGAACCTGGGCGCGCCGGACGCACAAATACGACGCCCAGTGGAGGCCGACGGAGATCCGGTATTTCGGGGCCGACGGGTCTCCGGCACTGGGGTCACAGGGGTGGTCCTGGAACGTCATCGTCCATGACATCTGGGGGCATCCGGTGCGGACAGCCTGGTTTGGGGTGGACGGAGTTCCGAACGCCGACAGTCACGGGTGTGTGGCGCGGACCCGGGCCTTCGAGTCGGACGGAACGGTGATCAGCGAGGCGTGCGAGACCGGGAAGTGAGACTTCGCATCCCGAGCTCCAGTCCGGCTTTCCAGGCCGGGTTTCAGCCGCCAACGCCACTGCGGGCGGAGGCGTGGCGTCTGGCCCCGCTGCATCCAGATCTGGCCGAGCTGGACTTCGCGGCCTGGCGCAGCTGTCGCGAGCGCCTGGTGGAGGAGCTGCAGTGGAACGGATGGCCGGGCCCGACGTTCAGCCTGGCCGACAACATCGCGGATCTGGCGAAACACTTTGGGGAGTTCGAGCGGCGTGAGGCCTATGCGTACTCAGTGTTCGGGCCGGAGATCTGCCTGGGATGCGTGTACATCGAGCCGTTCGGGGATGGGGCCCAGCTGGCGTTCTGGGTGATCGATGCAGCTTTGCCGATCGAGGGGGAGGTGGTGGAGCGGGTGCTGGATTGGCTGGAGAGCTGGCCGATCGAGCGGGTCGTGGTGCCGGTGCGGGCGTCGAATCGGCGGGGCCGGGATCTGCTGGAACGGTTGGGCATGGAACCGGTGCCGGGTCCGGAGGAACACCTCAGCTACGGTAGGATCTCTGCGGCCGGGCCAGGAGATTTCGGATGAGAGAGCGACGATGCGCAGCACGCGCCCTGGTTCGTTGTCTGCTTGGCCTGACAGGGACTGGCGTTCTCGGACCTACGGTGGCGGTGGCCCAGGAGGTCGAGACCGTCTACCAGGCCGGGCACACCCGCATCTACGCGACAGCCTTCAGTCCGGATGGGCAATACCTGCTCACAGGTGGCTTCGATGCTGCAAAATTGTGGGATTTCTCGAGTGGAAAGCTCATCCGCACTCACGCCGGTCACAACCACATGATCCAGGCGGTTGCGTTCACTCGGGATGGGAAGCGTTTCGCGACGGTCAGCAGAGACGAGACGGCCATCATCTGGGAGACCGAGACGGGAAGGGTCTTGCATACGCTGGCCCTGGGTGGGTTCGCCAATGCGGGCGCATTCAATCCGGATGGGAGCCTCCTGCTCACGGGGGATGCAGCATCGGCGAAGATCTGGGATACCCAGACCGGCAGACTCCTCCGAACCATCGGGCAGAGCTACTCCCAGCCGAGTGGGAGCAATGACGATTGCCTTGGAAAGTGGGGCCGCGCCGCCGACTTCAGCCCCGACGGGTCGCAGGTCGTGGTCGCCTGCATGGGGACGCTCGGGGGGATCTATGACGCCCAGACCGGCGCCCGGATCGCAGAGCTGGAGGACACCGGTGAGGCCGAGTTCCTGGTCTATGGACCCAACGGCGACTACATCGCGGGTGCTGTGAAATTGGATTCGGGGGAGTACCGCTGGCCCCTGTTGCTCTGGGACGCAGAAACGGGCACCAAGGCGCGATTGATGGGCCTGGCCGACGACTCGGACACTGACGGGGCCAAGCCCGAGTCGATCGCGTTCAGCCCCGATGGCATCACCATCATCACCGGCAGCCAGGAAGAGACCGCGAAGATCTACGCCATCAGCCTGGGTGATCTGATCAATGAGCTTCCCCTGTCCGACCCGGTGGAGGCCGTCGCCTACAGCCCGGACGGCAAGCACGTGGTGACCGGTGCGGGAGGCGAGATCACCGTCTGGGACTGGATGACCGGGGAGGCGCTTCGGAAGATCGGCGAAGAGAAGGTCGACTACACCGTTCGGGCCATCGATTTCAGCCCCGACATGAAGTACCTGTACACCGGAAGCGAGCAGAACACGGCCCATATGTGGGACCTTGGATCCGGCCGATTGGTGAGGTCCTTCACCGGTCATAAGGGTTTCATCAGCAGCGTGGACGTGAGCCCCGACGGCAAACATCTGCTCACGACAAGTGCAGACGACACGGCCGCTTTGTGGGTCGTAGAGACGGGAGAGCAAGAGCGCGATTTCTATGGGGCGGGAGGCTCCAGCGCCCCGGATATCATTGCCGCACAATACAGCCCCGACGGGAACTACATCGCCTTTGCCCACCGCGACAAGACGGCGTCTCTGTTCAGCGTCGTATCTGGATCGACGACGCGAACGTATGAGGGTCACACGGACCGCTTGATCGACGTGGCGTGGAGCCCCGACAGCAAGCGAATCGCGACGAGCAGCGCCGACAACACGGTCATCATCTGGGAGGTCTCCAGCCAGAAGGCCCTGCATACCCTGACTTCAGAACACGACGTGTTCGCCCTCGATTTCAGCCCGGACGGCCGGTACGTGGCCACCGCTGGGGAGGACGACACGACCAAGCTCTGGGACGCGAACAGCGGTCGCCTGGTGCGAACCTACAAGCGTGGCGACGACCCGGTCATGGAGGTCGGATTCAGTCCGGATGGGAAGCATCTGCTCACGAGTCACTGGGACGGGGCGGTGGTCAAGTGGGAGGTGAGCAGCGGGAAAGAGGTCTTTTCGAAGCGGACGCCCGACAATGCGCATCAGGTGAATTTCAGCCCGGACGGAAAGTACTTCGCGACCGCATGGGGAAGCGGCAAGATCTGGGACGCAGCGACCAATACCGAGATCGCGAGCCTGGCCTCGACGGGGGACGACAACTACGTGATCTCGACCCCGGCTGGCTACTACACGGCCTCCAAGGGGGCCATGGAGGTCATTCACTTCGCAAAGGGCCTGAAGGCCTACGACTTCGAGAACTTCGACCTCATCTTCAACCGTCCAGACAAGGTCGTGCAGCAGCTGGGCATGGCCGACGATGGCGTGGTTCAGATCTACAAGAAGGCCTTCGAGAAGCGGCTGAAGAAGATGGGGTTTGCCGAAGACGAGCTCAGCACCGACATGCATGTGCCCGAGATCGAGATTGTCAGTGACCTGTCTACCTTCGAGACCGACGAGGATTCATACACCTTCACCGTGAGCATCACGGACTCGAAATACAAGCTCGACCGTATCAATCTCTATGTGAATGACGTGCCGGTCTACGGGGTGAAGGGCATGTCGCTCCGAGCCAAAGGGGTCTCCGAAACGACCCGGGAGATTGCGGTCCAGCTCTCGGCCGGTGCCAACAAGATCCAGGTCTCGGCCCACAACGAAAAGGCGGCGGAGAGTCTGAAGGAGACCCTCGACATCAACTGCACGAAAGAGGCCGAGAAACCCGATCTCTACGTCCTGGCAATCGGGGTCAGCGAGTATCAACAGGACAAGTTCAACCTGGTCTATGCCGCAAAAGATGCCGAGGATCTCACCGCGCTGTTCGCCGACAAGACGGACCTGTACGGCCAGATCCACACCCGCGTCATCACCGACAAGGAGGCCACGACCCAGAACATCAAGAAGGCCAAGGAGTTCCTGATGGACTCTGGTGTCGACGACCAAGTCATCCTGTTCGTGGCGGGTCACGGCCTGGTGAGTGACGAGCTCGATTACTATTTTGCGACGCACGATATCGACTTCCTCGACCCCGCTGCGGCGGGTCTTCCCTACGAGGAGATCGAGGACCTGGTGGACGGGATCCCGGCCCGCAAGAAGTTGGTGCTGATGGACACCTGCCACTCCGGTGAAATCGAGAAGGAGGAGGTCCAGCTCGCGAAGGTCGACGATGTCAGTGTGAGCGTGCGCTCGTTCCGCGGCCTCGGCATCGTGCCGAAGCTCGGTGCGGTGAGGACCAACGATCTGCTCAAAGAGCTGTTCAGCGATCTGCGGCGTGGAACCGGGGCGATGGTGATCACGTCCTCGAGCGGGAGCGAGTACTCCTTCGAGAACGACGAGTTCAAGAATGGCGTCTTTACCTACGCGATCATCGACGGCCTCGAGAACGGCACCGCCGGCGCAGCGGGAGCCATCACGATCTCGGCGATGGAGTCCCACGTCAGCGACCGCGTGAGAGTCCTCACGAATGGCGCCCAGAACCCGACCATGCGACGCGAAAACCTAGAGTACGACTTCGTTATCTACTGACGACTTCTCTCGGAGATGCCAGCTCCGGACCCCGCCTCCGGAGTTTCGGCGCAACCGGACTACTCGTCGCAGGCTCGGAGGGGCCTCCGGACGCGGTCACGTGGAGCAATGACAGGGCGACCAGACCGTAGAAGCTCAGCTGAAACGTCAGCACGACGCGCTGGCCAAAGCCCTCCATGTCCAACGCCGGGAACACCCCAAACGCCGCCACGATCGCCGCCACACTGAGTCCACCGAGCGCCAGGGCCAGGGTGCGCGCCCAGGGAAGGCGCGGATCCGAGCCGAAGCGCCGGGCCATCGCGAATGGGGCTCCAATGGTCGCGACCGCGCTCGGCAGCACATTGAGCACATGGATCGCCCCCGCGAACGTCGTCGGCCGACAGTTCGCGTCACACGGGAAGAGCCCGCCGATCACCAACGCGACACCAAACAATGCCACCAGTCGCGGGCCCCACGGGTGGCGGGCCGAGTCCCCTACCTGGTGGTGCACCGCCCAGGCGAGAGCGAAGACGAGGAGGCCATCGAGAATCAACACTCCTTGCAACGCGCCGGCCGTTGGCAACCCGCTCTGACCGAGCTCGGAGATGTGGTCTCGAACCGGCGAGTAGCCATCGAGCTGGAATCCCAACAACAGGGTGACGATCGGGTAGGCCACGATGGCGATCAGGGTGGCGATGGCGAGCGTGCTGGCGAGGGTCCTCTGGGACATCTCATTCCTCCATTGCAAGGGATTGAATCAGGGAACGCACTGCGCGCTTGCCGGGTGCGAGGCCGACGGCGTGTAGGGCGCTGACCCCCAGGATCAGCGACAGAATCAACGCGGCTCGATCGCCCCGGGGGATGCCGCCCAGCCCGTCGTCCACGGCACCGGTCAAGTCCTCGAGGGACGCGGACCAGGCCCTGGCGACGACCTCGTTCAACCCGGGATCGGTTCGCGCCTCGCAGAGAAGCTCGAGGTCCAGCCACAGCCCGGAGTCAGTGCCGCGTTCCAACAGGGCACTCACTTTCTGGGAGAGGGTCGCCGCAGACAGCCCGCCCAGCGCCACCCGCCGCTGCTCACCGGAATGCGTGGCGGCGAAGCGGACGAGGTCGTGCTTCTTGGGAAAGTGGTTGGAGATGGCCCCCATGCTCACCCCAGCCTCGGAGGCGATGTCCCGGAGGGTCGTCGCGAAGGTCCCCTTTCGCCGGGCGACGCGAACGGCTGCCGACAGCAGCTCGAGTCGGCGGCGGTTCATGTACTCCGAGTCACGTCGCGGCATGTTGCTCCTTTAGAAAACGGGCGCTTGTTTTTTTTATTAACGACGCGGGCAGGGACGAGCAAGGAGATTCGAGTCCGGCTCCCGAGGTAGCATTGGCGGCATGGAAGAAGACGACCCGAAGACGACCCCCTGGCACTCGCAGAACTGCCCGCGCCACGAACAAGACCCCGAGGCCTGGTCGAGAGCCTGCAGAGAGCTCGTCGAGGGATTGCTGAAGCAGCGAGGCAACCGCCGCATGGGCGACTTCAGCCGAACCAAGATGGTGTGCACAGCGTGCCGTTTCCCGTTCGTCTACCGCACTGGCTACTACCACCTCGGGTCGGATGCAGACGTCGAGAACTTCTGCCGGTGCGGGAACCCCTCGTGTCGCCACGCGTGGTCGGAGTGGGCCTGACCCTCTTCGACCGGCTCACCTCGCGAGCACTCTCGCTGCTCGGGCTGGACTTCGACATCTCCTTCGAACAGGAGCCCTTCCACGCGATCACACAGACGCTCACGCTAGGCTCACGGCCAGCACCTGAGCAGATCGACGACTTGAAGGCACTCGGGATCACCCATGTCGTCAGCTGTCTTCCGGAGAGTGAGCGGCAGTCGGTGGCCTTCCTCGGCGACGACTTCGAGACCCTCTTCCTACCGCTGCGGGACGGCATCCACGAAGACATCGGCGCTCTGTTTCCGGAGTTCTTCGAGTTCGTGACCAGCGCCGGACAGGGAAGGGTCCTGGTCCACTGCGAGGTCGGCGTCAGCCGGTCGGCAACCCTGGTCACCGCCCACCTGATGAAGACAGATCGAATCCGCTTCTACGAGGCCTACCACCAGGTCCGCACCCGCCGCGCCCAGGTCCTGCCCAACGTCGGTTTCGCCTCTCAGCTACAGCGGTTCGAGCGCACCCTGATTCCAGAGCCACGGAGTGACGGGTACACCTCCCTCACCCGTTATCTGAAGGAGGTGTGCAACGTACCCGTCGAGATCGAGGTGCTCCAGGACCTCCTGGAGCTCCACGAGTACGACGCGCTGCCGGCGATCCGCGCCATCTTCGGCGACGAGGTGCCACGGGTCATTCAGGGAGTCCGTCTGTGAAGCCCTGCACGCGAATCTCCTCCCCATCGGCGTAACACCAAAGAAGCCCACTACCCTCACGCCTCACAGTCGCGTGCTCGAACACAGGGCAATCCCGTTGTCGAGATCATCGGAGCCGCCCTCACACCGATAGACCACATGGTGCGCCTGGACCCGGAGACTGCGATGGTCGCAACGGGGGTTCTGGCAGGTGTGCCCATCGCGGTCCACCACCCGACCAAAGCCCCTCCGCGCCTCGATCCGCACATTGTCTACGAACCAACGAGCCGCTTCGACCTGAATAATCGGCACATGAACCGCAGCTGGAACCCCAGGTTTCGGCAACGGTCCACCGAGGGCTACAGTATTTGTCGCCCCTGCATACATCGCAAAAACCTGCGCCGACCCCACCACCTCGGCCCGAACAATCGCAGCGCGAAGCTCAACAACCGGAACCCGCCGCGCCAGCTGGAGCCAGTCGTCGACCGTCGTCTCCTCGGCGATATCGGCCACCAGCTGCAGCCGCCCAGGTCCATGCCCGCCTCGAAAGCCGCGGCCAACGCCGGATGCAGCTCGAAGCAGTCCACCAGGTGGGCATACCGCTGCAGCGTGCGAAGCGACATGCCCACCGACTTCGCCAGCTCGCGCAGCGAATCAAAGCCCATCATCCACACCCAGTCGTGATCCCGAATCTCCGCGTACAGCTGACCGAGCTCGACAATACGCAGGCGCCGTTCCGCCTTCAGCGCCTCCAGCCGGGTCAGGGCCCGCTCCAACGACACCGGATCGGTCCACTCTCCGATCAGCTCAGTTGCCGGATCGGCCTCGGTCCACTCGGGAACCTCAACCAGCTCTAGCGCCGGAGGTGTCTCGCGCGCGGTCTGCATCGGGACCAATGATCGTCATACTCGGACCGAGGTTTCCGTCGCGCTCCCACCACGGCAGACTCCCATCGAGGACCTGCTCCAACCAGGCCGCCTCCCCCACCCTGTCAGTCTCGCGAGGTGCCCGGACCGCCTTGGAGAGCGGGAGCTGTCCCGTGCACACCGCTGCCATGATCCGGGGAAGATCCGCCTCGGTCAATCGAATCAGCTGACCCAGCCAAGAGGCTCCCCAGTCCACGTGCTCGATGCAGAACGACCGAAAGGTCGGGAAGCCCAGCGGTGCGAGGTCACGACCCTTGATCCAGGCCAACAGGCGGGCCATCCGCAGGTCCAGGGCGCGGCCCGAATTCGCAAGGAGTTCGAGCCGAGACCGTAACATCGTAGCGCGCTCACGCTCGCGCTGGGACCTCTCGAGCCCGGAGTCGGGTAACCAGTTTGCACTTGTGTTTCTCATGCCGTGAGTCTAACCCTCACCGTGAGCGTGAGGCGGACAAAACATGTCCGAAAACCGGAAGGTCAGATCGCCTTGAAGTAGGTCACATCCACCTCCGGGATCCACAACCACCGCGCGGGAACGATGCCACACGCCGCCAGGTCTCCGTCCGGGCAGAGCCGCTTCCCAAAGTGGTCGCGACCGATCTCGAACGCGTCCTCCTCTTCCAGAAACGGCTTCGTGTAGATCAGGCTGTCGATCGCGTAGGCCCCGACCCACAGATCCGACGGGTGCGAGGCCCCGATCTTGCCCATCGAGGTCGTGGCCATGAAGTGGAGTCGGTATGGCTTCGAGATCCCCTTCCGGCTCATCTCCAGGCGGGTGATCAGACGGCCGTCGGGGGACATCGCCTTCGACGCCACCGATTCGTCCGTCGCCTCATAGGTGACGGGCCCCGCGGCCTTGGCGTCGACACTGTTGAAGCGCCGGTTCACGAAACGATAGGCCGCCGACGAGTTGTAGAAATCCAGGTAGAAGGTCTCGGCATACCGATCGTCACTCAGCCTCTGTCTCGCGTGGATGCTGATGTAGGTGTTGCGGGCCAGAGAGACGTTTCCGAGCAAGGGGAGGTCTTTTCGGTGGTTGAAGGTGCCAATGCTGACGACGGCTCTTCCCGAGCGCTTGGGCAGCTCGAAGGGCTCACGGTCGTAGGGCTCCATGATCTGGGCGATGTGTTCCCAGGGGGCGATGAAATCCAGCTGGAGCAGAGGCGCGCGCTGAAGCGTGATCTGCTTCTTCATGCCCGGGATGGGCTTGGTGCCGCAGACGTTGTCCTGCGGCCAGGGGCTCTTGTCTGGCATCGAAGTCGAAGGCTACCTCACCAGCCTGCACCGCTACAGTATTTGTCGCCCCTGCGCGCCGGACCTTGGCTGTTCATTCGAGCGGGCCGGCGACAACAAACGCCGCCCAGCTTCCGGGACGCCCCTCGAGGTGCTCCTCGCGGTTGCGCTCCAACATTGCAAGCTGGGCTTCCCGCACTGCGTCGCCCGGAGAAATGGGCTTCCGCCGGTGAAGGACCCGCGTATAGAAGTCGGCCATGAGCTGTGAGGTCTCCGCATCCGGAACGCTCCACAGGCTCATCACCAGGTGCTCAACGCCAGCCGCGGCGAACGCCCTACGCAGCCCGAGAACACCCTCACCAGCGCGAACGACACCGAGGCCGGTCTCGCAGGCAGACAGGACCACGAGCTCGGTGCCCCGGAGGTCGATAGAGCTCAGCTCCTCAGCCGTGAGGATCCCGTCGTAGGGGTCGAGCGGGTCGTGTTCTCCGTTCACGCCGGCCAGCACAACGCCGGACAGGAGCATGGGGTTGAAGCCGACGACGCTCTGGCCCTCAAGCGCGACGGAGGCCTTACAATTTTCGTCAGCAAAGAAGCCGTGGGTTGCCAGGTGCACGACGCGATGTCCAGGCATGCCCACCAACACTTTCGCCTCCGTCGCCGACGCGCCTCGGAGGACCGTCGCATCACTTAGGGTGCCGAGCAAATCGAGTCGGCTCTCACGGATGTCGAGGGCGGTCTGCAGGAGAGGACGCGCCTCGGTCGGATTGTCCAGCGAGAGGTGCAGCTCGCCTAGCTGGCTGAGGCTCGACGCCACTGAGGGGTGGTCGGGGCCGTACGCCTCTCGCCTGATGGAAAGGGCACGCTCATACTGCACCTTCGCGCCAATCTTGTCACCTTCGCGCACCATCAGGAGGCCGAGGGTGTTGAGATGGTGGGCGACATGAGGATGGTGCACGCCCTTCGACGCCTCTACAATGGCGAGACCTCGCTCGAGAATCGGTCGCGCCCCGGCGAAGTCGCCCTCTCCGATCGACAGCAGGCCGAGGTTGTTCAAGTCGACCGCCACCGACGGGTGATTCGGGCCAAGCGCGTCCGTGGTGATGGCGAGACTGCGCTCGAACAGGGGTCGGGCACGCGCATAGTCGCCCTGTTTTCGGAATTGACTGCCGAGATTGTTGAGTGCCGTGGCCACCAAGTGATGATCCGAGCCGAGCGCCTCCTCCCAGATCGCCAGGGCGCGTTCGAACAGAGGGCGAGCGCCGTCGTCGTCGCCCTGCATCGCGAGCAACCCGGCAAGATTGTTGAGGCTGTGGGCCACCTCCGGGTGCTCTGGGCCCAGCGCCTCTGTATTGATTGCGAGCGCGCGCTCATACGCAGGCCGGGCGTTGGCATAGTCGCCCAAGGCTTCTTGAGCGGCGGCAAGTCCCATGAGGCTCACGGCCACCTTGGGGTGCTTCGGTCCCAAGGCCTCTTCGCGGATACGCAAGCATCGCTTGAAGAGACTCTCGGCGCCGGAATGGTCGCCCTCCTGTCTCATCAGGAAGCCAAGGTTGTGCAGGGCCGTGGCCACTTTGGGGTGCCCTGACCCAAACAGCTCCTCCCGGAGCTCCAGGTTGCGCTCAAGCGTGCGTCTCGCGGCGGCGTAGTCCCCTTGCGCTTTCAGAAGCAACCCAAGGCTGTTCAGGCTGTTTGCGACGCTCGGATGATTCGGCCCAAGCGCCGCCTCCCTGATCCCAAGGCCCCGCTCATACATCCCCCTCGCGCCCGCGTAGTCACCCTGTGACTTCAGCACGCCAGCGAGGTTGTTAAGGATGCCAGCGACTTCGTAGTGGTCTGGCCCACGAATCTCCTCCAAAATCGTCAGCGCCCGCTCGAGCAGAGCCCGTGCCTGGGTAAATTCGCCTTGGCGTTCGAGCAACATTGCGAGGTTGTTCAGGTTCGTCGCTACGAGCGGATGCTTTGGGCCAAACGTCGCTTCCCGAATCGCAAGAGTGCGTTCGTACAAGGACCTTGCCGTCGCGAAGTGGCCCTGCGACTTGAACAGAGATGCGAGGCTGTTCAGGGACTCGGCCACCAACGTGTGGTCCGGACCCAGCTCAGCCTCCCGGATGGCGAGGCTGCGCTCGAAGAGCCCCTGCGCACCTTCGTTATCACGCTGTGCTCTGAGCAACTCGCCCAGATGTAGCAGACTCGAGGCCACATCGGGGTGGTTCTTGCCGAGGGCTTGCTCCCGGATCGCGAGTGCCCTCTCGTACAGAGGACGGGCGGCGACGTAGTCGCGCTCGGAGTTGTAGGCCGACGCGAGTCCCATGAGACTCTCGGCGACGAGTGGGTCATCGGGGCCCAGCACCTCCTCGTTGATGGCCAGCGAACGTTCGTACAGGACCCGCGCCTCTGCGTAGTTCCGCTGCTTCTTCAACAGGTTTGCTACCACGTGGCTGCCCTCCGCAACATCAACGTGTTGAGCGCCGAGCACGCGCTCTCGTATGTCCAGCATCTGCCGGGCCAGGGGCAGGCCTCCGTCGTAGTCTCCGGCCTTGTAGAGTCTGATGGCTTCTGCCTGCAGGGCATCCGCCTCGGCGAGAAGCGCCTCCGGCTCCTCGGCCTGCGCCACAATCGCCACCGCCGCCACGCCCAGCCAGCTCACCACGCCTCCGACAGTCACGATACCCGCAAGGTCGCAACGCAACGAGCGGGGTGACCTACCAGGCCAGGAACGACACCTGCGGGAGCTCGCCACGGGGACGGCTACGGGAGCTGGAGTCAGGCAGCTGGGCATCAGTCAGCGCACCGGTGATGTTTCAGTTGTCTCTACTTCGGGCGGTACAGGAGGCGCCCGCTAGCTTGCCTGCAGTGAGGCATGCATGCGGCGCTGGATCGGATATCTGCTGATATGCCCATTTGTGGTCCCGGTGGTGCTGTTGACCCTGTTCTGCAACTGGGGTCGAAGCCCATCGCTCGGCGCGCACAACCTGCTGGGTATCTGGCGTTCGGCCGACGGTGCGGAGCTACAGTTCGGCGTCATCTTGCCCAGAAACGGGGCCTCCGGCTGTGGCTACGCGACGATCGCGAGCGGCATGGGGCCAGATCCGAGCTGGGTGGGTCAGGTCTACATCACTCAAACCGTCGCCGACGTGCGGCCGGTTGTCTTCTTTGTAGAGGGAAATGAGGGCGAATGGGAGGTGCAGCTGCAGTCCCGCGGGGACGGCTTCCGAGAGTTGCCCACCTGGCCGCGTCCGGTCCCTGGCTTTGAGGGACAGACCACGCGACGCTTCGACGGCGAGCTGGTCGAACTGGCGACCGGCCGCGTGTTCCGCCGGGTCGCCGACTTCGGTCCGACCCAAGCCCGATGAGCCCGCTGCCATGCCCGGAATGGGCCCGGTTCCGCAGACGTGTTCCGTGTCTGCGTCAATCCGGAGGCTGGAGCGTATGACGAGGACGCCGACGGTGTATCCTGGCGGCATGAAGATCTGGGGAATCGACTGGAGCGGGGCCAAGGCGGCCGGGAAGAAGGTCTGGATAGCCGATGCCACCTGTCGCAAAGGCCAGCTGACCATCAACACGGTCGTACAGGCCGCCAGCAAGGAAGGCATCGGCGCCAAGACAGCCGACGAGGTACTCGACAAGCTCGTGGCGACGCTCAGCGGTCCAGATGCACCCGATTGGGTGGGGATCGACTGCGCCTTCTCATTGCCCCAAGAGACCATGAAACGCCTGAAGCCCGACACCTGGGAGGGGCTGATCGCAGCCGTAGGCCCGGACTATGAGACCCCGACCGAACTTCGGAATGCGTGTCGCGAGGACTTGAAGGAAGGCGCCAAGGAAGAGAAGCGTGACATCGATATCGCCGCACTCACGGCCTGGTCGCCCTACAACCTGCGAATGGTCGCGCAGACGTTCCACGGCATGCGGCTTCTGCATCGGTTGCGGGAGGGCCGCGTGGCTTCCATTCTGCCGTTTGACGCGGTGAGCAACGAAAAGCCGAATGTCCTCGAGATCTGCCCCGGCACCAGCCTCGAGGCCGCTGGGCTCTCTGGTATTCGTTACAAGGCTGGGTCCAGGAAGACGAATCCGGGTCGTCACCGAGCTCGGGAAATTGTCATGGGACGCATTTCGAAGGTGTGGGATGTCCACATCAGTGCCGACCTCTACCAACTAGCGGTCAATGACACCGAGGGGGACGCCGTAGACGCCATTCTTGCGGCGATTTCGACAGCATTTGATGCGGCCCTCAAGACTCCCGAATGGCACGCCCAAACCAGGGCCAAGACATCCGAGATGAAGCTCCGGGGCGAGGGATGGGTGTACTCCGATCCCTGGGACCCCACCAGAACGGCAAGCTGAACAGTATTTGTCGCCCCCGCAGGTGCATGTTTCAGTTGTCTCAACTCCGTGCGGTATGGGAGGCGGCTTGGGATAAGGTCGGACCATGCATGAATACGACCTCGTCTCCGTCCAAGATGCCCGCAACCGCGTTGCGCCCGTCGGAGGTGACGAAGCCGCCGACGCCCTCGTCGCCCTGGGCTTCACCGAGGTCTCCGGCCTCGGACGGCACAGCGCCATGACCGAAGCCGTGGACCAGCTCATTGCCATGGTCGAGGGGCTCGGCGAAGAGCTGATGGCCGAGATGCTGGCCTTGCGCGGAACGGTCGCAAACAAGAAGAGCGACCGTCCCCCGCCCACCGATCTCTTCCTCCGCTCGCCCGACGGGACAGCGTTTGCCTGCGTGAGCGGCGAGGACAACGATCTCTCCTGTGAGCTGGAGACGACCCTGGCCAACGGCGCCTGCGTCGTCACCTTCGAGCGCAACAAATTCTACGAGACCAACCGCGAAGCCCGCGCGCTCATGGTCTCCTGGCCCGAGGGCGGGTGGCATTCGCGGCCGGCCCCCGCGCGCGACCTCCCGGAGCTGGTTCGCCTGCACGCCGAGCACGTCACCGAGGCCTCGAAGCTGGAGGGCAGCCCGCCAATCGGCCATCAAGACGCCGACGATCTCGTGTTGACCCGGCGAAACAGCCAACGGGTCACGACCAACCGGGACAACTGGAGGGCCATTGACACCCCGGAGCCGTTCGCCGACTGGGCCAGCGGCAACGCTGAGGAGCTTGAACGCGACCCAGATCTCCTGCATCCCGTCCTCGGGGCGATCGCGGCGATTTTCGACACGGAAGGCGAAGACCGCAAGCGCCAGCAGTGCGTCGCGCGGGTGCCCATCGACGCCCTCCGCTCGTCGCCGGTGAAGGAGACGGAGCGTGAGGGAACCATCGGGTTGTGGCGCCACTGGACCGACGCCGAGCACAACGATGCGATCTATCAACGGCGACAGCTGGATCGGGGCGAGTGGCCGCGGCCGGAGGCGGAGATGATGCCGATCTTCGCGCGGTACTTCGAGACGGTGGCGGAGGCGCAGGGACAGTCGCCGCTGTCTCCCGATGACCTGGAGGCGTCGCTGGCGCGGGTTCGCGCTGCGTTCTCACCGGGCGAGGGCTCGCACGGCGTGCTGCTCATGGAGATTGAGGGCGGGCTGCGAGCGCTCGGTCAGTCCCAGGGTATCAATGGACCGGGTGTTCGAGGACCCCGCGGTGGTTGCTAACCACGACTGATGCACTTCTCGTAGTCCTCTACGCAGCGTCGATTTGCTCTTTTCTCCTCCTCTCCGCACTTCTTTCCATCTGCCGCAGCCGCCCTGATTCGGCGTTGCGTGTTCGCGGTGGACAGGTTCTGGTTCGCTTCCGCCATCATCTGTTCTTCAAGCTCGGCCATGTAATCCATCGAGGTGGCAACGCACTCGTTGGCCATTTCGGTTGCAAAGGAAGTGCAATTCCATTTGTCGTCCTCACACTGGGATTTTCGGGCTGCAGCTGCCGCAGCTAGCGACTTGCGTCCCGCTTCTGCGACGCGGCTCCGTTCCGCCTCCTGGGCTTCGGCCTCTCTGTCAGCACGCTCGACGGCCGCCGCAGCTCTGCTGGCCTCGTCCTTTTCTTGCTGAACCAACGCATCTGAAACGCATGCGCCCAGGGTGTGCATGTCTGCGCCAGACTCGGTTTCACTGAAACCCTCGGGACACCGTACGGTCCCAACGCACGCTCCCTGAATACCGTCGGGACCCGGTCGTGTCGGATGCCAGACCTGCCCGGGCCAACAGCAGCGGATCCCGGCATCGGCTTGCTCCATGCCCTCGGCGCAGACGCACTCCTCTGCCATCACCACCATGGACCGCGGGCACGTCTCTGGTTCGCCAATACACGCGCCGCTGGCCCATGCCTGACCCGGCCAACAACAATGGCCACCGTTGACTTCCAGCCCATCGACACAGCCAGCCCAAGCAGCACTCCCTTTGGAGCCATCGGGCATGACCAGAAACGCCTGAAATCCCCCGATCACCAAGATCAACAGGACACACGCGAGGACGACCAAGGACGCGGCCCCAGCGACCAAGGGAACCCAGCTCCTCCGAGGTGCGTCAGGCTCGATCTCGGCCGTCTCCATGGAACCAGTGACGCTCGGCAACTCCAGCTTGGTCCGTCCCTTATTGGGTTGAGTGTCGGACACTTTGGAAACTGGACGACCGGATTGGACATCGGAAATGGCCTTCGCCAAGGCCTCGGAAGATGCAAAGCGCGCCGCCGGGTCCTTGGAGAGGGAACGCCCTACGAGCTCGGCGACCGGTTCAGATACGCCGGCTTCTACCAGGTCCGGCAGCGGCTTGGACACATGCGCGAACATCATCTGCATGTCGGAAGGCGCCGGTTCATTGGGCTTCAGATACGGGTGGTATCCGAGCAGCAGTTCGCACAGGGTCATGCCAAGCGCATACACATCGGAGCGCTCCGATGGCTTGCCGCCCTCACAGACCTCGGGGGCCATGTAGGCGGGGGTGCCCGGCACGACCCCTTGCTGGGTGAGCTTGGTGTTTCGATTCGCCTCGTCGACGGCCCGGGCGATTCCGAAGTCGAGGACCTTGATCTGGTCTTTGGTGGTCAGGAACAGGTTCGCGGGCTTCAGATCGCGGTGCACAATGCCAGCGGCGTGGGCTGCGGCGACCCCTTCGGCCGCTGCACCGATCCACACCAGTGCGGTCTCCTCGCGGATCTGACCGGCCTCGAGGCGCTCCTCGAGTGTCTTGCCGGCGAGTAGTTCGAGCTCCATGACCAGGCGACCCTGCTCATTCCGGACCCCAAAGAACCGCACGATATTGGGGTGCTGCAGGGTCTCGAGGATGCGGGCTTCCTCGGCGAAACGCTTCGCGAATTGCCCGCGACGAGCCAGCTCGGGATGCACGATCTTGATGGCCCGCACGATGGTTCGATCGACGTTGTTTTCGCCCCGATAGACGACGGCCATGCCCCCTTCGCCGATGCATTCCGTGAGGTGGAATCCCACCACCTCGGAACCGACCAGGCTCTCCACATCAAATGAGTCTGACATTCCCCACTTCGCCTTGGCGGCCACCATATCAAAGCGCCCCCGAACGCTGTTTCGCGCCCTCGGACCGATCCATGGAGTTGTCCTCTCGTGTCAAACCGTCACGTTCGCGTGAGCAGGCCGGACCGTGCCCGATTTCGCCTCCAGGGGATGTTCAAATCGTCTCGCCTTCGGGCGGCACAGGAGGCGCCCGCTAGCTTGCCTGGAGTGAGCCAGCATGCGGCGCTGGATCGGATATCTGCTGACCTGCCCCTTCGTACTCAACCAGCCGGACCCGATACCCAGACGCGAATCACCTCGCCGTCCGCGTAACGCCAGACAAGCTCACGCCTCTCACGGCTCACGGTCGCGTGCCCCGGGTGAACAATGCGCAGGTGACAGCTCGAACACAGCGTAATCCCGTTGTCCAGGTCATCCGATCCGCCCTCACAGCGGTAGATCACATGGTGAGCGTGAACCCGAAGGCTGCGATGGTCGCATCGGGGGTTCTGACAGGTGTGCCCATCGCGGTCCACCACCCGGCCAAAGCCCCGCCGCGGCTCGATTCGGACATTATCGACGAACCAGCGGGCCGCCTCGACCTGAACAACCGGCACATGAACCGCCGCCGGAACCACAGCCTTTGGAGCCGGGCCAGCAAGGGCTACAGTATTTGTCGCCCCCTCATACATCGCAAAAACCTGAGCGGACCCAACCGCCTCGGCCCGAATAATCGCAGCGCGAAGCTCGACAACCGGAACCCGTCGCGCCAGGGCCAGCCAGTCGTCGACCGTCGTCTCCTCGGCGATGTCGGCAACCAGCTGCAGCCGCCCGAGATCCATGCCGCCCTCGAACGCCGCCGCCAGCGCCGGATGCAATTCGAAGCAGTCCACCAGGTGTGCGTACCGCTGCATCGTGCGAAGGGAGAGCCCCACCGACCGCACCATCTCGCGCAGGGAGTCGAAGCCCATCATCCACACCCAGTGATGGTCCCGAATCTCGGCATAGAGTTGGCCGAGCTCGACAATGCGCAGCCGCCGCTCGGCCTTGAGCTCGTCCAGCCGTAGCATCGACTCCTCCAACGATGATGGATCTGCCCACTGTCCCAACAGCTCTGTCGCCGGATCGGGCTCCGTCCACTCCGGAACCTCGACCCGCTCGGGAGCGGGAGGCGTCTCGCGCGCGGTCTCCAGGATCTCGGCGGGAGTCCTCTCCTGCTCCCAGCACTCCCGCACGAAGGCATCGGCCGCGTCATCGGCCACTGGTCGGCCCAGGATGAGCCGCGCCCGGTCGCGAGCCTCACAGATCAGCGCCACATCTGGACCGATGATCGTCAAGCTCGGCCCGTGGTTCTTGTCACGTTTCCACCAGGGAAGATCGCCCTCGAGGACCCGCTCGAGCCAGGCCGCCTCCCCTGCCCTTTCGGTGTCGCGAGGGGCGCGGACCGCCTTGGACAGCGGCAGCTGTCCCCTGCACACCGCCGCCTTGACCTGGGGAAGATCGGCCTCGGTCAAGCGGATCAACTGACCGAGCCAGGACGCGCCCCAGTCCACGTGTTCGATGCAGAAGGACCGAAACGTCGGGAAGCCCAGCGGCGCCAGGTCGCGGCTCTTGATCCAGGCCAGCAGGCGGGCCATGCGCAGGTCGAGGGCGCGGCCCGAATTGGCCAGGAGTTCGAACCGCGACCGTAACAGTATCGCAAGCTCACGCTCTCGCACGGACCTGTCACGTTCGGAGGTGGGTACCCAGTTTGACAGTGCGCTTTTCATGCCGTGAGTCTAACCGTAACAAGGAGCTTGAGGCGGACAGAACGTGACCGGTTTTGGGGTCGCATGACACCGCCCGCCACATCTGTCAGTCCGGGTTGCCCAAGTCCTTTGGGGGCGCATCCCGCCATCCAAACGCGTATACCTGAAGATGGGTTCTCCAAGCCCAGATGGCGGCCTTCGTCACGCCCGCCACCGTAGCGACGTGTGAGTCCGACTTCTTCCCCAACATCGCTTCGATCTCGGCCGTGAACCAAGCTGGCCGGCTCTTCCCAACCTGACGATACGGGGCGATCGCCAACTTTCTGCGTGCATCCCTGACCTTGTGGACCGTGACGCTAGCCTCACGCGCGATGTCGGTATCGGGGGTCGTGCCGAGCTGGGCGATTCTGGCGTCTGTCAGCCTGTGCCCCCGCCCGCGCGCAGGGATGCCCAGCCGCTTCCTCCATTCCCAGACAGCCTGCCGGCCCACACCGGCACGAACTGCTACGGCCTTGTCCGTGAGCAATCCCAGCAGTGCTCGAATCTCCCGCCTCTGCCAGGGCATCGGTGCCGCGGCGCGCACCCCAAGTCGCCGACACCAGCTGTACACCTGCCGCGAGGGCACACCAGCCAGCTGGGCGATGGACTTGTCGGGCTCCTTCCCGAAGCGTGACCGAACCGCCGGCGTGAGCCAGGGTGGCAGTAGATGCGATTGCTCGCCCAGCTCCGTCAGCGCTTGGTCGATTGCCTTCCAATTGGGTGGTTGTCGCGGTCCACGGGACGGTTCAGAATGCCAAGTTGCATGCGACACGCAGTGGCCTCAGAGGTTGTGACACCGGCGATCGTGGCGATCTCGCCATCTGATCGATCGCCTAGCAACGCCTCGATTTCCGTTGTCAGCCAGACTGGCGGGACACGGAGCCGCGCACGCCATGCTTCGACCTCAGCAGGCTCGACCTCTGCGTGGACTGCGAGCGCGGCATCGTCGAGCTGGTTCATGAGCTCACGGATTTCACCCGTCAGCCATGTCGGCAGGTACGGCGGTGCAACGGCGTCGCGCGCTTGTCGCGCCCGCTCGATGGTCTTTTGATCTACCCCTAGGCGGACCGCGAGAGTCGCATCATCAAACGCCTGTGGCAACTGGGCCCAGTCGATACGGATTGGGCAGCTCGGGAGGTCCCGCGTGGTGCGGGCGTTCTTAACGGTGCTGGGAAACACTCCGACTCATGCCGCGAGATCGATGTCTGGGCACAGCCCCAGCTCGGGATGTTCTCCCAATCGATGCGACGCGGTCGGTAGGCGCCCCCGAACGCGGCGATCTTCCGGCGGCGTCTTGCCCGGTTGACCGTCCTCGTGTTGACCCCCAAGCGCCTCGCGATGGCCGAATCCGCTTCTCTGCCCAGCGGCTGCGCATCCCAATCGATCCCTGACGCCGCACCTCGGCGCGCTGGGGGTATCTCACGACTTCGTCGCTCTGACGTGACCTTGGCAGTCGATACCCCGAGCTCCTGGGCGATGGCGTTGTCAGTCCGCTGTCCGAGACCGATCGTCTCCCAATCGATGGGCGCTCGAGATTGTGTGTTGGGCGGCGGCACACCAAGCCGATCCCTGGCTTTCTCCACAGCCTTGACGCTGACTCGTAGGCGGCGCGCGACATCACGGTCAGTGGCTTGTCCAAGATCGGTTTGCCTGGGCCAGTCGATGGCCGTGTTGTGGGATGGGATCCCGCGCTCGCGTCGCTTGATCGCGACCAGCTCCGGGAGCACACCATCCGCGCAGATGCCCGGGCGGTCACGCCAATTCCTGATCGACGCTTTGGACACGCCACTTCGCAGCGCAACGACGGTGTCGGGCTGCCGGCCCATCAGGTCTTGAATCTCTGGTGTCAGCCAATGCGGCGTGGCGGCTGGTTCTACTGCCATCTGAATCGCTGTTGGAGGACGGAGGCAAGTGTACCCTTGTCGGTTTGCCTGGGACGCACGGTACTGCTAAAGTGCCCTTAGTAGTGGCTAATTCCTGGGGAGGGACGCCGCCATGACCCCAACCTAACGACATCGACTCGGTTCCCGTCGCAGACGGTTGAACCCCAAGAATCGCGCAAAAGGCGGAAATCCAAGGGCCTTAGTTGTCCGCCGACGCCGCTGCCCTTTTAGCCTGCTCGTTCTGATCCGAGGTCGCTGTGTCTCATTCCCTCCTCTCCCTGTCCTTTGCCGCCTGCGCAATGCTCTGTGCCGCAACCACCGCGCACGCCCAGGTCGTGAATCCCGACTTCAATACCGATCTCTCCGGGTGGACGATCTCCGAGCACGCCGGCACGATCGCGCCCGGAGCGGTGACCTGGGCCGCCGGTGTCGCACTCATCGAGGAGGGAGACTCCCAGCTGATCTTCCTCGAGCAGTCCTTCGCATTGCCCCTGCACCCGTCGACGCTGTCATTCGATCTGGCGCTGGTTCCGGGGCTGGACACTACCGACAGCTTCTTCCCGGACGTGTTCGAGGCCTACTTGGTCGACGCCGACCGCAACACCATCGTCGGGTCTTGGCAGATCCCCGACGCGGGAGCGTTCTTCACCCTGCGCGAGGACGGGTCTTCGGAGCTGGCACCGGGCGCGAACTTCGACGGGCTCACGGTCTCCGTCGACGTGTCGCTGCTTCAGTCGGGACAGATGGTGACCCTGGTCATCGGGCTGCTCGGGGCCGACAACGACAGCGCTTCGGCGGTTCGCGTCGACGGCATCGCCCTCACCTCCGCGAACCTGCCGCCCATCGCCGACGCGGGAGACGATCTCGCCGTCGCCTGTGATGCCTCCACGTTCACCCTCGATGGCACCCGCTCTTACGACGTGCACGGCGACGGGATCACCGCCGTGTGGACCGACGATCTGCTCGCGGTGCTGGGTACATCTTTCACCCAGGACATCGAGCCGCCCCATGTCGTCGGGGTCCGTGACTACACGCTCACGGTGACCGACGACTTGGGGCTGGTGGCCTTCGACACGGTGGAGGTGACGGTCTTCGACGGCGAGGCGCCGGTGGCTCCGGTGGGCCCGTTTCCGTTCGGGGTGGACGAGGCGGGGACGTGTGCGGGGGTGGTTCCCGACCTGACCGGGGGCATTTCTCCGACGGACAACTGCGGGCCGCTGAGTGTCACCCAGGACATGCCGGTGGGGACGCCGCTGGCGTTCGGGGTCCTCACTCCGGTGGTTCTGACGACGACGGATGCCGGTGGGAACACGGCGGAGACGACGATCGAGGTCGCTCTGGTGGACCCCGACCTGAGCTGTGGCGTTGGAGGAGACACCTCTCATACCGGGCTGATTGTGGGCCTCGACACGAGCGATACCAGCGACACCAGCGACACGAGTTCCGGGCAGGGAACGGGAGACACCGGTCCAGCGGTTGGGGGAACCGGGGATACCGGGCCGAAGGAAACCGCGGACACGGGGCCGCCAGTGGGTGGCGACACGGGACCCGACTCCGGGCCGGACACCGGACCACTCGTTCTCATCGACACTGCGGGAGATACCGGAACGCCGATCGTGATCATCGACACCTCCGGGGACACCGGACCGCCGGTTGGGGGGATCGATACTTCCCAAGACACGAATGCGCCGCAGGACACGTCGGGAGACACCGACACGGACACGACGCCTGCGGATACCGACACGGACACGGATGCCGACTCCGATGCCGACACGGACTCGGACACCGACAGCGATGTCGATGCCGACATCGACACCGACACCGACGGTCTGAACGGGCAGCAGGGCGGCAATGCCGACAAGGATGGCGGGTCGTGTGGGTGCTCGACCGGTCCTTCGGGCGGATCGGGACTGGTGCTGGCGGCGCTGTCGCTGTGGGCGATCGGGCGGCGTCGACGCGGGGCCGGCGTCCTGGCGTTCGTCTTGTTGGCACTGGCGGCCGCGTCTCCGGCGGTTGCGCAGACACCCATCAACTTCGGCGACAACGTCGTCGGTTCCATGGACGTCGTCGGCGACATCGACGTGTACGCATTCACGGCGACGCCCGGCCAGCGCATCTATGTGGGCGGAGACGGTCAGGCGGCGAGATACCGGGTCATCGACGACTACGGGCGGGTGCTGCGAGATGGCGAGCTGATCGACTGGGCCTTCTGGGCGTGCTCCGGAGACTGCTCCCGCGACCCCGACTCGATGACGCTCATGGGTGGCGACTACACGCTGGAGGTCTACAACGGCGCTGTAGGCTGGAACTATACGGTCTACGTCGACAACGCGCCCATCATCGACCTGGGGAACGCCCCACTCGGGGCCGACGTGGTCGGCGGCATTGCGACCGCGGGAGGCGTCGACAAATACACGGTGGTGGTCCAGGCGGACACCTACCTGACCGGGACCGCAGTCTCCCCTCTGAACCCGGGGGCGTGGAGGTTGCTCGACGAGAAGGAGCAAGTGCTCGTCGACGAGCTCGCAGACGCCGACTTCGGCCCGATCCGCCTGGTTGGCGGCACCTATACGCTGTTGCTGGAGAACAAGGCGAACCAACTCGGCGCGTATACCTTCCGGCTCACGACCTTGAGCACCCCGGGTCCCCAACAAACGGCGATGGGCGGCAACCTGGTCGGTCTTGCGGCCAACAACAGCGCGCGAGATCGGTGGGAGTTCTCGGCAGCGGCGGGTCAGACGCTGTTCGTCGATGTCGTGAGCGGCTCATCCTCGGACACCTGGACGCTCTTCGACCCCCTCGGCAACCCCGTCGACTCCGGGAGCAATGGCGATGACGGTGCCGGGCCCTGGCCGCTCTCGACCGGGACCTGGGCGCTGGAGGTCGCACCCGCCTCAGGATCGGTGGACGACTACCAGATCCGCCTCGTCGACGTGCCAACAACCGGGGTGGAGCCCATCGTGCTGGGGGTCCCGATGGCGCCCTACAACACGCTGTTCGGTCAGGCGATGGACTACACCTTCACGGCGGCTCCCGGGCAGCAGGTCCGCGTCCAAAGCCTCTTCTCCCCGCCGGATGTCACGTGGTCGCTCACCAGCGCTTCTGGGCGGATCTACGATCTGGTCGGCACGACACCCGATCGGGTCTCCCTGGTCGGCGGCGACTACACGCTGACGGCCTCGCCCAACGTCGCCCGTCCTGGGGACAGCTGGAACGAGCTCGCGCCGGCGGACGACACCATCGTGCCCACCGTGCTCGACACCACCCACGTGGGCTCCGAGGCGGCCGGGAACACCCAGTACGTTTTCTCCGCCCCGGCGGGACAGCTCATCGACATCGATCTGCGCGGGTTCGACGACTACACGCTCTACGACTCCCTGGACCGGATCATCTTCCAGGACAACTTCGATCAGTCCGGCATTGCGCTGATGGGAGGCACCTATCGGCTGGAGTTCATCGACGGCAGCTGGGACTTCGACCTGGACTCCGCAGGCACCAGTGTCTGGGTTCCGCAGGGTGCGCCCATCTCCACGGGCGTCGAGGTGTCGGGCACCCTCGCGGCGGGCGTCGACGACTACTACAGCCTCGATCTACTGGCTCCGGCCACGGTCTTCTTCGACATCCACCAGGGCGACTTCAGCCTGAAGTGGGAGGTCATCGATCCCGCCGGTCAACCGGTGTTCGAGCTGGACGGAACGGGAGCGACCTCGGATGTGCAGGGGCCGTTCGTCCTCGACACGGGCGTCTACAGCGTGCGCATGCACTCCCCGAGCGGGCAGGCCGACGCCTACGCGATTCAGGTGGAGGACGTCTCCTACACCCTCGACACGCCCATCGTCCTCGATCAGGCGTACCCCGACACCGTCGCCGTACCCGGCGAAGTCCGCGACTATACCCTCGATCTCCTCGCCCCAACCGACGTGTTCCTGGAGCTGGATCCCGGCGGACAGAGCGTGTTGTTCACCATGGTGGACGGCGTGGGCGAGCCGGTCTTCTCGACGGAACAGAGCAGTGCCTTTGGCGAGGGACCCTTCCGCCTGGACGCCGGGACCTACGTCATCACCGCCGACCCGAAGTACAACTGGATGCCGGCCTATTCCCTGACGGCGCACGAAGTCACCGACCGCATCGAACCGATCTCGGTGGGAGACTCGGTCGCGACCGTGTTCGACATGGCGGGCCAGGAGGTGACCTACACGTTCAGCCCAACCGCCGGGCAGCGCGTGTTCTTCGATGTCACAACCGGCGCCACGGCCGACTGGACCCTGACCAGCCCGGAGGGTCTGGAGCTCTCAACCGGCTCGATGGGCTCGGACGCCAATGACCTCGGTCCCTTCGGTCTGAGCGCTGGAACCTGGGAGCTGGTCGTCCAGCCCCTCGACGTGGCACCCGATCCGGCGCCCACTCCGATCTCCCTCGACACCCTGGTCGCCGGGTCCTTCACCACTCCTGGCGAACAGCTCACCTTCGAACTCGATCTCGCGGACTGGACCCTGGTCGACCTCCACAGCACGACCGATCCCGACGTCACCTGGACCCTCGACGATCCCGTTGGAGAGCCGATCTTCGCCTCCGCCGACATGGGCACCTACTTCGGTCGGCTGTGGCTGGCGCCGGGAACCCACACCTTGACGGTCTGGGCGACTGCCGGCGATCTGGTGCCGTATTCGTTCATCGCCCAGGAGGTCGTGGACGTCTCCCGGCCACTGGACTTCTTCGAGCTCGTCGACGAGTCCATCGCCCACGTCGGCCAGCAGCGGCAGTACGTGCTGACGGTCCCAGAGGAGAGCGACAGCATTCAGCACCACGCCATCGCCGTCGATCCGTCCTTCGACTGGTGGCTCATCGACGAGGTCGGGGAGCGCGTCGAGGGCATGACCTTCGACCTGTCCACGCCGCTGGCCCCCGGCGCCTACATGCTGGTCGTGGACGAGCCGGACATCGCACCCCTCACCTTCGAATTCAAGATGCGGGAGGGCCGGCCCGACGACCGATTCTTCTACTACACCCTCCGCGGCGTGCCCGGTCTCGGCTCGCCCAATCCGAACGTCAAGAAGGGCACCTACCGGTTCGAGGGGGACGTCTACAACGTCACCGGAGAGAGCGGCATCGCTGGAACCCTGTACGCCGACGGCCTGTTGGTGGCCCCCGACGGAGACCTCGTCACCGGTGGCGTCTTCTTCAACGTCGACAAGATCGACGTCGAGACCGGCGCCTTCACGACGCTGCCCACCGTGAGCCTGTCCTACCACGTGCTCATGGACCCCTCGAACACCAAGTTCTGGGTCTCGCCCTACCTGACCGAGGTCCCGTTCGTGCCCTTCGGGCCCGGCGTCAACCGCACCGTTACTGGCGACGAGAACGACGTGGATTCCCTGGCTTTCGACCGGGACGGCCAGGCCTATTACATCCGCGGCAACAGCTTCGGAACCATCGACCTCAACACGTTCGTCGCCACGCGCCTGGCGACCGGATTGTCCGGAGCCCACAGCATCTCCTTCGATCCGCATACCGACACCATGCTGATGTTCGGAGACGACCTCGTCAGCCAGATCGACCTCGAGACCGGCGCAGTCACCGCGCAGCTCCAGGTGCCGGGAATGTCCTTCGACCAGGGCTCCGCCGACGGATTCGGGCACGCCTTCGTGGCGTCGGGAACCGGCCACATCGTCATGGTGGACTACGCGGAGACCGGCGTCGTCGACGCTCCCGGCAACGCCGTGCACGTCGACTTCCTGGACGACAACATGGACGACATCGCCCCCATGGCCTGGCTCGGCAGCGGCTGCAGCTCGGCATCGCCGGTGGTCGTGAACACCCCCGACTACGGCGCCGTGCTCCCCACCGGCCAGGAGATCGTCGTCAGCGGCACCTACATCCCCGACAACCCCCTCGGGTCGCTCTCAGGCGTCCTCATCGACGGAGTTCCCGCCACCGGGATCGACGCCGCCGGGAACTTTTTCGGCGTACATACCGTACAAACGGGCGACTACTTCGTGCACATCGAGTGGTGGGACCGGTGCGGACAGGGCGACTACTACCTGCCCATCAGCGGAGGAGGAGACGTCGTGGGCAGCCAGCCCTCGCTCACCGACGCCGTCAACACCCACATCACCGGCCACTTCTCCAAGACCACCTGGGTCCCCGGCTCCACCCAGCTCCGCGCCCGGGTCTCCGCCGAGAACACCAGCGACGACGGCCTCGTTGGTCCCCTCTACATGGCCATCGGAGCCCAGCTCGAACCCGACGTCGTCTTCGCCAACGCCATCGGCCAGACCGTCGAAGGCTTGCCCTACATCGAGATCCTCGGCACCGGAATCACCCTCGATCCCGGCGAGAGCACCCCGGTCCACGATCTGATCTTCCACGACCCGAACCGAAGCCTGGTGCGCTTCGACCCCCAGTGGCTCGCCACCGGAAACCGCGCCCCGCGTTTCACCAGCGCCCCGACCACCCGAATCGTCGCCGGTCAGCCCTGGCTCTACGACGCCAACGCCATCGACGACGACGGCCACCCCGTCACCTTCGCCCTGGACTACGGACCGGTCGGCATGACCCTGTTCGCCAACGACGGCGTCACCTCCTGGACCCCCGCGATCGGAGATGTCGGCGTCTATCCAGTCCAGATCTCCGTCACCGACGGCTACGGAGGCACCGCCATCCAGCAGTTCGTGCTCACCGTCGACGCCGGCGCCACCAACACCCCGCCCGTGTTCGCATCGGCTCCCGTCACCCAGATCGACGTCGGAACCTCGCTGAACTACCTCGCCCAGGCCGTCGACTCCGACGGAGACGCCATCCAGTACACCCTCGACCTCGCCCCGGCGGGAATGGTCGTCGACCTCGTCTCCGGCGCCGTCACCTGGGCCGTCACCGCACCCGGCGTGCATCCCATCGAGCTCCGCGCCGACGACGGCCGCGGCGGATCTGCCGTCCAGGCCTGGAGCCTGACCGTTGGCGTCGTCGCCGCGAATCCCAGCGGACCGATCCTCACCACCGCCCCACCGTTGGTCGCGGCGGTGGACGATCTGTACTTCTACCAGCCCGTCGCCTACGACCCCGACGGTGACCCGTTGACCTGGAGCATCCTCCTCGGCCCCGCCGCCATGGCGCAGAACCCAAGTACCGGGCAGATCTTGTGGACGCCCACCGTCGCCGACATCGGAACCGTACCTGTCACCATGGAGGTCTCCGACGGAATGGGGGCCTTCGTCCAGCAGTCCTGGGACATCACCGTCGGCGCCAGCCCCTTGAACCGCGCCCCCGTGTTCTCCACCGTGCCGCCGGTCGCCGCCCTCGTCGGCCAGCCGTGGCAGTACCCCGCCATCGCCGTCGATCCGGAGGGAGACACGGTCACCTACGCCCTGGCTGTTGCGCCCGTTGGAGCGCTTGTCGATTCGGGTACGGGTGTCATCGACTGGACGCCTGGGCTTCCCGACGTCGGCTTGGCGACCCTCACTGTGGAGGCCAGCGACACCCTCGGGAACACAAGTACGCAGGGCTTCTTCGTCGATGTCCGAGACGTGAATAGCGCACCGGTCGTGTTGTCCGGAGCCCCTGCGCCCGTCGTGGTCGGGGAGCTCTTCCAGCACCAGGTGGTCGCAACTGACGCCGACGGTGATGCGCTCGCGTACGCGCTCGTCTCGGGGCCGGCTGGGGTGACGGTGGATGCCCTGACGGGACAGGTGTCGTGGCTGACCACGGTGGCCGACGCCGGGAGCCATCCGGTTCAGGTGTCGGTGACGGACCCCTATGGTGGGTCGGCTGTGGACAGCTGGAGCCTCGATGTGGTGTTCGACACGACGCTGCCGGAGGTGGAGATCTTCCCGAACTGGGATCCGGCTTGTATTGGGGAGGCGGTGCGGATCTGCGTGAATGCCTCGGATGACATTGCGGTGGTCGGGCAGACGCTGGCTGCTGATCTGGTGGACCTGCCCCTGGATGCCATGGGGTGTGCGGACTTTGTCGGGGCGGCTCCGGCGGTGGTGTCGCTCGATGCGACGGCGACTGATGGGGGTGGGAACGTCGGGGTCGCCGGGCTTGGGTTGACGGTGCTGGATTGCTCTGATCCGCTCGGTTTGCCACCGGAGATCGTGTTGTTCAGTCCGGAGGACGGCTCCAGAGTGGCGGCACCGACCGAGATTCTCGCCACAGCCAACCTCGATCCGGGGGCGACCTTGGTGAGTTGGACGGCGATTTCGTACCCCAACGGCGGCGCTCCGGCGGATGCGACGGCCCTCGGGTCTGGGAACGGGGCGCTTCCTGCCTCCCTTGGGTTGTTTGACCCGACGCTGAGTGAGAACGGCCTCTATACGCTGGAAATCGAGATCCTGGACTCGTTCGGTCGGACTGCGAGGTCGGTGACGACGATGTTGGTGGACGGGCAGATGAAGCTGGGCAGCTATGACGTCGCTTTCGTGGATGCCGAGTGGTCGACGTCGATCACGTCAATGCAGATGGTCCGGAGCTACTCCACGCTTCGGAAGGACAAAGTTGGCGACTTTGGGTACGGCTGGGAGCTGAACATCGTCGATGTCGAGGTGCAGACCAATGGGCCTCTCGGTGAGGGGGGATGGAGTCAGGAGGCCTGTGGCGAAGGGGCTCTGTTTGTGCCCATATGCACGACAAGCACCAGTCCACACATCGTGGTGGTGAAATGGGCGGGCGGAGGGATCGACACCTTCGACCTCAATCCAGCCGAGGGGAGCAGCTGGTTCCCGGTGATTGCACCGGTGGCATACAAGGCGCGTCCAGGAACATTTTCGACCCTGCAAGCGGTGCCCGGCGAAGACAGCATTGTCTTCTTGGGTGATGGCAACTTGTACACCACGCTAGCCGGCACGACGTTGTTCTCACCGACTCGCTTCCTTCTCCAGGACACCGACCAGACGGTCTACCTGATCGACGTCGATGATGGTTTGGTGACCACGACCGATCGCAATGGCAACGAGACCAGGTTCGGACCGGACGGCATAGACCCCGATATCGGTGCGGGGATTGTGTTCGCGCGCGACGGAGCCGCTCGAATCACCAACATGGGACTGGCTGATGGCGGCGATATCGGGTTTGGCTACGATGCAATGGGACGACTATCGGCGGTGACGAATCAGGTGGGAGAAACTCAGATCTTCGACTACGAGGATCATCTTCTGGTCGGCTTCGGTGGAGCGGGAGAACCACACTATGCCATCACCTACGACGCGGAAGGGCGGGTCGTCACAGTGTCAGATCCAAGCGGCGTCACGGAGCAGTTTGCTTCTGATCTCATCAGCTGGACAGAAACAGTAGTCGGGCCTGATCCCGGGTTGAGCGTGGAGACAACCTACAACGCCGATGGGCTGGCCGCGGAGCTAACCACCAGGTGGGATGGCCAGGAAACACACGAATTCCGGACATACAACGACAACGACCAGGTCGCAAGCATCATCGACGCCGAGGGGGGGCACCGGACATTCGAGTATGACACCAGCGGGCGGCTTCTTCTCGAGATCGACCCAGATGACACGGACTACAGCCATTTCTACGACCCCGATGGAAACGTCCTATGGCAAATGACAGGCCAAAACGGACCTCAGTTCACATATGACACCATGGGCAATCGGTTGGACATTGTGTCGGCTCTCGGTCATGTTGTCGAAACAAGGACCTACAACGCATGGGGCGCCCCAGAAACGGTCGTCGATGCTGACGGCGTCACCTACTCGTTTTCCTTCGACGGAAATGGGAATGTCATTGGGTACACCGATAGTCGCGCCACGCTGCAGTTCGAACTCGATGGAATCGGTCGGGTCGTTTCCATCACCGACGACACCAATGCCACACAGCGACTTGTGTTCGACGCGGCAGGACGAGTCGAGGAGGTGCTCACCCCCGATGGACTCACCTGGCATCGCGAATATGACTCCCAAGGTCGGCTGGCTTCCATCCAGGATCCTGCCGGCGCCAGCACCGACCTTGACCACGGTGCGTCTGGACGTATTCGAATGGTCTCCAACCGGGATGGAGAGACCATCCACTACCAATACGACGTAGCGGGTCGATTGACCTCCATCACCGGGCCGAACGCTTGGTCTCGCTACGACTATGATGCGCGAGGTCGGCTCGTCTGGGCCGAAAACGAGCATCAAACCATCGCACGCACCTGGATCGCCACGGGCAAATTGGCCAGCGAAATCACCTCAAGCATCGTCCCCGGTGCGCATCCAGAAGCCACAACCACATACACCTGGACAGCAGCTGGCCGGTTGGCGAGCGTGTCTTCAGAGCATGGTTCATTGAGTTTCCAGCACGATTCACTGGGACTCCTTAGCACGGTCACAGACAGCTACGGAGGCTCCTACCATTGGGCCATCGATGACAAAACCAGTATCTCCAGCTCAACCGGCCATGTACTAGAGATGACGCCTACACCTGCAGAGCGCGTGGCGGAAATTGGCGTGAGCCACGGTGGCCTCGACGTGGATGTCGCCGCCTACACCTACAACGCTGTCGGGGGAGTCGCCAGCAAGACAGACTGGGGCGGCGCTCATGACTATACCTATGACCATGCCCGTCGACTTGAAATGGCGACACACGGAGCGACCGGAATCCCATCCGAAGCGTACACCTATGACGGAAACGGCAATCGTCTAACATGGCCCGGCAATGGTGTCGGCGATGTCGCCTACGACACGGCGGGGCGCCTCACCCGAACAGTCACACACACCATGACGTACGATATGGAAGGGCGTTTGCGCACCCAGACCGAGACGGCCACTGGGGACACAACCTCCTACGACTGGAACGCATTGGGGGAGTTGATCGAAATTGCTCATCCAGATGGGCAGTTCTCGAGGATGACCTACGATCCATTGGGTCGAAGAATCTCCCTTGTGCACCATGGTTCGGCGACACTCTTCTTCTACGACTTCTCGCTTCGAGCGATGATGGACAGCAACGGGACGCCGGAGACGTGGCTGACCACTGACGCCGAGGGACGCCTCTTGGCAAAAGTCGATGTTGCCGCAGGTTCTCGGGTAGAGCCAGTGCTCGACCACCTCGGCACAACTCACGGCTGGGTTGACGAATCGGGGGTAGTCGAGTGGAGGCTCCGAGATTCCTTTGGAGTCCCCGTTTCGCCCGCTGCCAACATCGAGGTGAACGGGTTGACGTGGCACGTCACCGATCCAACCGGGCTGGTGTACATGCGATCGCGATATATGGACCCCCATCTTGGCCGGTTCATCAGCGAAGACCCTGTCGCGAGTTTCAGCCCCTACCTGTACGCCAGCAACGATCCCATGAATCGATGGGACCCGCTCGGGCGCGCCGACACAACGGTCTCAGAGGGCGCCATCGCGACCTTCATTACAAGTCCCCAAGTCGTTTACTGGGCGGAAATCGGGATCAACATCTCCTGCATCCTCTACACCGCAGCATCTGTGCTGGGGAATACGGGGGTAATAGATGGCTGCGGGTTCCAGATTCACTATCCGACACCTGATGAAGACACAATGGACGACACAGAGGAAGACTCCTGGCCATTGACTGATGTCTGGCCCTTCCCTCACTATTGGCCGGAAGGCGAGCCTCCGGACGGTTGTGATCCTCTTGGGTGGCCTCCGGGCCAAGGCGGCGGCGAAATGCACCACACGATTCCACGCGAGTTCTACAACAGCCGTTCATACCGAACGGGGCGACTCGACCACCTATGCGTCCGTGCTCATGGTCCGGCGCTGGCCGGTCAGGCGGGGCCCTATAGCCGATGTGGAGCAGGCAGTTGCGAATGGCTAAGGGGACTGCCCGGAAAGCCGAACAAGTGGTGCGTGCCGAAGATTCTGCATAGGGCCGCACATAGTGGCCGTTGGTTCTCTGGCCAATACAACAGCGAGTTCGACGACGCGCTTGATTTCGCCTTGGCCCAGCGCCAGCAGGGTCCAAATTTCAATGATCCAATCAAATGTGAAGAGGTTCATGACGTACGCAACGCCCTCACCGAACGATACGGAATGCAGGACTATGCACCGCCCGGATTCCCGTTCTAACCGAGGAGACCTCTCTTGAGAATATGGGAGGTTAAAAGGTCTATTAGCGCCATCTCCGCTAAATCCAGCGAACGCACGAAGTCGGTAGAGTTGACCGCGCCCATGTGCGATTACTGCGGCCACGGTCGGGTTAGCAAGCGACGCGGCCCCATGGTGGTTGCCTGGAAACCCGGTGGCGAACTTGTTGGCAACTTTGGGTTCCCCATAATGTGGGCGCGAGAGAGCGTCATGGCGGTTTTGACCGAGAAATTATCTGGGTTCAAAGCCGGGGATGAGGTCCAGCATGTCTACGATCCGTTCGCCCATTGGGACGAAACACTACCCTGCGTGGATGTCCCGTACCATGGTGAGCGTCTGCTTGAATTGGTGATCGAGACTTTGGTCCAGGCGCTTCCCGAAACATCCATGACACCCCAACGCCACTGCAAAGAGTGTGGCCAGCCCGTTTCTCGGAAATTGACTGGTGTCGCCACTCACAGGTTCGGAAGGTTGCAGCCACGGAAGCCCGACGAGGGTCTCTTTGTTGCATACGAGGCCATCAAGACTGCAAGCCTGTTTCGCGTTCGGAACATTGCAGCGGGCCTTTTCGCGACAGATGAGTTCAAGCACCTCTGCGAGGCCTGCGGATTCGCGGATGTCGACTTCTACGACGCTGGCCAGATCATTGGTGTCCCTGCGAGTGCTCCTCCACCCCCTCAGCCCGTTGAGACAAAGCGCCCCCCGGAGCCGGAATCCCTTCCTCCACCTCCGCTCGACCCAGTTGGCTTCCGCGTTGTCAGACCACCAAACGCCGAACGCATCGGCTACTCCGGTCTGGTGCCTATCGTGGTCCAGCACCTCGACGAGGACGCCTCGCTCTACTTTGGACGTGCGTCTCTCGATGCCTCCCTGGCAAAAGCCACCGCGGGACAGCGCGCTGTCTACGCCATCTACTGGCTGATGGAGGAGATCGCCAACGGTGGCCTGGAGCAGTTCTTCGGCAACTCGACGGGCATGCTCTGGAAGGACGCCGTCGACGGCCTGCGGCACGTTGGAGCCGAGCCACAGGCAGAAGCGCTCCTCGCGGCCGGCGCCTTGTTTCCGGACGGCGCTCCACCGACCCGACGCGGCCTCCGGAACGAGCAACTAAAGCCCATCGAGGCGCAGGTTGGCGCTATGGAGCGCGGCCTCTACGGCGCGCCAGTATCCATCCAGCAGCGGGTATTCGACTACATCCTCACCCACCCAGACGAGTTTTTTCTCCCAGATCCGGCGGCCCAACAGCCCCAGAACTGAGCCGATGCACGAAGAGGTGGGCTTGCAGTAGGGTGTGTACTGCGCCAGGGTTCGATGGAAGTCCGAACGCGGTCCCGCCACCCACACCATCTTGGGCGCAATGATCACCAGGCCGCCAGCAATCTCTTGGGTCATTTGGCTGCCGACACTGCCGGGGCCTGCACGAATCCGAACGCAGCATTCCTCGCCGCCGATGACTATCATGATCCGTTCGACGAGCCCTACCCATGACAACGGCAACCTTCGGCCGCCAGATGTGTCTTGGTGGGTCTGGTTGCAGCGCGGTTTCCTGCCCCTCTCCTGAGCGTCGCACGAGCGAGGGACGGGCAACGATGCACCGGGTTAGCGTCTGTAAGCCCCTGGAGGTCTGATGGAGGTTGGAGATATTTTCGCTTTGCCACTTCAGCGAGGATGGTACGCAGCAGGGCGGATCATCGAGCGAAACAGCGGAACACAGTTTGTACTCATAGACAGCTTCTGGGACCGACCTCCGCGCAGCGCTGATGTTGAGGACGAGGACCTGATGGCTTTGCTATTCGGCGAGACTACCGCGCTGCGTGCAAACGTCTTCAAGGGGTGGTTTCGTGGCGTTTCGCCATACGAAGTCGTGGTTCACGCGCCCTTGCGACCGCACGAACTGGAGTTGCGTGGCAGCAGCGGCACGACCATCTTTCAGAGTCCAGCGCACATGGCAACTTCGGTTTTCAATCAGTGGCGGTGGCTGAATGAACGCCCGCAGTTTCACGCGGATGAGACCCAGAGACTCGCGAAGCTCGCGGCCCGCAACCAGCACCGCAAGGTGGGACGGAGTCTGAAGAAGATGGCTAGGGAAACCCCGTTTGCTAGTTGGCGGGAGCGCCTGGGTGACACTATTGTGGCTTCATCGCATGGGGTCTTTACGGCGGCAATTGCAGAGCTCATTCACCAGCAGGCGAAAGGTGATCCAGGAAGTCGCGCCGCCGTGCTTCGCGGCATCATCGATCGATTCAATGACCTCGACCGCCACAACAGGTTTATTGAAACGGTGGAACGGGAGGAGATCGTACGGCGAATAAAGGAGCTGGCTTCTCTGGTGGGGGTGACCGAAGACCTCGAAACCCTGACGGGAGACCGCGAATGGTAGCCGATCGGCGTGTGGCCATGTCGGTCGACGGAAAGACTGGCGCCATCCCGTCTGACAGCCCGAGCGAGGAGGACGATGCGTTCGCAGTGTATTTGCTAGACAATGGGCCAGGCTACTTCTAGCCGAAGCCACGTACTCGAACAGGAACGGTAGAGACCAATCATGCAAGGCTCAGATCCCCAGGAAATACTCAGCGATCTGACCATCGAGGCTCAGACTGATGCGGACCTTGGCGGCCTGCGTTGGAGCTACCACGTTTTCGGCTGGCTACACCTGTCAGCGCTATTGATGATTGGTGGAATCTACGTCGGTGGAATCCTTCTACTTGGCGATAGCACGCTCGTGTCATTGGCAGCGATTGGGCTATTTGGATGGGCTGTTGGCGACCTGTCGGCAAACGGGCGACAACATGTCTTGATTGCATCGGACCATCTCTTGATTGAAACTGGCTATCGAAGGTGGCGATGGGGAAGCAGACGGATACCTGTAAACAGCATAGAAGATGTGACGGGCACCAAGGACCAGGGCGTGCTGAAGCTGAGGCAGTCAGATGGCACGTCTCACCGGATTGGGGGCCTCGTGACCCAAGAAAACGTTGACATCGTGCGAAGATGGTTGCTCGCAGCGACCAACAAATAGTATAGGCAAGGCAATAGCAGTACTGGGACGTCGCATCGACCGAAGCTCGGAGAGGAGATCTTGGAGATCGCGGGCGGCAACCTGACACCGCTCCTACCAATGGCGAAATAGACAACCTGGTTCAATATGCACCCTTTCCCAGTAAATTCGGGAGACATGCCCTTTGACTGGAACGAGACAGATTTGGATGATCAGGAGCCCGAGTCTTGGAGAGTTCGCGGTTCCGGAGAAGCGCAATCGCGGCGTGGTCACTCAAGAGGCCACATGCAAGAACTGCTTCTTCGGACGCATTATCAAATACCAGGACCATCCCATTGTCACCTGGGCTCCGGGATCCGAACGGCTGGGTGATCTCGCGTTGCCATCGCCGTTCGAACTATACGCCCAGGACGGCCCGCTCGAACGCCTTACTACCGAGTTCAGCAGCCTATCGGTCGGACACACGGTCACCTTTGTCGACGAGCCATTCGCCCACTGGGACCTGACAAAGCCAAGGGTCCAGCACCCATACAACGGACCTCGCTTTCGTGAGTTGTTGGTCAATGCCGAAGTACCAGCCCTTCCGGAATCGGCGGTCACAGGGAGTTCTCAATGTGACGAGTGCGGTAACGCGGTGCCGCAGCGACTCACCGGCGTTGCCAAGCGGCCACACGAATCCAGGAAGCCAGGAGGAGGTCTCCGCGTCAGGTGGGAGCACGTGCGCGAGACTCCTGTCTTTCGAACCCACCGGTTCAAGTGGATTTTCGTTACGGATGTGTTCCGGCGATTCGTCGAATCCCAAGGCTGGACCAACATTGCGTTCTACGACGCCGGCCAGATCGTCGGTGCCCCAGCGAGCGCCCCCCCAACGCCGCCAGAGGCTCCGTCAGAGTCGAAGCTCCCCCCTCCTCCACCTCCACCGCTCGACCCAGTTGGCTTCCGCGTTGTCAGACCACCAAACGCCGAGCGCATCGGCTACTCCGGTCTGGTGCCCATCGTGGTCCAGCACCTCGACGAGGACGCCTCGCTCTACTTCGGACGCGCGTCTCTCGATGCCTCCCTGGCAAAGGCCACCGCGGGACAGCGCGCGGTCTACGCCATCTACTGGCTCATGGAGGAGATCGCCAACGGCGGCCTGGAGCAGTTCTTCGGCAACTCGACGGGCATGCTCTGGGAGGACGCCGTCGACGGCCTCCGGCACGTCGGAGCCGAGCCACAGGCAGAAGTGCTCCTCGCGGCCGGGGCCTTGTTTCCGGACGGCGCTCCACCGATCCGACGCGGCCTTCGGAACGAGCAACTTCAACCCATCGTGGCGAGCATTGGCGCCATGGAACGCGAGCTCTACGGCGCGCCTGTATCCATCCAGCAGCAGGTATTCGACTATATCCTCACCCACCCAGACGAGTTTTTTCTCCCAGATTCAGCGACGCCAAGAACCAAGAATTGAGCCGATGCTAGCGACAAGAAGATGACTTCGTCCATCACACCAACCCACAACCGCTGCCTCGCTGCCCCCGATGTCACCCGACCTGGTGTGTTCGAAAAGGAACACCACCGTGGGCTTCGAACAGAACCACTTCGGGCAAATCGGTGCCCAGAACGGCTGCACAGACAGGTCTCCGGTCAGCAACACAGACGACACCATTGCTGGCGCTCTGGTTTGCGGGTGGCATGACTCGACCACACACTTCCCCCGTCAGAACGTTGCGTATTTCCGCAATGGCTTCGCCTCGCCATCGCGACCGTCCGGGCCTTCGGGCACGCAACTCCGTCGGAATCAGGACCTCGTCGGCCGAGACGAAGTAGGGCCGTTGTCCCATCGCCATGGTTTGAAATCCACCCTGCCAAAGAACTCGATTCTCGGTCAGATCGATCGACATCACATCAACCTCGCGGACGGCAGCGCCACGACGGATGACGAAAGCCAGGCTGGCAGCGGAGTTGATCGCAGCGGTCGCAAAAGGCATCTTCACCCTGTCGCAGGCGTCGACTATCAACGTGTCTGAATGGTCGGTGCTATGCACCTCGATGGTGCCATCTTGCCGGCCGAGGACGAGTTGCCCGCCGCGAAAGGCGAGTGGTGTGCCCTGCCCTGCTGCGCTCGTGACGCTTCGATCGCTCGTGGCGGTCAGGGCAAGCCATCGGCCGGTTGATGGAGCCACCACCTGTAGGGTCTCGGGGTCCGCAACGATCATGGCTGTCGGGCCCATGCGTGGCAGTTCCACCTCGCAGCGCTCATTTGGTTTCCCGGGATCAACCCACACTGCGAAGCACGGCTCTCCCCTAATGTGGAGGACGAAGCGCTCGCCATCGGTTGCTATGGGACGGGTGCCTATCGCACCGCGCTCGACATGAAGCGTCTCCCCGGACCTGTGGTCGACAAAGACCACGCCCCTGATTGTTGGGAGCGCCGCAGCGGCTTCTCCGACCACCGGGCCGCCCCCTGCCAACTGAAGACGTGTGCGGGTGGGCAATGCTTCGGTCGAGAGCCGGGTCATCTCGACGGTGTTCGGCATTGACAGCCGCACGGCCCAATGCCCGTTCGGACTCAGTCCGATGTAATTCACCATCTCTACTGGCCTTTCAATCTGTCTTTAGACCCGTTGGTCGTAACACGGTCGACTCGGCCAGCTGATCTCTTGGATAGCACTTTCGCCGCGGCCACTGTCGAGGGCGGCGACGATAGTCGAAGGCTTGATCAACTGGCCGCAGCTCACATGAACTGGCTTTGGTGGTGCGCCAAATGTACCGGCGCGCTCTACATGACGCCGCCGACTAACGGCGAAATGCTAGAAATCGCACAGAATCCGGAAATCCAGAGCCCTTGGTGGCCCCAATCCCAGCCCAGCGCAGTAGGTTGCCTCCACACCCGACGAGAACCCGATGAAGCTGCAACATCCCGCCCTCGCCACCTTCGAATTCGAACCCGAATACGGCGTCTTGTCAGGCCACGTAGACCTCGCCGGCGCCACCATCCCGGTCGAGATCGAGAGTGAGAACGCGCTCCCCGCGGAGCAGGAGACCGTGGTCGGAAGGCTGATGGAGCGCGTCGCCGCCCTCGACCGCCTCGCCCGAGCCGCAATCCTCGATGCCCCGAACTCCGACGCCGACGAAGACCCCGTCACCTTCTACGCGGCGCATCACATTCAGGAGCTCGAGCCAGAGGACCTCCGCGCGCTGTTCGACACCGATGCACCCACGGTCGCCGCGTTCCTGGCCAAGCTGTCCCTTCGCAGTCTCTGCATCTACCCGGACGAGGACGACGATGCGTTCGCCGTGTTCGACTACACGATCTCCGAGGAGCTGACGCAATACGTGCTGGCGGTGGGATTCGATCGCGGCGGGAACGCCCTGTCCATCGACATGGAGAGCTAGGAGCCATCGATGCCCCGATCTTTGACCGGCGTGTTGAACGAGTGCTCGGCGCGCCTGACGAGCGGACCCTCCGGGGGTGAGTGGCCAAACGGCATTCTGTCGTCAGATGCGGTGAGAGGACCGTCCGGTCGCGTCGGTCGCGTCCACGAGGTGTTCGGGGCGCCCAATCCGGTCGCAGCGGCGCTGGTTCAATCCGCCATCGACGAACTCACTCCGCTGCTTGCCGGACTCGACACCCAGCACCTCGGCACAGCCAAACCCATGCCATTGGAACCCTTCTTCGCAATCGCCACCGAATACTGGCGATGCGAGAAGATCACGGCGGATTCCATACGCGGGATGTTCGGCACTGCACTCTACGTGGATGCCACCATCACCGTAGAAGACCTGAACAGCTCGTTTGTGCGAGCGTTGGCAGGCAAGGTCAACGCCATGGAGGTCAGGCGTCAATGGGCCCTTCCGGGCCAGTGGCTCACATCGCCACCGTTTGTCGAATCGAGCCAGACGATCTCCCTCCGGTCGATAGTCTCCCTCGAAGCATCAGTTTCGTGACGCGCAAGCGCGCCACTGGGAAGATTCCGTTCACAATCGACACTCAAACCGGAGGGCGCAAGCGCTATTTCCTCCGGTTTGGGCGCCGACCGTGAACGGAATCCGCCATCGAGATCGACAACCCGAATCCCGCATCCGCGGAGGGCGGTCGGGTGTGGCCACGACTCTGGCTGGGCAGACTCCCTGATGGCAGCGTCGTGGGATTCGTCGGGGCTATCGTCTGGACAGAGGAGATGCGCACCAAGCGAAAGCCTCAACGGGACGCAGGAAGTTGGCACGGCCAGCCGCCATCAACGCGCCGAAAACAGCCAGTGCTCACGGTCGTCCCAGAAGGGGGCATGGTGCCGAGCACTCCGCCCACCGGCGTTCTGGGCATGTGCATGGACTCCTACGATGTGCCAGGTGGGGAATGGTCGAACAACATCCTGTCTGCATCTACGGTGCGGGGTCCGTCTGGGCGAATGGGGCTTGCCCGCGAAGTTGCCGGTATCCCGGAGCCTGCGGCGGTCGCTGCCGTTCAGTCCCTTACGGCCGCACTCCTTCCGCTCGTTCCGCCACTGAACGGGCTGGTCTTCGACAGCGAGGTCGAGGTGTTCACCATCATCGGGACACCCGCATGGCGTTGCGAGGAGCTCTCGCCCACCACGGTGTCCGAGATGTTCGGCTCGGCGCTGTACCCCGACGCGGTCGTGACGGTCGAGCCCATCAGCAAGTGGATTCGTCGACGAATGGGAGAGCTCGCACGAACGGAACAACGTCTTCCCCTCACAGAGGACTTCAAGCTGC